>FSSH01004398.1_pt1 | contig 16270 bp, 13 predicted proteins | sample 1166101 | NCBI WGS metagenome assembly FSSH01 (sample SAMEA32972668, study PRJEB13176) | freshwater metagenome | biome: Drinking water system; feature: Biomass in drinking water that filtered by 0.45 um membrane; material: drinking water | place: USA | collected 2012-12-20 | depth 0 m | reverse complement strand
GATTATAGACCAGCCAAAATCCGCTTGCAATACAAGCCCTTGTCCGGCCGCACCGGGCCGGGCCCCAGCCCTAGGGCAGGTAGGCCTGGGTGAGGTTGTTCAGGTGCACCCGCTCGGCGTCCCGCAGCAGGGGCGACAGCAGCATCATCACCTGCACGATGCCGCTGCGGATGGCCTCGTTTTCGTCCTTGTCGCCGCGCACGCTGGCGTAGTTCATCCAGAAGGTGGCGATGACCAGGATGTTGGTGGCCGTGGCCTCCACCTCGGCGGCCGAGGCCCGCATCACGCCGGCCTGCACCAGGCCCTTCATGCCCGACGAGGCGCCTTCGGCGGCCCGCTTGAGGATGCGGGCGAAGCGCAGGCGCAGGCGCCGGTTCCGGCTCAGGATGTCCACCAGGTCCCGGTACAGGAACCGGTACTCCCAGATGCACTCGAACACCAGGTGCAGCTGCAGCCAGATGTCCTCCAGGTCCCGCAGCCGGCCCTCGGGCGACACCAGGGCCGTGTCCATGCGCTCCTCGTAGCGCTGGAACAGCTGTTCGATGATGTCGTCCTTGTTGCGGAAGTGGTAGTAGAGGTTGCCCGGGCTGATCTCCAGCTCGTCGGCGATGTGGTTGGTGGTGACGTTCGGCTCGCCCTGCAGGTTGAACATGGACAGGGCGGTGTCGAGGATCCGTTGGCGGGTCTGGCGGGCCATGGGGCGGCGTCAGCCGCGCAGCTTCTTCACGAGGTCCACGTACTTCTTCATCGCGTCCTCGGGCTTGGTGCCGGCCAGCTTTTCCCAGGCCTCGTACTTGGCGGTGCCCACGAAGTCGAAGAAGCCCGGCTTCGGGCCGCTCACGTCGCCCTCCGAACCCTGCTTGTACAGGCCGTAAAGCCGCAGCATGGTGTCGTTGTCCGGACGGTCCGCCAGGGACATGACGTCCTGGGCGGCTTTCTGGAACTGTTCTTTCAAATCGGCCATCGATCGATCCCCCGGGTGGAGCGTGGGTGATATCACGCGGCCCGGGGACGGTCAACGCGGCGTTTGCCGGCGCGCCGTGGCTCTGGCAAGTTAGGCGGGTTCGACCGGCCATTGCGGCCGGTCCGTCATGGACCTAGGGCAGGGGAGAGCTCATGAGCTATTTCGTCACCGGTGCCACCGGTTTCATTGGCCGTTACCTGGTCAGCAACCTGCTCAAGCGCAAGGGCACGGTGCACGTGCTGGTGCGCAAGGGCTCGGAGAAGAAACTCGACGCCATCGCGGCCAGCATGGGCTGGGACCGCAAGCGCATCGTCCCGGTCACCGGCGACCTGTCCAAACCCCGGCTGGGCCTCACGGCGGCGCAGGTGAAGGCGCTGTCGGGCAAGGTGCTGCACTTCTTCCACCTGGCCGCCATCTATGACATGTCCGCCGACGCCGGCTCCCAGCAGGTGGCCAACATCGACGGCACCCGCAACGCCATCGAACTGGCCGCCGCCATCAAGGCCGGCTGCTTCCACCACACCAGCTCGATCGCGGCGGCCGGCCTGTACCCGGGCGTGTTCCGCGAGGACATGTTCGAGGAGGCCGAGGGCCTCAAGGACCCCTACCTGCGCACCAAGCACGAGTCCGAGGGCATCGTGCGCAAGGAGTGCAAGGTGCCGTTCCGAATCTACCGTCCGTCCATGGTCATCGGCCATTCCAGGACCGGCGAGATGGACAAGATCGACGGCCCCTACTACCTGTTCGGCCTGATCAAGAAGATCCGCTCCACGCTGCCGCAGTGGGTGCCCACGCTGGGCATCGAGGGCGGCCGCCTGAACGTGGTGCCGGTGGACTTCGTGGCCGACGCCATGGACCACATCGCCCACAAGAAGGGCCTGGACGGCCAGTGCTTCCACCTGGTCGACCCCGAGCCGATGCGCTTTGGCGAGCTGATGAACACCTTCTGCCGCGCCGCCCACGCACCCGAGATGACCATGCGCCTGGACGCGCGCATGCTGGCCGTGGTGCCCGGCGCCGTGCGCGGCGCGGTGCTGAACCTGCCGCCGGTGAAGCGCTTCACGTCCATGGTGCTGCGCGACCTCAAGATCCCGCCGTCCACCCTGGCCTTCATCACCTATCCCACGCGCTTCGACACGCGCGTGGTGGAGCGCGCGCTCAAGGGCAGCAAGATCGCCGTGCCCGAACTGGAAAGCTACGCCTGGCGCATCTGGGACTACTGGGAGCGCCACCTCGACCCGGACCTGTTCGTGGACCGCTCGCTGCGCGGCAAGGTCGAGAACAAGGTGGTGCTGATCACCGGCGGTTCGTCGGGCATCGGCAAGGCCTCGGCGATCAAGATCGCCGAAGCCGGCGCCAAGGTCATCATTGTCGCCCGCGGCGAGAAGGAATTGTTCGAGACGCGCGATGAAATCATCGCCGCCGGCGGCAAGTGCTGGGCCTACACCTGCGACCTCACCGAGCTTGCCAGCTGCGACGAACTGGTCAAGACCGTGCTGGCCGAGCACAAGCACGTGGACGTGCTGGTGAACAACGCCGGCCGCTCGATCCGCCGGTCGGTGGAGGCCAGCTACGACCGCTTCCACGACTACGAGCGCACCATGCAGCTCAATTACTTCGGCTGCCTGCGCCTGATCATGGGCTTCCTGCCGGCCATGACCCAGCGCCGTCGCGGCCACATCATCAACATCAGCTCGATTGGCGTGCTGGCCAGTTCGCCGCGGTTCTCGGCCTACGTCGCCTCCAAGGCGGCGCTGGACGCGTTCAGCCGCTGCGCCCAGGCCGAGTTCAGCGGCAAGAACATCGCCTTCACCACCGTCAACATGCCGCTGGTGAAGACCCCGATGATCGCGCCCACCAAGATGTACGACTCGGTGCCCACGCTCACGCCCGAAGAAGCCGCCGACCTGGTGGTCAAGGCGATCATCGAGCGCCCGAGCCGCGTCGCCACGCGCATGGGCATCTTCGCCGCCACGCTCAACGCGCTGGTGCCCAAGGCCTACGAAGTGATCATGAACACCGCCTTCGAGATGTTCCCCGACTCGGCCGCCGCCAAGGGCGACCGCAAGGCGCTCAAGGACGAAGCGCCCACCAACGAACAGGTGGCCTTCGCGGCGCTGATGCGCGGCGTGCACTGGTAAGCAGGCCCGGAAACGGCAACGGCCTGCACGAGGCAGGCCGTCGCGGGGAGGCGGGACCACGAGCCCGGGCCGAGAGGCCCGGGCTTTTCATTGCGCTATTGGCACTGGCGCCAGCGCACCGGCACGTTGCTGCCGGCCGGCGGCTCCAGCTGCAGGCGCGAGTAGCGCAGCTCTTCGTATTCCACCAGCACCGCGCAGGCGTCGTTGACGATGCCGCTGTCGATGCCGTCGCCGCTCACCAGGCTGATCACCAGCGTGGACTGGGTGGACCAGAGGGCGTTGGTGGCCTGGGGCAGGTCGGCGATGCGCGCGGCGGCCATCAAGCGGCGCTGTGTGCGCTGCTCGTCGGTGAGCTTGGCCACTTCCTCCAGCGCCTTCATGGCCTTGTTGGCTTCCAGCGAGGCCGGGTCCTGGTAAACCGGGGCGGCAGCGGCCGGCGCGGCGGCGGCGGGCGAGTCCGGGGCGTCGGAGGCCGGTACCCCGGCCGCGATCGGCGGAATCGCGGCCATCGGCGCGGGCGGCTGGCTCAGCAGGCCCAGCACGTAAACGGCGATGCCCAGGCCCACGCTGGCGAAAATACCCAGGCGCTGGCCGCGACGGATCTCGGCGGCGGCCTCGTTGCGGATGCCCTCCACCAGGTTGGGCGGCGCGAAGGGCTCCACCTGTGGCCACAGCGAGCGACCGTCGATCAACTCGACGCCGTAACGGCGCGCGAGGTCGCGCGCGAAGCCCTCGGCCGTGCCCAGGGTCACCAGGATGCCGCTCTGTGCACCCTGCAGCTGCACGGCGTTGGCGAAGTCGCGCACGTTGGCTTCGCCCAGGCGGTAGGCGGTGCCGTGCTTGTAGCTGAGCAGGCAGCGCTCGTCGCCCTTGGTCAACAGGAACTCGGTGCCGCCGTCGCCCGGCTGGCGGCTGGACGGCAGTTCGACGAAGCCTTTTTCACCCAGCGCCTGCAGCACCAGGCCGGCGCATTCGCGCCACTTCATGCCGGCCAGCGCACGGATGCCGGCGGTGGTTTCGGCAATGCGGCGTCGCATCACGCCGAACCACCACGTGCTGGTGGCGAAGGCGGCAAGGGCCACCACGATGGCGGCGAACAGGGGGAAAAGGCCAAACATCCAGCGAACTCCGGGGGCAGTCGGTCACCGCATCAGGATAACGCGGAATGCCCGGGGCCCCGGACCCGGGAAAGCAAAAGGCCCGGCTGCATGAGCCGGGCCTTGCCTGGAGAAGATGTCCGCCAGCCGGAAGCCGCAAGGGGAGGGAGCGAACGGACTTCGTTACTGGCTGGCGGACATAAACGGTTTACTCGGCGGCTTGCGGCGCCACCGGCTTGGGCGCCTTGGGCAGGGACGGCTTGCGCGCGGTCTTGACCTTGGCCTTCTTGGCGACCGGCTTCTTGGCCGGGGCCGGCTTGCGGGCCGGGGCCTTGGCGACCTTCGCGGCCTTGGCCTTCTTGGCCGGCTTGGCGGCGGTCTTGCGCGCGGCCTTGGCCGGCGCGGCCTTGCCGAGCTTGCGCAGTTCGGCGTTGAGTTCGTTGACGCGGCTGGTCAGGTCGGCCAGGTCTTCGCGGGCCGGCACGCCGAGGCGGTTCAGGGCGCGCTGCACGCGGGTCTCGAACACGGTCTCGAGGCGGTCCCAGGTGTCCACGGCGCGTTCGCGCACCACGCCCACGCGGTCCTCGACGGCATCGCGCACGGCGTCAACCTTGCCGGTGGCGAGCTTGCGGGTGGTCTGCTCGATGGTCATGCCTTCCTTCACCAGCGCCTCGAACAGCTTCGAGCCTTCGCCCTGGGCGCGGGTGAACGCACCCACGCCGGCCATCCAGATCTGCTGGGCCGACTCGACCAGCGAACGCGACATCTGCTCGGCCTTCGCCTGCAGGTCCGGGTTGGACTTGGCGCTGCGCGGCTTGCTGGCACCCGACTTGGCGCGGACGCTCTTCTTGAGTTTGGCCATGGAACGGTACTCCGGTCTAAGGGGGTTGGGCAGCGTGCCCGAGTGGCGCCAATCTGCCGCGCTTGTCTAGAGTTTTCACACCAGACACCGCGGCCGGCAGGGCGTTATTTTCGTCTGGCGGCGGGTGTGCGGCGCGCGCTGGCGCGGCGCTTCTTGATCAGCGCGCCGACGTCGTCGAGCGCCGTGCGCAGCCGCGCCGTGGTGTCGGTGGGCTTGGGCGCCAGGCCCAGTCCGTCCATGATCGACGCCTTCGGGTCGTCCAGCACTTCGGCGCGCAGGCGCAGGCCGTGTTTCGCCAGCACCGGGCCCAGTTGGTCGCGCTTGCGGCGCAGGTCGGCGAGCGTCGAGTTGAACGCGTGCTCGCACACCCGCTGGCGCGACGAATAGCTGAAGACGTTGGTGAAGAACATCTCGCCGTCGTCTTCATTGGGCTCGAACACCACCTGGTCGGTATCGGGGTACTGCTGGGCGTACTTGGCCAGGCCCACCTGCATGCGCGACTGCAGGATGGTGCGGAAGGTCTGCGACAGCACCATCGGCAGGCCGCCGTGCGAGAGTTTTTCCAGGCCCTCGGGCGGGCGCCCGCCGAGGCTGGCGTTGAAGGGCACGAAGGGGTTGATGCCCAGCATCAGGTCGATGCCGTGGTCGAGCACCACCGATGCGTGCATCGTGCGGCGCAGCGCGCCGTCCACGAAATGGTGGCCGCGGATGTCCACCGGCGAGTACAGCCCCGGCAGGGCGGCGCTGGCCTGTACGGCGCGCGAGATCGGCACGTCGTCCCAGCCCTGGCTGCCGAAGCGCACGGCGTGGCCGCTGTCGAGGTCCACCGCCACCACGTAGAGCTTGGCCGCCAGTTCGCGGAAATCGTTGCTGCGGCCGCGGATGGTGAACACGTGGCGCAGGAAGCGCTCGATGCCGCGGTTGTCGAACAGGCCAGTGGGGATGGCGCCGCCGAAGCGGCTGATCAGCTCGCTCAGGTGCGATCCCGACGGGTCGGTGACCACGCCCTTCCACCAGTCGAAGGCCAGGCGCGGCAGGCTGGACGCACGCTTGAAGTACTCCAGGAACGCCGGGCGCAGGAACACCTCGGGCCGGAACCGCACCTGGTCGCTGTCGCCGGTGATGAAGATGCGGCACATCTCGGCCGTATCGAGCCGGTTGGCCAGCCCGGCGGCCAGGAAGGCGCCCGAACTGACCCCGACGTAGACCTCCAGCCGCGTCAGGTCGAGGCCTTCGATGGCCACGTCCAGGGCGCGAAGGGCGCCCAGCTCATACATGCCGCCGATGGGCCCGCCACCGGCGATGGCCAGGCCAATGCGGCCCTGGCTGGGCTGGCGGCGCTTCCGGGCGGGCTGCAGAACTAGCATGCTATGGGGGAACTCCTAAAAGGCGCGGCGATTGTAGCCCGCGGACGACTCCGGACAAGCGTGGCCCATCACGAACCCATCATCCCAACCCGCCCGGCGGTGCGCCCGTGAGCCGGCAGCGGCTGGCCAGGCGGCTGGCCTGGCAGCAGGCCATCCACGACCCCGTGCGCCAGCCGATGAACCGGCTTACCACGCTCAAGCTGCTGCGCGCCTGGCAAACCCGGCGGCTGGCCGACGGCTTCAAGGACTTCCTGGCCAACCCGCGCATGCGCCCGGCGGCGGAGTTCTTCCTCACCGACCTTTACGGCGACAAGGACTTCTCGGCCCGCGACCGCGACGTGGCGCGCATCATGCCGATCATGTCCCGGCTGCTGCCCGAATCGCTGATCGTCGCGGCCACCGACGCCATCGAGCTGGCCGTGCTCAGCCATGCCTTCGACCTGCGCATGGCGCGGGCGCTGGCCCGTCGCCCCGAACCGATGGCGCCCATCACCGTGCAGGACTACGGCAAGGCCTACCGCGAGGTGGGCAACCCGCGGCTGCGCCGGCACCAGATCGAACTGGTGCTGGGCGTGGGCTGGACGCTGGATGCGTCGGTGCGCAAGCACGGCGTGTTCAAGCTGCTGCGCGCCTCGCGCTTCCCGGCGCGGGCGGCCGGGCTGTCGGAGCTGCAGGGGTTCCTGGAGCGCGGCTTCGGGGCCTTCGAGGCGCTGGGCGGCGCCGGCGAATTCCTGGAAGCCATCGGCCACCGCGAGCGCCGGGCCTCGAGCCGGCTGTTCGCCGGCGACCCGGACCCGTTCGGCGACGGCGTCAGCCGAACTCCTCGTCGAGGTAGCGCTGGATCTCGCGCTCGATAGGACCCTTGATGGCTCCCAGCAGGAAGCCCAGCGTGGCCGTGACGTGGATTTCCTTGCCGGAAACCGCGATGTGGCCATCCACGCCGCCGCGCGAGAACTCCATGCTGTTGCCGTTCCAGCCGTACTCGACGTCGAACTTCTCGGCGATGTGTTCGGCCACGCGTTCGATCGCGGCGCGGGCGTCCTTGAGCGGGCGGGAATGTTTGCGGCGGATGTCAATCTGGGACATGGGGTCCTCCTGGGCGACCTATTCTGCGTGGATTCGCCGTAACCACCAAGGGCGTGCCGGTCGTCGGCCATGCTAGATTCCCCGGCGGAGGATCCCGGATGCAACTGACGTTTCCCAACGGTGAACATGCCAGCGTGGCCCTGCAGGGCGAGGTGACCGTGGGCAGCCGTGCCGGTAGCCGGGTCTGCCTCGTCGGGCAGGGGCTTGCGCCGCACCATGCCAGCTTCCAGTCCGATCGCCGCGGCCTGTGGCTGCGGGTGCCCGCCGGCGCGCACGCGGTGCACCTCAATGCGCGCCCGGTGCGACGACTTGCCCAGCTCCGGCCCGGCGACCTGGTATGCCTGGACAAGCTGCGCCTGGTCGTGCGCGCCGACGACGAGCCTGAGATCGACCGCCGCATCCCGACGGCCCAGCCCGGGGCCATGAACGAGGCGCAGCGCGTGTCCGCGGCGCGGGTGGTCCTGCGCGGGCTTTCCGGCCAGCATTTCGGCCGCACCTACACCCTCACCGAGCCGCGCCTGATCGGCCGCGCCGCGTCGGCCGACATCCGCCTGGACGACGTGGCCGTGGCCGAGCGCCATGCCGTGGTGGAACTGCACGCCGACCGCGTGGTCCTGCGCGCGATGGGCAACGACGCCAGCCAGGTCAACGGCGTGCCGGTGCGCGATGCGGTGCTCGCCCCGGGCGACCAGATCGCCATCGACCAGCACCGCTTCGTGCTCGAAGCCCCGGGCCTGCCGCTGCGGGGCCAGATGGGCGGGCTTAAGCCGGTGGCCACCACCCACACCCAGACCATGAAGGCCGTGCGCGTGCCGGTGGCCAACGACCCTGCGCCGGCCCCGCCCGACACCGCCGCCTCGCCGGCCAAACGCGACCCGGTGGCCCTGTGGTGGCTGATCGCCGCGGCCACCGTGCTGGCCGCCGCCATGACCGCGCTGCTGGTCTACGCGCCGCGCATGGGCGCCTGAGCCGGCGTCCGCCGCAGCTTCCACCACAGCCGCAGGCCCAGCAGCAGGGCCAGGATGCCGGCGTACACCAGCGGCTCGCGCAGGTCCGATTTCACCAGCCACAGGAAGTGCAGCACGCCCAGCACGCCCACGGCGTACACCAGCGTGTGCAGCTGCCCCCAGCGCCGGCCCAGGCGGCGCATCCAGCCCTTGGTGGACGTCAGGGCTAGCGGCACCAGCAGCAGCCACGCGGCGAACCCGACGGTGATGTAGGGCCGCTTCACGATGTCGTCCAGGATCTGGCTCCAGTACTGGCCCAGGTCGAGCACCACGTAGGTGGCCAGGTGCAGCGACGCATAGAAGAACGCGTACAGGCCCACCAGGCGCCGGAAGCGGATCGGCCAGGCCTGACCGGTCAGGCGCCGCAGTGGCGTCAGCGCCAGCCCCGCCAACAGCAGCCGCAGCGCCCAGTCGCCGGTGTCATGGGTGATCGCGGCCACCGGGTCGGCGCCCAGGGTGTCGCCCAGCACCGCGCGCACCAGCAGGGCCAGCGGCAGGAGGGCCAGCGCGTGGGCGAGCGCCTTGAGGCCGACCCAGCGCCATTCCGTGCGCCGCCGGGTCAGAACCACTTGCGCAGGTCCATGCCCTGGTACAGGGAAGCCACCTGCGCCGCATAGCCGTTGAAGGGCAGGGTGGCGATGCGTTCGGCGAACAGCTTGCTGGCCGTGCCGGCGATGCGCCGCTCGCTGGCCTGGCTCCAGCGCGGGTGGTCCACGTCGGGGTTCACGTTGGAATAGAAGCCGTACTCCTCGGGCTGGGACTGGTTCCAGCTGGTGACGGGCATCTGTTCGGTGAAGTCGATGCGCACGATGGACTTGATGCTCTTGAAGCCGTATTTCCACGGCACCACCAGGCGCAGCGGCGCGCCGTTCTGGTTGGGCAGCGGCTTGCCGTACATGCCCGTGGCCAGCAGGCTGAGCGGGTTCATGGCCTCGTCCATGCGCAGGCCTTCGCGGTAGGGCCATTCCAGCGCCGGGAAGCGGATGCCGGGCATCTGCTCCGGGTCGGCCAGGGTGGTGAAGGCCACGTACTTCGCGCGCGAGGTGGGCTTGAAGCGGCGCAGCACGGCGCCGAGCGAAACGCCCTGCCACGGGATCACCATCGACCAGCCCTCGACGCAGCGCAGGCGGTAGATGCGGTCCTGGACCGCGTGCGGCCTGAGGAAATCGTCCAGCGCAAACGTGCCCGTGAGCTCGGCCTCGCCGCCCACCACCACCGACCACGGCGACGGCTTGAGCGTGCCGGCGTTGCGCGCGGGGTCGGCCTTGCCGGTGCCGAACTCGTAGAAATTGTTGTACGTGCTGGCGTCCTGGAACGTGGTCTGCTCGGCGCCGGTGCGGAACCCGTCCTTCGAGTCGGCGGCCCTTGCGGCCACGGGCGCCGGGGCCTCTTCGGCTTCCACGCAGCCGGCCAGCGCCAGCAGCGGGCTGGCCAGGCCCAGGCCCATCAGCCGGCGCCGGGCCCGGTACACCGGCTCGGGCGTGATCTGGGAGGCGGGAATGTCCAGCGATTTCGGGTTTTTCACGGGGGTGGCTCCGGTTGGGGTCCCTTCCGGGATCGGTTCGGTGGCTATACTCATTCCACAAGAGGGGGCCACCGGGGAAATGGATGCGCCTGGTTGACGCGTTCGCAGCGTCAGAAAGCGTGGTTGCTGTGCTGCGCGCCAGTGACGGCGTGTTCTTGGGCGTCAATTCCGCCTTCGAGCGTAGCACCGGCTATCGTCGCGACCAGGTGATAGGCCGCCTCCCGATCGAGGTGGGCCTGTGGCCCGACCCGGAGTTCCGTGCCCGCATCTGGAGCCTGCTGCGCGCCGACCAGCGCGTCGCCGAGATGCCAATGCGGCTGGCCTGTGCCGACGGCCGCCAGCGCGCCGGCCACGTGAGCGTGGAGCGGGTGCTGGAAGAGGGCGAGTCGCGGCTGTTCTGCCTGGTGCACTTCCTGCCCGAGGGCGAGGACATCCGGGAGCCGGTGGGCACCGACCTGCTGTACCGTTCCCTGTACCTGGCGGCGTCGGAGGGCATCTACCGCAGCCTGCCCGGCGGCGGCTTCCTCGACGTGAACCCCGCCATGGCCCGCATCCTGGGCTACGACTCGCCGCACCAGCTGCTGACCGAACTGGGCCGCCGCGCCTCGGAGCTCTACGCCGACCCGGAGTACGTGGCCCGCACCGACGCGATCCTGCTGGGCGGAGGCCGGCTCGAGCGCGAGCGCGCGCGGGTATTCCGCCGCGACGGGCGCATCATCTGGGTCAGCCAGAACGCGCGCGCCATCCGGGACGCCAGCGGCGAGGCCCTGGTTTACGAAGGGTCGATCGTGGACATCACCGCCCAGGTGGAGGCCGAGCGGGCCCTGGGCGAGTCGCAGGCGCTGTACCAGGTGCTGGTGGAAAACAGCCGCGACGGCGTGTTCCTGATCCAGCGCGGCGCCATCGTCTTCGCCAACGAGGCCATGGCCCACATCCTGGGCTACGACGCGGGCGAGCTGGTGGGCAAGGCCTACATGTCGCTGGTGGACGAGGGCGATCGCCGCGCGCAGGCCGAGCGGCGCGAGCAGCGCGAGTCGGGCTCGCGCGATCCGCAGGTTTACGAAATCCACCTGCGCCGCAAGGACGGTTCGCGCATCCTGTGCGAGGTGCGCGCCGACGCGGTGGAATACCGGGGCGACATCGCCTCCACAGGCACCATCCGCGACGTCACCGCCGACCGCCGCCGCCAGCGCGACGTGGCGGAAGCCGAGCGCCGATACCGCGAGCTGTTCGAGAACTCGCCGGCGGGCCTGTTCCGCACGTCGCTCGACGGGCGGGTGATGGAGGCCAACCGCCGGCTGGCGGCCATCCTGGGCTACGGCAGCGCCGAGGAGCTCAAGGCCGCCGTCACCCACATGGGCCAGGTGTATGCCCATCCCGAGCAGCGCGACCAACTGGTGCAGCGGGCCCTGGCCGACGGCGCCTTCAACCATTTCGAAACCCAGGTGATCACGCGCGACGGCCGGCTCAAGTGGGTCAGCGCCAGCGTGCTGTTGATCCGCGACGACGCCGGTGCGCCGCTGCACTTCACCGGCTCGGTGCTGGACATCGACGAGCGCCACGACATGCAGCTGGCCCTGCTGCGTTCGGAGAGCAAGTACCGCACCCTGGTCGAACACAGCCAGGTGGGCGTGTTCATCATGCAGGGCGACCAGTACACGTACGCCAACCAGGCCTTCGCGGCGATGCTGGGCCGCGAGGACGAGGGCCTGGTGGGCGTGAGCTTCAAGCAGATCATGGCGCCCGATGCGCTGGCGGTGTCCGAACAGCGCGACCGCGACCGCCTGGCCGGGCTGCCGGTGGCGCCCGACTTCGAGTCGTGCCTGCTGCACCGGGATGGGCGACGGGTGCACGTACGCGTGAGCATCGGGCCGGTGTCGCTGGACGGCGTGGAGCACATGACCGGCACCGTGCTCGACATCACCCGCCAGCGGGAGGCCGAGGAGCGCCTGCGCTTCCACGCCACCCACGACCCGTTGACCGGCCTGCCCAACCGCATGCTGTTCAACCAGCGCCTGGCCGAGGCCATGCTGCAGTCGGAGCATTCGCAGGACCGGCGGCGCCGCCGCTACGCGGTGCTCTTCCTCGACCTGGACGGCTTCAAGTGGGTCAACGACAGCCTGGGCCACGGCGCCGGCGACCGGCTGCTGGTGGAAATCGCCCGGCGGCTGGAGGACTGCCTGCTGGAACACGTGCTGATCGCGCGCTACGGCGGCGACGAATTCACCCTGCTGCCCGACGGCGACTGCGGCCACGACCGCGCGGTGGACATCGCGCGCCGCGTGCTGCGGCTGTTCGAGCAGCCCTTCGAGATTTCCGGCCAGCAGGTGTTTTCCGCGGCCAGCCTGGGCATCGTGATCGGCAGCACCGACTACGAGTCGCCCGACCAGGTGCTGCGCGACGCCGACACCGCGATGTACCGGGCCAAGGCGGCGGGCAAGTCCGGCTTCGTGATCTTCGACGAGGCCATGCACCAAGAGGCCCTGAGCCGCCTGCAGCTGGAAACCGACTTCCGCCTGGCCGTGGAGCGCTCGGAGTTCCGGCTGCACTACCAGCCCATCATTGAGCTGGCGACCGGCCGCCTGGTGGGCGCCGAGGCGCTGGTGCGCTGGCGCCACCCGCTGCGCGGGCTCCTGCCCCCAGCTGACTTCCTGGCCGTGGCCGAGGAAACCGGCCTGATCGTGGACATGGATGCCTGGGGCCTGCGCGAGGCCTGCCGCCAGCTTGCCGATTGGCGCGCGCGGTTCCCGGCCCACGCCGGACTGACCATGAACGTCAACGTGGACGAACGGCAGATGCTGTCGCCGGAAATCGTCGAGGAAGTGTTCAGCCTGCTGCAGTTCCACCGCCTGCCGCCCGCCAGCGTGCGGCTGGAGGTCACCGAAACCGCCTTCCGCGCCGGCCGTGGCCAGGCCGAGCAGCGCCTGCTGTCGCTCAAGGCGCTGGGCGTGGGCCTGGTGGTGGACGACTTCGGCACAGGTTATTCGTCGCTGGAGTCGTTCGCGGCCTCGCCCTTCGACGCGCTCAAGATCGACCAGGTGTTCATTCGCGACATCGAATCCAACCCGCGCCACCGCGCCATCGTGCGCACCATCACCGCCTTCGCCGACGAACTGGGCCTGGCCCTCACCGCCGAGGGCATCGAGACCGAAGGCCAGCAGGCGCTGCTCAAGGCGCTGGGCTGCCGCTACGGCCAGGGCTATCTGTTCTCGCAGCCGATGGCACCGGACGACTTCGAGCAAATACTCCTCGGGACCGCGCGCATCGTCGGCTGATCGACCTTCCGACCCGCGGCGCCGCCGTGATAGCCTGCCAAGGCAGTAAATTCCCGAGGTTTCAAGATGTCTCGCGCCTTCAATTTCAGCGCCGGTCCGGCCGCGCTGCCCGAACCCGTGCTTGCGCAGGTGCAGGCCGAACTGCTTGAGTGGAAGGGCGAGCGCGCCTCGGTGATGGAGGTCAGCCATCGCGGCCAGGCCTTCATCGACTGCGCCGCCGCCGCCGAGCGCGACCTGCGCGAGCTGATGGCCATCCCCGACGACTACCACGTGCTGTTCCTCCAGGGCGGCGCCACCACCCTGGCGGCGCTGCTTCCGCTGAACCTGGCGCGCCCGGACCAGACCGCCGACTACGTGCTCACCGGCCACTGGGGCGAGAAGGCGGTGGACAACGCGCGGCCCTCGATCCACGCCCACGTCGCGGCCAGCGCGCGGGACACCGGCTACACCGGGCTGCCGCCCCGCGCGGGCTGGCGTCTCACGCCCGGCGCGGCCTACGTGCACTACACGCCGAACGAAACCATCCACGGCGTGGAGTTCCACGACATCCCCGACGTGGGCGACGTGCCCCTGGTGGCCGACGTGTCGTCCAGCATCCTGTCCCGGCCGCTGGACGTCCGCCGCTTCGGCGTGCTGTACGGTGGCGCCCAGAAGAACCTCGGGCCGGCCGGCCTGTCGCTGGCGATCATCCGCAAGGACCTGCTGGGCCGGCACGGCCGCGACCTGCCGCCGATCTTCGAGCTGGCCAACCAGGCCCAGCACGACTCGATGTTCAACACCCCGCCTACGTTCGCCTGGTACATGCTGGGCCTGGTGCTGCAGTGGCTCAAGGCCCAGGGCGGCGCCGCCGCGATGGGCGAGCGCAACCGCCGCAAGGCCGAGCGGCTCTATGCGGCCATCGACGGCTCCGGAGGCTATTACCGCAACCCCGTCGCGCCCGACGCGCGCTCGTGGATGAACGTGCCGTTCTTCCTGCCCGACCCGGCGCTCGACAAGGCTTTCCTTTCCCAGGCCGTGGCGGCCGGGCTGCTGGGCCTCAAGGGCCACCGCGCGCTCGGCGGCATGCGCGCCTCGATCTACAACGCGATGCCGCTGGCCGGCGTGCAGGCGCTGGTGGACCTGCTGCTGGTGCAGGGCCGCGCGGCGCTCGCCGAAGGCCGCATCGCCGACGGCCAGCGGGTGGAGCGCGTGGTGGCGCGCTCGATGCCGCAGCACGCGGGCCTGGCGTCCTACCGGCAGGCCGTCGAGGCGGCCACCCGCGCCCAGGCCCTGGTGCGCCGCGGCGACGCCCGTTTCAGCGCAGGCCGCATTTTCAAGCCCGAAGGCAAGGGCGCCGTGGCGGCCTACCGCGAGGCGCTGCAGGCCTTCCCCGATTTCCTGCCCGCCAGCGACGGCCTGGCGCGGCTGCAGGCCGACCGCCTCAACCGCGCCCTGAAAGCGGCCCAGCAGGGCGACTACGCTGGCTCCGAACGCCTGCAGGCCGACGCTGCGCGCATCCTGCCGGCATCCACGGCGCTGCAGGACATGGCCGCGCGCATCGTCGAGCTGCGCCAGGACCGCACCGAACAGCTGCTGGCCCAGGGCCACGCCGCCGTGGACGCGCTCGACCTGGAGCTGGCGGCCGGCCGCCTGGCGCAGGCCGAGCGCGTGTCGCTGCAGGCGCGCGGGCTGGACGCGCTGAGCGAGCGCATCGCGCTGGCGCGTCACTACGGCCGCTTCCGTCCGGGGCAGGTGTTCCGCGAACCGCTGGCCGCGGGCGGCGAAGGCCCCGAGATGGTGGTGCTGCCGCACGGCAGCTTCAGCATGGGCTCGCCCGACAGCGAGGCCGGGCATCAGGAAAACGAAGCGCCGCGCCACGAGGTGGTGTTCCAGCGCGGCCTGGCGATGGCGCGCAACGAAACCACCGTGGTCGAGTTCGGCCGGTTCGTGGCGGCCACCCGTTACCGCAGCCTGGCCACGCGCCGCGGCCGCTCGACGGTGTACGACGAACGCGGCGGCGCGATGAGCGAACACTCCGGCGTGGACTGGCGCCGCGACCACGCCGGCAATCCGGCTGGCCCGACGCTGCCGGTGGTGCACGTGGCCTTCGAGGACGCCGAAGCCTACGTGGCGTGGCTGTCGGCGCAAACCGGCGAGCGCTACCGGCTGCCTAGCGAGGCGGAGTTCGAATACGCCCTGCGCGGCGGCCGCGCCGAGGCCTATGCCTGGGGTGACGGCGCGCCGGCGCGCGTGGTCGGCAACCTCACCGGCGACGGCGACCAGTCGCGGCTCAAGCGACGCTGGTCGAACGCGATCAAGGGCTACAGCGACGGCCACTGGGGCCCGGCGCCCGTGCGCAGCTATCCCGCCGAGGCCTTCGGCACCTTCGACCTGGTGGGCAACGTGTCGGAGTGGGTGCAGGACTGCTGGCACGACGGCTACCGCCGCGCGCCCGCCGACGGCAGCGCCTGGGTGAACCCCGGCTGCGAGGACCGCGTCATCCGCGGCGCTTCCTGGGCCAGCACGCTCGACCGCGCGCGCTCGGCCTACCGGCAGTCCACGCCGGCGGCCACCACGCATGCGCGCCTGGGCCTGCGGGTGGTGCGCGAGCTCTGAGCCGCGCCCGCGCGCGGCTGCCTCAGAAGCTGATGAACAGCCCGCCGTTCACCGGCAGGTTCACGCCGGTGAGGTAGCCCGCGTCCTCGGCGCACAGGAACACCACCGCGCGCGCCACGTCGGCGGCTTCGCCGATGCGGCCGGTGGGCACCATCGCCAGCACCTGCTGCTTCACCTCGTCGGGGATGGCGGCGGTCATGGCCGTACGTATGTAGCCCGGGCTGACCGAGTTCACCGTGACGCCCTTGCGCGCCACTTCGCGCGCCAGCGCCATGGTGAAGCCGTGCATGCCGGCCTTGGCGGCCGAGTAGTTGGTCTGGCCGGCCTGACCCTTCTGGCCGTTGATCGACG
>FSSH01002832.1_pt1 | contig 16270 bp, 24 predicted proteins | sample 1166101 | NCBI WGS metagenome assembly FSSH01 (sample SAMEA32972668, study PRJEB13176) | freshwater metagenome | biome: Drinking water system; feature: Biomass in drinking water that filtered by 0.45 um membrane; material: drinking water | place: USA | collected 2012-12-20 | depth 0 m | reverse complement strand
TTACCATGTTTTTAATCTCGCCAAAGTGAAGAACCTGTTCAATGGTCAGGTCGAGGTAAACGGGGTCTTTGAGATTTTTGAAGTGGTGGAATATGGCGGGGTCTAATTCCATTGTGGCCGGTACGGTGCCATACCCTTCTTGATTGTAAGTGCCTTGTGAAACATTCTGAACCGGAAGGCTGACAGTGATCGCATACATGTCATAAGGTTTTCCGGTGTCTTTCTTGGTGCCGTGGGTTCTCAGTACGTTATTTACTAGAATTTTTGCCATGTTTTTTACTCCATTGAAGATTAAAAGAAATGGTTCAGTGTTTCGCTCTTCGTGACCTCATCGCTCAACACTGAACCCCTGCTACAGTTGCTCGTTTGTTTCGGTTAAAACCGGGTAATCACTATCTGAAAGGATTGCTTCGGGGTGGTAATTGCGCCAGCAGTCGCCAAGTTCGGGAAATTTACCGTTGTTTGTGGCTTCAAGAATTGCTCGGTGAAATGAATTCATTAATACCCCCGTTTGACTTAAGGAAACTTGAACTATATGATTGTTGACAGATCAGAAGTAACAAGTTGTTACTGACATTACAGTAACGGATTGTTACTGTCAATAGGAAAAAACTACTATGAAAATGAAAACCTTTATCGAAGCAGCTGAGAAGAAAGCAGGAAAGCAAGTTGCACTTGCAAGAATATTAGAAATATCAGATGCTTATATAAGAATGGTTAAATCTGGGAAGCGCAGCTTTTCAGATGATGTTTGCATACAACTTGCTGATTACATCGGTGCTGATCGCCTGGAAGTTATCGCAGCAAATAACCTTGTTACAGAAAAAGACGAGAAGAAAAGAAAGATTTTTGAAAGCTGTTTTAACAAGGCAGCAAGCGTCACCGCCGCCGCCCTAATCTTGGGTGCATCAACAATAATGACACAATCGCCCGCAAACGCAAGCCAGGCTTCAACGCATGTCTCCAGTATTTGTATTATGTAAAATTAATTATGCGCTGCTTAAAATGCGTCAAAAAATTCACAAATTATTATCAATTCTTAAATTCACTTCAAAACCCCTTTCACGTCATTTACATTTTGCTGAATGTCCTTATATCCGCTAAGTGATATAAACCTTTTAAATCAATATGAAACACAGTTCTTATTGAGCAACATTAATTATTAAAACTTGCCATGATGGCGCTTTTGCGCAGAAAAAATGGAATATCTAATAAAAAGCGTTAACTGCCAAGAAATCGAAAGAATTACTGGCGAGGATCTGAAAACAATCAAACAATGGAAAAAAGGAACTAAAAAGATTCCGGCATCAGCTATCAGACTTCTGAGGTTGTATATTGAGGGTGATGCCAGCGCACTACTGGGTAAAGACTGGGACGGCCATGTATTCAGGAACAATTTGTTATTTATTCCTGAATGGCGGCGTGGTTTGAGTCCAGGCGAAATTAGAGCTCTTTTTTGGCAAGTGCAGCAAATCTGGAGTTTAAAAAGAGAAATTGATTTGTTAAAACAAGAGATAAAGAAGCTGAGTGAAGAAAACAACCTTCTTGAAGCTAGAGCTGCTTTTTATAAGCGACAATTAATACTTGAAAGCCGATTTGGTATGATTCTGGAAAGAAGTTTTTCTTAGTTAATTGCTTCAAACAGATTCTGCTTTAACTTAAATTTCACAACATCAACGCCTGACTCGATCAGGCGTTTTTTTGACTATTAATTAACACTGATAATATTTCCCAATCCTTAAGCTACGCATGTATGAAAGATATACCGCATAATTGCGGAATTATTAACGATTGAATTTCATTTTCTTCAGTGACCACATTTGACGATTACATAGTTTTTGTTGATGAAAGCGGCGATCATAGCCTTACCTCAATTGATCAGAGTTATCCAATCTTTGTTTTGGCTTTTTGCGTGTTTGGGAAAAAGCATTATGCTGAAGACGTAACACCAGCGGCTTTGAAATTCAAATTCAAGTATTTTGGGCATGATCAGGTAATTTTGCATGAGAACGATATCCGGAAGGCACGGGGCGCTTTCAATATTTTGCAGAATGCGAGTGTGCGCGGCGTTTTTATGGATGATTTGAATGATTTAGTTGAACAAAGCAATTTTACTGTGATTGCAAGTGCCATTCTGAAAGAAAAACTCAATTCAAAGTATTCAGATCCGGATAATCCTTATCACATCGCTATGGCGCTTGGCTTGGAACGAGTTTATTTGTATCTGGAAAGTCTTGGGTGCAAAACCGGTATTACTCATTTGCTTTTTGAGAGCCGAGGATTAAAGGAAGATAAGGATTTGGAATTAGAGTTTCGGCGAGTTTGTGATCAGAATAAAACGAGAAAAATATTACCTTTTGAAATCATTCTGACCGACAAGAAAAGCAATTCTGCAGGGCTTCAGATTGCCGATCTGATTGCAAGGCCGATTGGAAGGCAAATTTTGAAGCCGGAACAGCAGAATAGAGCTTATGAAATTATAGAAAAGAAATTCAGGAGAAATTCAAAAGGCATCGTGAATGGTTGGGGTTTAAAACTGTTTCCCTAGAAAGCGAAAAGCCCCGATATTCACCGAGGCTTAGCGCCGACCGAGCATTCCCAATCCACTTACTGAAAAGACTATACTTTTGATTTGATATTGTCAAATATATAAGAAATTGGGTAGTGTCTCAGTTTGAAATTTGCCCCAGTTGAACTTGCGCGCATCAATGCTATCATAGCAGCATGAGTAAACGACCTAAAAAAATGGATTTGAACCAACTGGCAAAGCGCATCGTTGATGAGGCTATAGGTGATGAACCAATTGCAATTATGCCAGAAGAAGAAAATAAAGCCGCTCAAGAGAAAAAGCGGTTAGATGGATTAAAAGGCGGTAAAGCACGAGCTAAAAAACTTACTGCTGAGCAACGAAGTGAAATAGCAAGGCTTGCTGCAAGCACTAGATGGCACAAAGTAGACTAGGCTACTTTATCAGAAGGCATCTGCAATTCCTCTACATCAAGTGTAAAATCAAGAACTATGTTTATAGGTACTGAAGGATTTCTTTTCTCATTGTAAACATCAGCATCAGTTTTTAATTGAAAACAATCTCCAACCACCTGCGATCTTCTTTGAGCAAATGATTTTTGAAAATGCTCATGAGGGGCATCAATATCATCCAGATCAGCCCACAATGATTGAGTTTTATTGCCGTGTTTTTTTGTTACCGCGTGTTTCGCGCGATATCTTCTCCCGTGCTCATCAGTTCTATATTCCTCACGGAATACCTGGGCTATATCTTTAGCAATTAAGTCAATGATAGTTTTCGGGTTTGGTTTGTGTAAACCATTTCTATATGCCCATGCCGCTAAATCATGAGGATCAATTATTGCGCTGTCGCTTACTTCTCTTTTATAGCGCTCTATATAATCCTTAACTGCATTTGAATATGCCGTCATTTCAATATCCTCAATTAGTTTCTAAAAAACCCCATCCATCTGTTAACGCTCCAGATGTTGCGTATGTGCGAATTTTTACTTGATGCGCTCTCAAGAAATCATATCTATTTAAACGTCTCTGAAGTTGTCCAACGACTACCCCAATATGAACTCCAATTCTTTGTGAGAATAACTTTACTTTTTGCTCACTGAATAATGGGAAAACTCTATTGTAAAAGTTGTCTAGCTCTGCTTTTGGTACGCAAAATTCTGCTGCCGCTAAATTTGCCTCTTTCTCTTCTTCAATGATTGTTTCGAGTCCATCAGTATCAGAATCTATATCTAATATAAATCCTGTATTCTTACCATGACCTTGCAAAACATGTTCAATTTCATGCCGCAGTACAAACCAAAAATTATCAATCCGATCTAATCTTAAAGATAAGCCAATTACTGGTTGAGTTTCATTTAACCAGAAGCATGCACCATCAATTTTAGATCCAGGGAATGGCTCAACAATTACATACTTAACACCACACTCCGTCAAAATTTTTGAAACATGCCTTGATTCTTCTGGAGCTGATAACAAGGCACTTAATTTTGGTATTGCAGATCTGAGCGCATCCTCGCTATAACTCTTTGTGATTTGTGTTGATGCCATCATCTTTACACGATAAAGCCATGCAAGCTGTTGTCCTGTTAACGCGTCAAGTGGATTAGTTTTCTTTGCGGAATGACAAAACTCTGGCTTTTCATCCAAGCTTTTAATATTAAAGAATTTTGTAAATTGCTGCTCTAAAATATCAATATTCTTCGTTTCTTCAATCCACCCTCTCTTAATCATTTCTCTTACAGGGAATCTCTCATAAAGCCTAGCTTTCCGTGCTACGCAGTTACTGACTTCCTTTACTCTTGATAATTGATATTGACTTTCAAGGTTCATCCACAGCTCTGCGCCAGTGCCAAGAGCATCGCCTAATTGAATGGCGGTATCTGGGGTGATTTGCTTCTTACCTCTAATAATTCCGCTAACTAGCGTCGTTGGCCGCCCAATAATTTCAGCAAACTCTATTTGAGTCCACCCCCTTGACTCCAACTCTTCTGCTAAAAAATCTCCAGGTGAAAATACTTCAGCCGCCTTGCTCATCTCAATACTCCTAGTATCAGTGGTAGTCGATAATTGAGACAACAACAACCAACTTTCCTGACTCTCCTTTTTTATATTTAAATACTAAACGCCATTGTTTGTTAAGGCGCATCGAATGAAACCCATTCAAGGTTCCTTTCAATTTTTCATAATGCAGTGACTTCATATTATAAAAAGCTCTCTCATCTTCCGCCGCCCTTATAAACTGAATGCGCATCCTGTATGCCCTTACTATAGCTCTCTCAAATCCTGCGTCATATGCGGGATCTTCTTCTAATTTTCTTAATGAGTCATCTTCAAAGATTACATCCATCTGCAAATTTTACCAGATAAAATTTAAAAGTAAATATACGTATTCACACTATATGTATATTTTACTTCACAATGCTTGGTATTTGCATTACAATTCATTTTGAAATAAGCCAAAAAGAGAATAACAATGAATAAACTCTCAATTGAAAAACGCGCAATGATCTTAACTCTACTGGTGGAAGGTAGCTCAATGCGATCAACCTCACGCATTGCTGATGTTTCGATCAATACCGTAACAAAACTATTAATTGATGCCGGTACGGTATGCGCTGAATATCAAAACGAGCATTTAGTGAATATCAAAAGCAAGCGCGTTCAATGTGATGAGATTTGGTCATTTTGTTACTCAAAAGAAAAGAACGTAGCGCCAGAAGATAAAGGCATTCTTGGTTATGGCGACGTTTACACATGGACGGCAATTGATGCTGATACCAAGCTGGCTATTTCTTGGTTAGTTGGCAGACGTGATTATGAATATGCCGAAGCATTCATCGGCGATCTGTCAAGCCGTTTAAGTGATCGTATTCAATTAACAAGCGATGGCTATGGATGCTACATCAATGCAGTAGAAAAGATGTTTAGCGGCATGGTTGATTATGCAATGCTGGTTAAAATATACGGAGAAGAAACCAAAGGACAAAAACGCTACAGCCCAGCATCATTTGTTAGCTCAGAAAAGCGCGTAATGGCTGGCAGTCCTGATATTGATCACGTATCCACAAGCTATGTTGAACGACAAAATTTAACAATGCGCATGGGTATGCGTAGATTCACCAGATTAACCAATGGATTCAGCAAGAAGATTGAGAATTTAGCCCATGCAGTAGCATTGCATTTTATGCACTATAACTTTGTGCGCATTCACAAAACACTAAAAACAACACCAGCAATGGCTGCTGGCGTTTCAAATACTCTTTGGTCTATGAATGATGTTGTTGCACTGATTGACGCTAAAGAAGCATCAAAAGATAGAAGCCGTGGTAAATACAAAACAAAATAATTCAAACTGAGACACTACCAGAAATTGAATCTTGTCAGCTTAATCCTGTTGATATGCGTATTTGAGACAAAATCATACTCACTTCATCGGGGGCAAAGGTGTATTCATTTTTTCCGAAGGTTTGTAAAATTTTACTATCTAAGCGCCTATACATATTGCGTGTGTGATAACCGGCTAAAAATGGTAAAACATACTGAGGTATTTCTGCTAAATGCAATATTGGCTCAATTAGCTGGAATTTCTCAGAAAAATCTATAGGGTTTAACACTCCAATCCCTGCAAATTGTAAACCCTGATAATTATTATGCAATATAGTGAAGAATTGAAATGTTCCAAATAGTCGTACAAGAGCATAAGCTTGACCGTGCTGAGGACAAGCTTCGATGTATATTGAATGAGCTAACGCAGGGACAGCAGCATCAAGAAGTGAATAATGATTAAAATCGAAGTTAACCACATGATGATGTTTTTCAGAATCAGATAGATATAGCAGTGCACTATCATCAATAATCGCTTGATCCTTATTCATTTTACGAGAAAACGCTACACACATCTTTAAAATCAAGCGGCGAAAATCATTATCAATAAGAATAAATAAGCCATATCGAGATATCTCAGCTTTTTCTCTATTCACTCCAAATCTAAACCCTCGCTTACTATGCGCTTGTAATTCCTTGAATTTCCGTCGAGCGGTTTTCAAATCAGGCATGCGTAAACTTTGGGTGCCAGGTTCGCTTTCGATTAGAGTCGTTCCTGAAAGGCGTGCCAAAACTTTATTAGTCTTCTTGTCGCGCTCTAAGTCATAAGATAATCCAGTGGTTTTATGAGTAAAACCTTTCTTCCATGTAATCGGCTTTCGAAAAAACAAACCACAGCCTTCCAACATGAAAAAGAGTGGCGCAAGTTGTTTAGATATACGTCCCTCAAAATCATGACCGAATCGGTTATTACATCGCGCACAAGCAAGAATAGTTTCGGAACCACCAAGAAAATCTGAAAAAATATGATCGTCACTAGTTGCACGTGAATTTCGGCAATAAGGACAGAAAATGCTTTCAGACATGTATCTGATTGAAAAAAAGCAAAAATAACCGCATATGCATTCCTAAAGATCAATAATTAAATCTTATGAAACAATGAAATATGTTCACTCAATCTTAAAATTCTGTTTGGTAGTAAAGTGTAGTAACGAAAAACATAGATCGTGTTAGGGTTCGGGCACATGCCCCTTTCGGGTCATACCCTTCGCGCCGGTCGACGGCGCGACCCTTTTGAGTTTAGAGGTTCCAATAATTTAATTTATTTAGCAAATCTGCAAAAGCCCAGAGCATGGTGCCGATGGTAGCCACACTAAATTCATGGAATCTTACTTGTTTGGAAAGTTCTAACCAAAATTTATCACCTACATCTTTTACCCTTCTCCTCAATTCTTTGTCAGCTATTTGATTAATTTGACATTCTGTTTCATTACCAATTAGTGAATACATATGTGGCAATCTTCTAACTTGCATTTTCACAATTTCAACATTTGCTGCTTTTGCAAAAAGCATTAATTTTTGAAAATATCGTTCAGCAAAGCCTAAAACTTCAAAAAGCATTGCTAATATGATTAGCAATGCACCAAACCTAGACAACCAAGCCCATTCTTGATTTCAAATACTCACCCAGATGCCAATACCAATAATAACTAAGACCAATAAATATAAAATATAAACATGAGATCTGGGTAAATTTACATATTTCAGAATATCAGTCTCTTGCATCATTATTATTTTACTCACAATTAATAATGAGTAATTATAGAGCATCTCCCTCACATTTTCTTAGGAGCAAGCCAGCCGTAGTTGATGGCCGCATTGCAGGTATCTGGAACAATATTCAAACGTTGCGCACTGTGTCCATAACAGATGCAGTTTGATTTGCTAGAGATGCAAGCCGCGACTTGTGACCAATCGACAGATTCCGACAGCATGGAAAGCGATTGTTTGACCGGTGTATTGTCGATGACCGTTTGCGATACTGGAATGACTGGCGTTTGCGGTGCATCACTCCCCTGCTTCACTACTGGTGTTTTTTCTGATTGTGGCTGTGATTCCGCAATAGAACCAGTCGGACTGTCCAGCCGCTCGGTGATCCGTCCATAGGTGAACATCGCCATTGCAGGAACGGCAAACAGCAGAAACAAAGCGGCGTAGACCATCTTCGGTATGGCACGCTTCGGTTTTTCAATGTGCAGGCTTGCAGAGTAGTACAGATCGAAGGCTTTCTTTTCCAGCCTGTACGGTTTCTTGACCGCATTCTGCCGGTTGGTTCTGAGTTTCGGATTAGCGCAGTATTCCGTCCATTCAAAGATTTTGTTGCCTGACCATTCCTGACTTAAATGAATATGCCTGTCAGCATTTTCCAGGACATACGGATGCACGAACTTGGGCGATTGCGTAATCACCAGGAAATCAAGGCCGTGCTTTCTATGCTGTGACAAGTATTTGATGTGTTCTGGAGGGTCTTTCAGATCGATGGCCGGCCACGGATAAGCCGCTTCATCAACAACAATCAAACTTCCTTCCTGGAAGTTATTCAGCTTTTGCTTGCCTTCTGGTTCTTCCGGATCAAGCGGTGTGCGTTCGGCCCAGGTGTTGAGCTTTGCAATCGATAATTTGATGTGCATCAGCTTCAAATCCGGAATGCCGCACACATACACGATTCTTTCAGCTTCTACCGCTGGCTTAATGTAACTCCACACCGCGTGATTAGTCTTGCCACATCCAGGCGTTGCCGTCAGTATGATGATCATTTCGGTATCACTCCGATCTTTGGCAGCAAAATGAACGTCATGCGAAACGTGATCGCACCCATGATGATCCCGAGACCTTGGCCGAATCCGGCCAGGTTGATAATCTGCAATGCAAAGGCCGGTACGCTGTTATAGAAACCCAGCGCCTGAGCAAACAGCAGCTCGAAAGCAATCGATATGGCGCCATAGCTGAGTATTCCTATGCCTAGCCCCATGAGCGCACGAACGGCCAGGAATCCAACATAGGAGGTAAGAAACGCGCCTAGCGGTATGATGAGAAGATTGAACATTTATTTAGGCTCCGTGCTTCTAACGCCTGAAACGATGTAGATACCGGCAATCGATGCCAGCAACAGGACGAAAGGATTAATCTTTTCTGCGGTATCGCATATGGGCGCGGTTGGAATAACAAGGTTTACCGGGTAATAAGAGATATCAATCGGGATATCAGGCGGGCATGTTCCATTGCCCCAACTGGTACTATTGAAAGTAGCCTGGACGTTATGCACCGGCAATTCTGCAGCCGGTACCTCATCGAATTTAATCTCGAAAGACTGTTGTTTCTGGTCTGGTTGCGGCTGTGATGTGTAACTGGTATTCGTTGTACTGCTTATCTGCGTATTGCTGTTATCGTATTTGATCGTTGTTTTGGTTTCTTTGATGATGACTCGCCCTGGATTGTCTGAGGTTCCAGCGTCGACGGCTTCAATTTCGGTGGTGGTGTCCTCACGGCCGGTGATGTTGCCGTTTGAGTCTTTCGTGGGTACGGAATCAAGGCCGAGGCGTTTTTTCTGATCCGGTGTAAGGGTTGGTACGCTATCGGTTGGGAGCGGCTCACCGGCTTCGATCAGATGCGGAGTAACCCGATCATCATTCAGTTTTGGTGCGGCGTTGTCCAGATCGGTATTAGTTGCTTCAACAGGCACAACGCCAGATTTGACACAGTTCGAACCACTTACAGTGTAGCCAGGAGCGCAGCCAGCGATTCTATTAGTGTTGGAAGCGCCAAAAACTTGACCATCAGAAACACGACGAACAAAACAAGCATACTGACCGCCGCCCAAGTCAACGGAATGATCAAATACAAAATTGGAAGGCGGGCCAACGTTAACAGTTAACCGGGCGGAATCAGTACAAGCACCCGGAACAGTTGGATAATATGCAGTGCCCCAACCCCAATACTGCCCATCAGTTGCAGGATAGCTATTAGGCTGGTCCGGTGAAGCTGGCGGGTTCATCATCCATTTACCGGCCTGATTGCAAATCTCTGTCAGTTCACAGACCAAAGCGGCCGCGGTCAGAGTCATTCCGAGCGGACCGGTCTTTTTTGCTAAACCAACCATGGCGGAACCAAGGCGAGCGGTATTCACGTTCGCAGTTTTAACAATGTCCATCGCGGTAATGCCCTTGGACGTTTGCACCAATGCATTACTGGTAACCGATAAACCTTTGGGTGCGCTCGATAGCGTTACACGCGATGATCCAGCAGGATCATTGAAGGCTTTTGTGTAGGTTCCATTTTCGTTTTTAATCCATCCGGCCAGATCGATTACGCCGGGCTCGGCTGCAAAGCATGAACCTGAAAGAGAAACTAAAAAAAGAGCTAATAAGCTGAAAATATAAGCCATAGCGCACCCATGAAGGCTAGAAGGTAGTAAAAGTCGTAGATCCAGAGTTCCATTATTGAAATGCCTTGATAGTTGCCCGGACAGCGAAACCGGCCGTGAGAATCAGAGCCAGTTCCCACATGAAACCGGTTTGATTGACGAGAGTGACTTCGCAAGGGATTAATGAAGGAGTCAGTACGCTGGCAAATGTTGCAGCGGTACTGAGGTCGGTGGCTACAATGTCGATCTGGACAGCGGAAGGCGTGCATTGCAGCGAGTAATTGCCAGATACCACGGGACATTCAGCAGCTACATTTTCATGCAACTGCTGAACGGTATCTAAGCATTTGCCTTGATACAGATAGCCCATGTTAGAACGCTGATCTGAGCCATTTCCAGACTTTGATACCGATGTGAACCAGTATCACGGCAGCGCCAACGGTTGCAACGTCGGTTGCTGCGGAGGTAATGGCTGTCGTTACACCGGCTGGTATGTCAGCGTAGGCGGGTGAGAGAAAGCCAAAAGTTACACCAAAGGTCAGCATGAAAGCAGCTACAAATCTTTTGGTTTTGTTGACTACACGGCGACCGAACGCTATCACAGCGTCTGTTGCTTTGCGGTACAGATTTTTTGCTTTGTTAACCAAGTTTTTGAACATCGTTAAATCTCCTAAAGTTTAAAGGGTGCGGGATTGCACCCCATACGCGCCGGATTGAGCGCGTATAGGCTGAAATCACGCGGCGGCAGGCTTGGCTTGAGAAAGCGGTTTAATAGAGTTAATTATATTGTTGGATTTATTGCCGTTTGTTACGCGAACAAATTCAACTTCACAGATCAGCGGGAATTCCAGGTGCATTAAAGCTTGTGCTTTGCCTGCATCACCCAGCGGGTATTTTTGCGTTGCGGTGCCCTTCGATCTTCCGGTTTGGAAATTCAAACTTTCTTCCACGAAGGCCGCGCCGGAATCAATGGGTTTGCCGTCGATGGTATCCTTGAAGAATGTGATACCGGTTACTTTTACTTTTTCTAACATAACAACCTCTTAACACCACCTGTTAACGCTTTGCCTGAACCGGCAGTTAATGAGTTCAGAGCGTAGAAAAAACTGATTTATGCGTATTTCTTGATGTACCAATCCGGCGCAGTGAGTGCGGCCAGTTCGATGGTCTTTACCTTGATGGGCATGGTCTGCACGTTGTTGGGGATGGAAATATCGATGCCGTAAGCGAGTAAGGCTTTTCTATGGTTATAAAAAGCCGAGCGTTTAAGCTCAATCGGATAGCCATATTTCCAGCTCACGTAAGTAGCTCTTAGCCGTGGCGGCAGATCGTTGAAATTTTCATATTTGACGTTTTCCAGTCTTTGTAATTGGGTTCTGTCCATATAAACCTCTATTAATAGTGAATCAGTAATTGCGCCTAGATATGCCAGGCCGTTTTGAAGCAAAAAACGCGATTTAAGGGTAAACTCTTCGCGTATTACCCCGAGAGATTGGCAGAATTCAATGACTTCATCCGAAACATGCTGACCGGATTTCTTGGAGCGGTGTTTTTTGAGTTCGGTGGTTTTGCAGTAGAGTTTGCCGTAAACATACTTTGAACCCCTGCCGTATTCGACCGTTGCGCCATTGACGGATAAAGAACCCTTTTGCCGTCCGATATGGTGCCCTGCCATATTGCGGAGTAATGCTTCAGAGTCGATCATTGAGCCGGTGACATAATTGCAGGTTATGTCTATCCGGCTGACTCGGGCACCTGTCCACGTCCAGCCGGAATCGGCGAATTTGTACAGCTTGCCGGAGGTGAAAGGCGGAAGTCCCAGGCTTTTAAGCAGTTCATTGATGCGTTCAATACAACCCGCGAAAGTGTAGCCAAACAAATTATCCGATCTGCCATAGCGTGAAATATTTCCGCTGAATTCAACCTGATGACCATCACAGCGTACTTCTACCCGGCTATCGAAACTTCCTTCCAAGCCCTGCCGTGTATCCACGGTGTATTCAATCTCACCATCGGAATCTATGCGCAGTACCCGGCCGCCGTTAATAATGGGCAACTTACCGCCGTCATGTACTTGCCGGATGGTTAGATAATCAACAAAGACAGGGATAAGGTTCATCATATTCAGTATCAGCCATGCATTAATGAATAGAGATAATTCATTGACTGTTGATACTGGAGCGCCCTTTTGTGCTCTTTTGTTTCATCTGTGAGACTAACTTTACAGGGTGAATTTGATGCTTTTGTCCATGTTCGTGGACTAACTTTACGTGTAACTGGGACGTAAAGTCTTTTTTGAGACTTCTGCACGGTTGTCGCCTCCTCCGCTGTCGTCGGCTCCAACCGGCTGGGAACTGTGAATAAACAATAATCACTGTCCAGCATCATGGCCGTAGGATGGTAACAGCGCCATAAATCGGAATATTCGGGAAACTTGCCGTTATCGGTTGCTTTGAGGATTGCGAGGAAATAACTGTTTTTGATTTTTCTCATAATATCCTTCCTTGACTTGTGGAAATCTGCGCCGTAATATGCAGGCAAATTCAGTTACAAATGAATCCGATGCATATGTAACTGAAATTATCAGTTGCATTTGTAACTGTCAATAGGACATTAATACCATGGAAATGAAAAAATACTTAGAGTTGGGTGAAGAAAAAGCCGGAAAACAAATTGAATTAGCAAAAATTCTCGGAATTCCAGATAGCTATATCAGAATAGTAAAAAGCGGAAGACGAGGTTTGCCAGCAGATGTTTGCATCAAACTTGCTGACTATATAGGTGCTAACAGATTAGAAGTTATTGCAGCAAGTAACTTAGTAACAGAAAAAGACGAAGAAAAAAGGAAGATTTTTGAAAGCTGTTTTACGCATGCGGCTAGTGTTTTAATCGCATTGGCTGCTGTGTATAACTTTCTCCCATTCGCAGAAAAAACAGAAGCTTATATTTTTGCGATATCCTCATACTTTGTATTATGTTAAATAATAACCGTAGGAATAAACTTAGAAGAAAATCCGACAAGTTTGCAGAGTTCTTAGATAGAGTTCTCAATGGGTGGAAAAATATCAGTTTTGATCAATTAACCACTCTTTCTAAATAACAATTACCTTTGAATATCCTCAAATCCGACAAGCGATAACAACTTCTGAATACATCGCTTGTCGTGTCTCTTTTATCGAAATAGAAATCATTTGAGTTTTGCAATGATTGAGTCTTTGCGCTTAGGCTGAAAAAATGAACGATCTACTATTTGGTGTGAGTGTTGAAGAAATTGAAAGAATCACCGGTGAGAGTCAGAAAGTGATTAAGGGATGAAAAAAAGGCACTAAGCCGATACCTGAGCCAGCACTTAGGCTTTTGAAGTTGTATCTTTCTGGAGATGCCAGCGCTTTACTAGGCGATGAATGGAAAGGATATCGTTTTACGAATGGCTTGATTTTTGTTCCTGAGTGGCGCAATGGATTTGCGCCCCATGAGATCAGGGCTTTTTTCTGGCGGTGTCAGTTGGTATCGAGCTTACAGAGTGAAAATAACTTGCTGAAATCTGAGCTTGATAGACGTAATCAAGAAATCGATGCGCTTGAAATCAAGGCTGATTTTTACAGACGACAGGTAGTGCTTGAAAGTCGCTTCGGCATGATTTTAGAGAGGAGTTTTTCTTAATTCTTCCGACTATCTCCAGCATCGATGCCATCCGGTGCTTGGGCGGTGCCATCCCCAGTCATAGCCGGGCTTGATGATGCAGGCTTTTGAAGCGGAAAATATTGATTTGAGCCAAATGCCTTGCTCGAATAGTATTCGCAAATTTTATGCAATAAAATTTCACTTTGGTTCAATGAAGCTGCTATGGACATATGCTCAAGAAACTCATAGCGTTCAATCAATAGCTTGTACAAGTAATACTGATCTTTCTCATTTTCTGCATAACAATTTATTGCAAGTAAGTAATAAAAATTAGCAGGCATACATGCGCGCACAATGTTTGAATAAAATTTTTCGCTCTTGGATGATTTTGTTTTGCTAAAAAAAGAAATTTCAAAATTTCCTAATGTAGTGTCAGGACACTCAGTAGCAATAAATTTTAAAATTTGATATAAAATTCTAAAATATTGATTTAATCTAGGATCGTGTGCCAATAAAGTCATTTTTGCACTGGATAACGAACCTGCATGGAATCCAAGTGATTTTCTATTCCCAACACGTTTAAGTCCAGCAATTAACGATTGAATGGAATTGTCACTACCGAGTGGTGTCTTCTCACCAGAATCAGATAAAATACGTTCCAAAGTACGGTTATGCTGCTCTAACAGAGCAAAGAAACTATCTTCGAAACGTTGCTTCTGAATTACAGCGGCCTGCTTTCTAAATTCTTTCTGGTTAACATTCAGTGTTATTACCAAGACAATAAATCCACACAAGGATGCAACTGTGCCAACGGTTCCACCAAAATAATTACCAATGGCCCCCCAATCGTTACGCTCATCAGAATAAAAAATTACATCAAACTGCTCTACAAAGATGTAACCAAAAAATAAAATAATGCAGAGAGCCAACAAAAAAACCAACAACAAAGCCAGTTTCTTCAGCACATTCAGGAATAGAGTCATCATTTCAAAAATTAAGTAAACCGATAATAGAATGTATGAAGTTAGAAACAGAAAAAACTGTATTTTCTTTAAAGTTTTTTATTTGAAATCCAGCCATAATTAATAGCCGCGTTGCAAGTATCCGGAACAATATTCAAACGTTGTGCAATGTAGCCATAGCAGATGCAGTTTGATTTGCTGGAAACGCAAGCGGTAACTTGTCCCCAGTCAATGGATTCGGATAGCATCGATAGCGAGTGTTTGACCGGTGCGTTATCGGTGGCCGGTTGCGCTACCGGTATGGTGCTATACATCCGGTTAATTGAATTATCAGAATTGCGCCGATAATGGTTAGACCGAGCAATTTTTTCATAACTGTAGTTTTATCGGAATGAGGATGCCCGTTCTACAAATTCACTTGATGTTGCGAGATATGGTGGCGGAAAGTCTTTGTGCGTTTCGTCAGCAATTTTTTTCAGTGTTTGAATTGCATCGATAACCAGGTTTCGAGCTGTCACAAAGTCTTCTTCATATACACTGATATTGGGGAATTCAGCTACCCTACCCACATATAGAATTTCTTCGTCGATTTCTTCTTTGCGTATCGTAATCGAATAGGCTTCAGGATCAAATTTCATTTCATGTGCTCCTTGATTGCGTTTTCGTGTTCTTTGACAAATTTGTATAGCTTCTTGATATACGGGCGTTTAACGGCCTCGCCCTTATTATGACCACAATTATAGTTAGGATACTCAATTAATGATACGGCCGGGTGTCGTGCGATTTTATGGCCAGCACTGCCGCAGTTTTCGATTTGGAATCCCAGGGCTATTAATAGATTGGTAAATTCTTTACATGAGGTGTTTGCGCTGGTGGTCAGGTCTTCGAGTTTTTTGAGAAGTTTTTCAAGTTCTGACATGAGTGGTGATGTTAATATGAAAAATATTACAACTTGGGAATGTTCGTCATATCAATTATGAAGTTAGAAAAAAAAGCTCACAAGATTATGAAGCCGAAGAAAGCCCTGTATTTAATTATCTCATCACAATTGGGATTGTTGGCTTTCTATCAATAGTAATAGTAGCAGCAATTTTTTATCTACATATCGAAATTAATGAGATTTTCACAGAAAATCAACAAAATAGATGGGTTGCATTCGGAGAATATTTTGGAGGAATTCTTAGTCCTACATTAGCATTCTTTGCGCTACTCGCGTGACTTTTTAGTATCAATCATCAAGTCACTGAGTTTCAGAAATCAACACTGCAACTCAAAGAATCAGTCATGGCCTTAAAAAACCAAAATGAATTAATCCAAAAACAAAATTTTGAAGCCACATTTTTTCAGATGATTAAATTGATAAGTACCATAATACAAGAAATTAAAATGGCTCTAGACTAGCAGAGAC
>FSSH01004457.1_pt1 | contig 16275 bp, 2 predicted proteins | sample 1166101 | NCBI WGS metagenome assembly FSSH01 (sample SAMEA32972668, study PRJEB13176) | freshwater metagenome | biome: Drinking water system; feature: Biomass in drinking water that filtered by 0.45 um membrane; material: drinking water | place: USA | collected 2012-12-20 | depth 0 m | reverse complement strand
GAATTAATCAGAGGTTCCCTAACACTCCTCCTAATCTAAATAAAAGCGCTTATAGTGTGGGGACACTTCAAACAGATTTTGGACAAAACGAGACGGCTCGAACGCAATTTGTTTCGGCCTACAATACATTTCAACAAAATCCTTCCAATAATGTGCCTCCGATCCCAGATCTGGCGGCAAAACTAGCCACAAAAGTAGCCGATAATCCTAATGAACCTTTAAGTAATCAGCAGTTAGGATATTTAACGACTTTTTGCCAGTCGAGTGCAGGGCGGGCATTAATAAATCAATTTGATCTTGCCCAGGCTACAAAGCTCTTAAATGAAATAGGCCCCGCTCTTTCAAATACCCAGTTTTATTCGGCGCTGTCGGAGCAACAGCAGTTTATAGTCTACGCGACTGCTGCCAAAGTAAAGAATCAAACTGGTAGCATAAACTCAATGATTAACTTATTGAATGGTCAAACGGTCACTCTTGGAACCGCGCCAAATCAATTTTCTTTTACAATAGCACCTCAAAGCACTCCAAACGACGTCATGGATATATTTAAGGAGTATATTGGAAAATACACTCCGGTTGCTGCTGAAGGAGCTACCAAAGCTTTTAATAAAGCGACGGCTTTAAATACATTTATTCAGAATAACTCGGTATTTTTAAACGCTATTAACTATCTCTCTCAGCCGGGAAGTGACATTGGTGGAGCCAGTGCATCGACTGCGATTCAACTTGAACTAGCGACTTTAAGGGCAGCGGTAACCACCAAAAACTTTGATCCTTTGCCAAGCCAAGCCCGATGGCTTAAAGATCCCCTTACTAAACAACCAACGATTCTTCAAGTTGGCAATAATTTTTTTGGAACGAATGGCCAGTCAACAACTGTATACAATCAAAACGGCTTCAATGATTTAGGCCGAGATGAAAACGGAAACCTTGATCCAGCTATAGTCGCCGGCAACGGTGTTACCAGTACTACAAGTCTAAACAATGGTGGTACGCAAACAACGACAATTAATTCGGATGGTTCGGCAACGATACAAACAACATCCCCTACAAATGTTATTACTTCCAGAGATCAGTTTAACGTAACAGGTAATCTTACTACTTCTACTATTGGTAATTCTGACGGTTCAACCACCTACTTTTCCCATGACGCGCAAACACAGACGTATGTGCAGTGGACTGTTTCGAATACTGGTGAGTTATTGGATTTGACTACAACTGCACCATATGGAACCAAAAACTACGGCACTGATAATCTTTCAACAGGCGTCAAATCAGAAATTACGTTGACTAATCAAGATGGATTGATTGGGGTAATAAATCCTGAAGATGGAAGTACTTCATATTGGGCGACTGATCCACATACCCTGTACTCGATAAGTTGGACCCTATCGAGCGCCGGAGAGTTAGTCCATTGGCGTGGACATCCTGCCGCGCTCAGTAAGTATTTAGATACAGTACCAGTTCATGAGCTGGAAAGAAGCATTCCTGAAAAAATACTGGATTTCTTCTTTACCCCCGCCCACGGCGCCGACATCAACCCGCTCGCCGCCGGCCAATTCAACGCTGCCCAAAACTTCGTCCCCCGCCGCGACCCCTTGGTGTTGGACCTGGACGGCGACGGCATTGAAACCACCGGCATCGGCAATGTCTATTTCGACCACGATGCCGACGGCGTCAAAACCGCGTCCGGCTGGGTCAAGTCTGATGACGGCCTGTTGGTGATGGACCGTAATGGCAACGGCACGATAGACACCGGCCGTGAACTGTTTGGCGACGGCACCTTGCTGGCGAACGGTAAAACCGCCGCCGACGGCTTTGCGGCGCTGGCTCAGGAAGACAGTAACGCCGATGGCCGTATCGATGCCTCGGACGCCCGCTTCGCCGACCTGCGGGTGTGGCGTGACCTCAATCAGGACGGCACCTCACAAAGCGGCGAGTTATTCACTTTGGCCGATCTGGGTATTCAATCCATCGCGCTCGCCCACAGCACCGTCAACCAGGCCCTAGGCAACGGCAATCGTTTGCTCGGTCAGGCTGATGTTAACCGCACCGACGGCACGATCGGCAAAATCGCCGAGATCGATCTGGCCGACGACACCTTCCGCAGCCAGTTCAGCGAGCCCGTGCCGCTGGCTGAGGGTGTTAGTGCTTTGCCCAACCTGCAAGGCGCCGGCAAAGTCCGCGAGTTGCGCCAAGCCGCCAGCCTGTCCGCAGCGGTGAACGATCTATTGACGCAATATAGCCAAGCCGCCACGCGTACCGAGCAGTTGGCGCTGTTGGACAACCTACTCAGTACCTGGGCCGATACCGCCGACATGACCAACAGTCTGGATCAACGCGATCCCGCGCGCTTCCGGGTTCGCTACGACAGCTTCGGCAACGTCAGTCGCAGCAGCCATCTGCTACCGGCAGCCGCCGTGACCGCCAGCGGTGGTACGCTCTCGCCCGACGGCGCCAACGATGCCTTTGTCGATGCCGACTACAAAGCCCTGATCGCCAGCTGGAATCAAAAGATTCATGTCTTGGAAGCCTTTAACGGCCGTTACTTCTTCAATCTGCCCGGCCAAAACCAGCCGGGCAGCTCGGCCATTCTAGGTTTATCCAATGATTACAGTTACCGTCCAGCCGTGGGAGAGCCCGGCCAGCGCCTGCTGGTCAATTTCGCCCAGGCGCAGCTTAACGCGCTCGATCAAGGTTACGCAGCCCTCAGAGAATCCGTCTACCAAAACCTGCTGCTGCAAACCCGCTTCAAACCGCTGCTGGACCAAGTCGGCTTGATTGTGGATGGCCAAGGTATCCGCCTGGATTTCACCGCCCTGGAAGCCACTCTAAGCCAAAACATTCAAACCAATCCGGTCGAAGGCATTACCGACCTGATCGAATTCACTCGCTCAACGCAACAACAATTCCAGGGAACCGATTTTAAGGCCTGGAATATCCTGGAAGACGCGCTGCGCGCCAACCCTGTCACACCGGAATTGCAACAAGTTTTCAATACCTTCGGCGTCCGAATCACTGCCGCCGGCATCACCCGCCAGGATGGCAGTGCTGCTGCCGACATTCTAGTGGGTGGCGACCAGGCGGATACCCTGATCGGCAACGACGGCAATGACGTCTTACTGGGCGGTGCCGGCAACGACACCCTCTACGACGGCAACGGCGATAACATCCTGATGGGCGGCGCCGGCGACGACCTACTCCAGGGCGGCTACGCCAAAGACCGGCTCGACGGCGGTAGCGGTGATGACACACTAAAGGGGGGACGCGGCGACGATGTCTACTTGTTCCGGCGCGGCAGTGGTCAGGATGTTTTAAGCGATGGCGACGGCAGCAACGTATTGCTACTGGAGGGACTAACGGCCGCCGACATCCAGGTCGAGATGTTAGGTCGTGTGGAAGTCAGGCTGCGCATCATCGACACCGGCGAAACTTTAACCATTCAAGCGAATAGCGGATTTAACGGCTGGTGGAACGCCTACAATAACCCCCGAGAATTGATGCGCCGCTCAATTCCTGCCATACATTTCGCCGACGGCACGGTATGGAATGCGGATGAACTGCTGCGACATACCGTGGCGCAACCGACCGAAGGCGACGATGTCATTCAGGGCAGTTATGCCGCCGATACCATCACAGGCCTGGGCGGTAACGACGAACTCCATGGCGGTCTTGGCAACGATAACCTGAGCGGCAATGCCGGCGATGATTTGCTACTGGGAGGATCGGAAGACGATACGCTAGATGGTGGCGCCGGCGACGATACTCTGTTGGGGGGCGATTACAACGTCAACTACTACACCAATACTCGCTACTACGGATCCGAATACGATAACGGCGCCGATACCTACCACTTCGGGCGTGGCAGTGGTCACGATACCATCATCGACTATGATACCGCTAGCTTCAATGTCGATAGATTGGTCTTTGCGGCTGACATCGCGCCGAGCGACGTGCAAGTCAGCATCAACGGTTTTGATCTGGATTTAGGTATTGCCGGCAGCGCCGACCGGGTCACGATCCAGGGATATTATTACTATAACGAAAACACCGTCAGTCGGATCGAGCGCATCGAATTCGCCGACGGCACGGTGTGGACCGAAGCCGAGCTGCGGGCCATGATCGTGGCCGGCAGCGAGGCGGACGACACCATTCCGGCTTTTTACACGAATGATATTATCACTGGTCTGGCAGGCAATGACCGCATAGACGGCGGTCAAGGCGATGATCATATAAATGGCGGTAGCGGTAACGATCAAATTGTTGGTGGCTCAGGAAACGATCTGATCGAGGGAGGTTTGGGGAACGACCAAATCGAAGGGGGCTTGGGTGACGATGTTATTGACGGCGGACTGGGTGATGACACGATAATCAATAAATATTTATACCGATTTGGTGCAGTGAGCGGCAACGATACCTACGTATTCGGTTTAGGATACGGACACGACACCGTTCTGGATACTGATATAAAGCATACCGAAACCGATACCATCCGCTTTCAACCCAACGTAACACCGAACGATGTCAGTATTTTGCGCGTCGCCAATAATCTGGTATTGCGCCTGAATAACGGCGCGGACAGTCTGACTATTCAGGATTGGTTTGCCTTCGATCGCGACGACAACAAAATCGAGCGGGTCGAATTTGCTGATGGCACGGTGTGGGATATTTCTTACCTGGAAACTCATTTGCGTCTGATAGGTACCGATTCCGACGACTATCTTAGAGGCGGGCGCCAAGGCGAACGTTACGAGGGTTTGGGCGGTAACGACATGTTGTTCGGCGATGGCGGCGATGACACCCTGCGCGGTGGTGACGGCAATGATAGAGCCTACGGCGGTTACGGTAACGATAGTGTGTATGGCGATGCCGGCAATGACATTTTGTACGGCGAAATGGGTAGCGACATACTGGATGGCGGCAGCGGCGACGATATGCTTTACGGCGGTAGCCAATGGTCCACTAGCGAACCCGGTAACGATATTTATCTGTTTGGTCGGGGATACGGGCACGACACCATCATCGATAGCGATGCCTCAATAGGTAATAGCGATACCATCCGCTTTGCCCCCGATCTTCTCCCCACGGATGTGTTAGTAAGGCATCGCGGTAACGATCTCAGTTTTGTTATTCAGGAAACCGGCGAAACCTTAACCGTCAAAAATTGGTTCAACCCACAACCGGGTCGGGAAGCCGCTAACCTGATAGAGCGTATCGAATTTGCCGACGGCACGGTATGGACGGCTGTCGATGCGGTTGCCTTTAGTTTGGTGGGCAGCACCGGCGACGACGACATCGTCGGTTACGCCACTGGCGATGCCATCACCGGTTTGGCAGGCAATGATCGTTTATTTGGCGAAGCCGGTGACGATCAACTGACTGGCGGCTCCGGGGATGATACTTTATCGGGGGGAGTAGGCAATGACCTCCTGGATGGTGGCACCGGTCAAGACGGCATGACGGGTGGTGTCGGTAACGACGGCTATCGATTCGGTTACGGTTATGGTAGCGACTCGGTCTCGGATGCCGGGAGCTCTGACGACATTAACGATTTCATCACGCTAGACGAGAGCGTGATTCCCTCCGACGTGCGACTCAGCCGCCAAGGCAATGATCTGATATTAACTTTGGAGGATTCTACTGATGTCTTGACGGTGAAAAACAGTTTTTATTCCGAACTGAATCAAATCGAGGAAATCCGCTTCACCGACGGCACGGTCTGGAACCTTGACGTCATTAGACAAAAAGTGTTGTTGGGTACGTCCGCCAATGACGAACTGTTAGGGTTCTATACCAATGACGTTATCACCGGCGATGCCGGTGACGATATGTTGGAGGGTGCTTGGGGGGACGATACGCTGAACGGCGGTCGCGGTAGTGACCTTCTCTATGGTGGCGGTGGTAACGATACTTACCTTTTTAGTCTGGGCGACGGTCATGATGTTATCGATGAAGACGACGGGACGGACTCCATAAGCCTTGGTGCCGGTATTGCTACAGCCGATGTGGCGTTGTCCTTCGACGGCAACGATTTATTGATAGGTATCGCCGGTGGCACCGATAGCATGCGAGTCATCAACTTTAACTATGGCGGCTGGAATCAGGTCGAATTCTTGCAATTTGCCGACGGCACGCGCTGGAACGTCGATACGATTACCTTGTTAGCCAGTATTGCAGGCAACAGTAATACGCTGCTCGGTACGCCGAATGTGGACATTCTAACGGGCACAGCCGGAGCGAATATCATCATTGGCCTGGAAGGCGACGACACGCTGTTTGGCGCTGCCGGGGACGATACCCTCTATGCCGGAGACGGTAACGACACACTGAACGGCGGAACCGGCAACGACGAGTTGTACGGTCAAGGCGGTAATGACGCGCTACAAGACGAAGGTGGCGCAAACTGGCTGTATGGTGGCGAAGGCGATGACGTATTGCAAGGCGGCGCAGAAGGAGACACCTTGTATGGCAATAACGGTAATGATCAGCTATATGGTGGAGCAGGTCGCGACCGGCTGTATGGCGACGATACCTATGGTACGGCTGGCAACGATGTCCTCGCCGGTGGTGCTGGCGATGACGAGCTTGTTAGCGGTCGCGGTTCCGATACGTATGTTCTGAATCGAGGTGATGGGTTCGATCACATTATGGCTGAACCGTTCAGATTTAGCGACGACGCCGTGGTATTCGGACCCGGCGTCAGTGCGGCTGATTTGTTGGTGCAAATCCGCGATGCGGGCTCGTCAGGCTACGGAGGTGGCTATGGTGGCTATGGTGGCTATGGTGGGTACGGCGGTGGCTATGGTGGCTCTTACGGAGGAAGCTACGGCGGTGGATATGGTGGCGGTTACGGCGGCAATTATGGAGACGGACTGTTATTGGCGGTTGGCGTGGGCGGTGACGACGGTCTGTTGCTGGAATTGCAAAGTTATTACAGTGGCATCGATTACGGTGGCGGTTATGGTGGTAGCTATTACAGCTTCTATACCACCCTGCAAGATTTTGAAGTACGCCGTTTTGTATTTGCCGACGGCACTGAACTGACATTGAGCGAGGTTTTAGCACGGGCGGATGCCGGGGTGATAGGCAATCAGTACGGCAACAACGCGAACGAATTTCTGTTAGGCAGTGTGGCCGACGACGAGATTTATGGCTATGACGGTATCGACAAGATTGATGCCCGTGCCAATGAAGACATTATTGTTGGCGGTTACGGCGATGATGTCATTGCAGCCGGTTACGGCGACGATTTGGTTTACGGGGATAGCGGGGACGATATCATAGCGGGTGGACGCGGCAATGATTATTCGTATGGGGGTGACGGTAACAATACGTTTGCCTTTAATCGTGGTGATGGCGACGATTATCTGGATACCTATGCCAATAATGGAGCAATCAATACCCTCTCGTTCGGTGTTGGCATTAATCCCAATGATATTTCCGCGACGGTGGATACTCAAGGCAATTTGGTATTGCTGCTAGATGGCGGCGCAGGCGGCAGTATCACTTTCCCTTGGTTCCGTGTGTGGGATGGTTATTCCGTATCTGAAGATCCGGCAGTAGCCCGATTACAGTTTATCGATGCCGACGGACATGCACGTATTTTCAATTTGGCAGGATTAGTTGCGACACAGACATCGGGGCTGTTATCGTCAGATCGCACCCAGCCACTCGCCATTTTTCAGAATAACGCCTCGGAATTCGAATTGACGGGTGCGGCTGCCCCAATGGGCGGGGGTTATGCGGTAGCGTATGCACAAATTGACGATCTATTTGGCACGCCTTACTACGCCAACGGCAATATTGGCACCAATGGCGATGACCTCATTCTCGGTAACGAGAATGACGATATCTTCGATGCAGGGGCTGGTAACGACGTGATCGCTACGGGTTCCGGCGACGACATTATTGAAGGTGGCGCCGGCGCTGACAGGATAGAAGCGGGCAGCGGCGACGACCGTTTAATGGGGGGGGCAGGTGACGACACGATTTTGGCCGGCTCAGGTGATGACGACATCAATGCCGGTCCTGGTACCGATATTGCCGAAGGAGGGGAAGGTGACGATACCTACCACTTCAACGTGGGTGACGGTGATCTGACTATCATCGACTTAGCTGACAGCGACGGTAACCGGTTGATATTCGGTGAGGGTATAGATTCCGAGTTATTGACACTGTCCTATGACGATAACCAAAATTTGGTCATCAATACTGGCAACTTGGGCGACATTGTCAGATTAAGCGGATTTACCCGAGACTATCCCGATGAAGAAAATGCGGTGGCCATTTATAAATTTGCCGATGGTACCGAGCTTACCCATGTGGAATTACTGACACGTGGTTTCGATTTGACGGGAACGGATGCGGATGATTACCTGGAAGGCACCTTCTTGCAAGACCGTATTTTGGGTTCGGGTGGCAATGATTTTATGGTCGGTAGCCGGGGTAACGACACATTGCAAGGCGGCAACGGTAACGATGTTTACGTGTTCAATCTTGGCGACGGTGTCGACACCATCGTCGATTTGGCTGGCCTCGATTCAGGTAATGAAATACGGTTTGGTAGCAGTATAACGCAGAGCGATTTACGGCTGAGTCTGGACGGTGATGTATTAACAATCCACGTCGGCCCGTACGGTGATCAAATTCGCTTAACCGGTTTCCAACCTGCCGATCCGGAAGCCTTAACGCCGGTTGAGCGTTTTCAGTTTACCGATGGGTCGAGTTTGGGTTTTGGCGAGTTACTGGCGCTTGGCATAGAAATCGTCGGCACACCGAATAACGATGAACTGACCGGTAGTAATCAAGCAGATATCTTCCGCCCTTTAGCCGGTGACGACATAGTGGTCGGCGGGGCTGGCGATGATGTCTACCTGATCGGTACCGATGAAGGGACGGATAGCATTACCGATTCAGCCGAAGCCGGTGCTGGCAATACCTTGGTGTTTACCGCCGAGGATTTTGATGGTGACGCACTCGAATTGAGTCTGGATGCTGGAACGGGTACGTTAATCCTTGACTATCCGGATGCAGACAATCAGATTCGCCTATCCGGTTTCAATCGCAATGATCCATTCGGTGCGCATGCCATTGAGCATTACCAGTTAGGTGCTTCAGGACCATTAGTCAGTTACGCGGAGTTACTTGCACGCGGCTTCGATATCAACGGCACAACAGATAATGATGTGTTATTCGGCACCGCCACCACTGATCGAATATTCGGGTATGACGGTAATGATCGCATTGAATCCGGTCCAGGTAACGATACGGCCAACGGCGGCGCGGGCGACGACAGCTATCTGTTTAATGTAGGTGACGGGGTGCTAACCATCGTTGATAGCGCCGAAATGGGTGCGGGCAACCAATTGGAGTTTGGTGCGGGTATCACCCAGGAAGATTTGATCAACCATTTGCATTTCGAAGCTCCCACTAACGGCGAGCCGGGTTGGTTCATCATCCGTGTGGGAGACAACGGCGATGAGGTTCGTCTGCAAGGTTTCGATCCCAATGATGTCGAAAACAGCCCACGCGCTGTGGACAGTTTTCGATTTGCGGATGGTAGCGTAGTGGATTTTGGACAGTTGGTCAGAAGTACATTTGTCATACAGGGTGATCAAAACGGGAATACCTTAAGCGGGACAAACCTTGGAGACCGCCTGTACGGTTATGAAAGTGCGGATAGCCTCTATGCCGGTGATGGTGACGATGTGTTGACCGGTGGTAGCGGCGACGACAACCTACTGGGTGGTGCGGGCCGGGATACCTTTGTCTTTAACCTCGGTGACGGTATCGATACGATCCACGATGCCTTGCTGAATGGTTATGCCAATACCTTGACTTTTGGAGAGGGTATTGGCCCTGACGATCTGACATTGGTGCGCGAAGGTACTACGTTGACGGTGTCTTACGGTAACCAAGGTGACGCAGTGCGTATTCTCAATTACGATCCTAGCGGCGTATTTGGTAGCCAAGTCATAGACCGCTTCGAATTTGCCGATGGCGGGGCATTGCCAATTGAAGCAGCGCTCAATATCGGACCGGGCGTCGGAGTGGCGTTGGCCGAACATATGGCTTGGGAAGATCAGCCGATACACTATCAAGTGCCAAGCGATCTGTTTGCCGGTGCGAATAGCGCACTGATTTTGTCGGCCACCTTGGCTGATGGCAGCGCGTTACCGGCATGGCTGCATTTCGATCAAGCTACTGCGACATTCTCCGGCACGCCGGCGAACGAGCAAGTTGGCAGCTATGCGATTCGCTTAACCGGTACCGACGCTTTCGGTGCGACGGCGGAAACGCAATGGAATCTGGCTATCATAAACGCTAATGATGCACCGATCGTAGCAGTCAATCCCGGCGATATCATTGCCACTCAGGATCAAATGTTGACATTTACCCTGCCTGACACGACTTTCGTTGATGTCGATCAAGGTGACCATTTGACGTACTCCGCTACGTTACTTGATGGTTCAGCGCTGCCTGGTTGGTTAGCTTTTGATGCGGCATCACTGAACTTTAGCGGTACACCGGCTAATGCCGATGTCGGTAGTTTGGGTATTCGGCTCACGGCGACGGATACATCCGGCAGTTCAGTGACAGCCGATTTTTCCGTGCACGTAACGAACGTAAACGATGCTCCGATATTGTTAACGCCTTTCGCCGATCAAATTGCAACCCAAAATCAGCCATTCATATTCACACTGCCACCTGCGTCCTTCGTAGATATCGATGCCGGCGATACGTTAAGTTACAGTGCGACGTTGATTGACGGCCAGTCTTTACCGGCTTGGCTGAGTTTCGATACAGTGACGCAAAGTTTCAGTGGTGCTCCAGGTAACAGCGAAGTTGGCTCCTACACCATCAAACTGTTGGTGAGCGATTCGCTAGGAGGCACTGCGGAAGACAGCTTTGTGCTAACCGTGCAAAACGTTAATGATGCGCCTTTCCTCGCAACCCCGCTGACTAATCAGACAGCAACCCAGGATCAAGCTTTTCAATACACACTGCAGCCCGACAGTTTCGTCGATATAGACGCAGCAGATGTCTTGAGTTATTCGGCGACCTTATTCGATGGCGCCGTATTGCCAAATTGGCTGAAGTTCGACGCAACGTCTTTGAGTTTTTCCGGTACCCCCGCAAATAGCGATGTCGGCAATCTTAGTATCCGTTTGACAGCAATCGATTCAGTCGGCGCTAGCGCGACAGCTGACTTTGATCTCGCTATTGCTGATATCAACGACGCACCGATCCTAGTGGTCCCGGTTCTCGATCAAACGGCGCAAGAAGGTGTTGCATTCGCTTATCAGATTCCGGCGAATGCCTTTATGGATATTGATGTGGGTGACTCGCTGAGTTACGGTCTAAGTTTGGCCGATGGTGGCGCGTTGCCGAGCTGGCTAAGTTTCGATAGTACGTCGCGTACTTTAAGCGGTATGCCCGGTGCGCTGGATGTAGGCATCGTGTCGCTCCGTATATTAGTTAGCGATGCAGGCGGTTTATCGGTAGCCGATGACTTTGTGTTGAATATTGCGCCTAATGTGGTGCAAGGACAGCTTATCGACGGTACCGACGGCGACGATATACTGATCGGAACAGCCGGTGACGATACGCTCAACGGTAAAGCGGGTCGGGATTGGCTGCAGGCAGCTTTGGGAGACGATACTCTGCTGTATTCTGTTGACAGCCGCTGGACCGATGATGACCACGATGATCATGAGGATGACGAAAACGACCATCATCATGCTCACGACGACGGCGAGCACTCATGCGAAGATGAATCCGGACGGAGGATTAATGTCGGTAGTCCCGGATATCAAGGCTCTGCTGAAACAGTCAGCCTGGCGGAGCGAAATCGGAGCTACGATATTTATAATGGCGGCGCTGGATACGACATTTTGAAGGCCACTTCGGGTAGCGATGCTTTATTACTGGATGACGATATCAGTCCTTACCCCGCCGGTCAGTCGGGCCCTCGATTAGTCGGGATCGAAGAGATCCAAATGGGTGGAGGTGATGACGTGGTTGATTTAACCAGCCGTCGCTATGGTTACGGTGACATCAAAATTGACGGTGGCAGCGGCAAGGACGTAATTTGGGCGTCTGCCGGTAATGACCTATTACTGGGCGGTAGCGGCAATGATCGTATCGATGGTGGCGCCGGATATGATGTATTGCAAGGCGGAACCGGTAACGACCAACTATCCGGCGGATTCGGTAACGATCTTATGCAGGGTGGCTACGGCAACGATAACTTGCGAGACATCCAAGGTCACAATTTATTGGATGGCGGTGCCGGCGACGATGAACTGTCCGTCTCTGGCGATGCTGCCGTAGTGATTGGTGGCATCGGTAACGATGAATTGGCCTTGTCCGGAGGCAGCAACGTAATTCTATTCAATCGAGGTGATCGGGCGGATACGCTGGATTCCTCGGGCGCGCAGGACGATACCTTATCTCTTGGCGGCGGTATTCGCTATAGCGATTTAAAATTCCGTAAGAACGGTGACGATCTGGTGTTGGACATGGGTAATGGTGATCGAATCAAATTCGAGGATTGGTATGATTGTGCCGGACATAAAACTGTTCTGAATTTGCAGGTAGTGGCCGAGGCCATGACTGGATTCGATCAAAACTCAGCCAATCCGCTCATGGATAACAAGATCGAAACGTTTGATTTTTCGGGTCTAGTCGATTCCTTCGATACGGCTAGAGCGTCTCGACCGGGCCTTTCCAGCTGGGCGCTGAGTAATGCCTTGAGTCAATTTCACTTGGGAGGCTCTGATACCGAAGCCTTTGGCGGCGACTTGGCCTATCAGTACGGCAAAAATGGTAGTTTGAGCGGTATCAGCACCAGCGCGGCGCAAGAGACCATTGCCGCACCTGGATTGGGCACACAAACCCAAACTCTGCATTCTCTATCCAGTTTGCAAGAAGGCATGACGAAGTTGGTGTAGATCGGGTCACGGGGTGGCGTAATGCAGTTTTCCGACTGCTTGACGGAACCCCTGTATTGGGGTCTCCGTGTCTTTCAAAGTAAATGCTTCCTCTGTTGGTTGCCTGGGGATTATGGATAACATTGCATGAGTCGCATTCTTTTTGCGTGGGAGTTAGGTGCTAATTATGGTCACCTAACCCGCCAGTTACCTATCGCCTTGCGCTTGAGAGCGAAAGGCCATCAAGTGTTTTTTGTCGTTCGAGATACTACTGTGGCGGCGAATCTACTTGGGCCGCATGGTATTGCGTTTACCCAAGCCCCACTTGATACCAGTGATAAACGCTTGGTTAGGCCCCCTGCCAATTATGCCGAAATGCTTTTGGCATCCGGCTACAGTGAACATGCAACGTTGTGGGGAATGGTGCGGAGCTGGTTGAGTCTGATGAAAATGTTCAACGCGGATATCATAGTGGCTGATCATGCGCCTACTGCGCTATTCACGGCTCGATTGATCGGGTTGCCCTCTACAATCATTGGTAGCGGTTTTGAAATCCCTCCGAATTGCTCACCATTACCGTCAATCAGACCGTGGGAAGCAATAGATGTCGATAGCTTATGTCGGTCTGAAGAGCGTGTCTTGGAACGACTCAATGCCATTGCTACAGCGTTAGGTGGGCGGACACTAAGCCGAATCTCGGAACTATTCGAAGGTGCCGGCAAGATATTGGCAACTTTTGGAGAACTGGATCATTACGGGCTACGCGACGGCGAAAACTATACCGGGCCCATTTATCGTCGTGATGCCGGCCAAGCAATCAGTTGGTCCACGATGGACAGCACACATATATTCGCCTATTTGCGACCTAGCGTACCTGGTTTCGAGGCCTTGCTGACAGCCTTGTCCAAGCAGTCGGCTGACATTGTCGTAGTGGCACCAGGTATTCGACGTGCTCAGGCTGAAGCACTCGCCAGACCGGGTTTTCAGGTGTTTGCACAGCCAGGGCGCTTAGATTCCAGCCTGCTAAAATCCACTGACATTGCAATTACTTACGGTGGAATCGGTACAGTCAGTGCCTGTTTGCTAGCAGGCATTCCCTTGTTACTCGTGCCGCAAAATATCGAGCAGTATTTGATGGGGCAGTGTATTGAGAACTTAACGGCGGGTCTTGTAGCTAAGCAATGTAGAACTCAGGGGCACTTCTCTGAACTGTTAGAGCGTTTGCTTTGCAACCCTATTTATCGACAGAATGCCGTTGATTTCGCAAATCGCTATGCCGACTTCAAGCCCCATCAAGTCATCGACAAAGCGGTGTATTTAGTAGAGACGATGCTGTCATACGGCGGTATCAGTAAGGTCAAGGCTAGTTCACCAGGGTCTGATCAATCGCTAACGCCACCTATAAAATCGATTCATTAGTCCTTATTTAGCTATGTTTTTATGAGCCACATCAATCTCAATAATGCGCCCAGCAAACCCGCTACGAATAGCGGACAACTATTGGATTTCCAGCCTGGTTTATTAAGGATACAACGGCAGCCGCCGCATCCTATGGCCTGTGTAGTGCTTTATTCACTACTTATTCTATTGGTGTTGCTGTTGGCATGGGCGGCGTTTGGTGAGCTCGACATAGTCGCGGTGGCCGAAGGTAAACTGGTACCTACTAGTTATCTCAAAATTGTCCAGCCGGCTGAGCAAGGGATCGTCAAGCAAATTCTAGTGCAGGAGGGCGAAAGCGTAGAAGCTGGCCAAGTATTAATGCGCATGGATGCCGTGTATTCAGATGCTGACCGTAAAGCGCTGACTAACGATTACCATAGTAATCGCCTCGCACTGCGACGTATTGACGCCCAATTATCCGACCGTCCGTTGCAAAAGGATGATCTTGATCCACCGGAACTGTACAGTCAAATTGCATCACAATACGCAGCAAATATCCATGCCTACCGAAACGCACTGTCGCAAGAACGCAGCGTATTGGAAAAAGCCCAACATGATTTGGCGGCAGCGGAACAAGTCAAAGCAAAATTAGTTCAAACCTTGCCGCATTACCGTGAGCAGGAAAATGCATTTGAACAACTCGCGCAGCGTGGATATGGCGGTCGCATCCAAGCCAATGAAAAAGTCCGTGAACGAATTGAAAAGGAACAGGATTTATTGACTCAGGCATCGGTGATTCAGGCAGCGAAAGCGACGATTACTCAAAGCCGGACTCATATTGAGCAGATTTCCGCCGATTATCTACGTCAACTACAAGCCGATAGAGTTGATGTCGCGACAAAACTAGAAAAACTGCGCCAGGAGTTAGCAAAAATCGAACACCGAAACGAACTTCTCGAACTGAAGGCCCCACAAGCTGCTGTAATCAAAGACCTAGCGACCCATACCATCGGTACAGTTGCCTCGCCGGGTACCATCCTTATGACTCTGGTACCTATGAATGAGAACCTGCGTGCGGAAGTATGGGTTACCAATGAGGATATTGGCTTCATTCGACCTGGACAACCGGTTAAATTGAAGCTCTCGGCGTTTCCCTTTCAGAAATATGGCTTGGTGGAAGCAAATATTAGTCATGTAAGTGCCGATGCCGTAGATAAACAATCCTCGGATGGTATGTCGCAGCCGGCTGAAAAAAACAATAAAACCGCAGTTCCATTAGCCTATAGAGCTTTAGCTGATTTGAGAACTCCTTACCTGGAAAACGAGGGGCAACAGCATTTACTGACGGCAGGTATGCAAGTGTCCGCAGAAATCAAACTAGGTACTCGTACGGTATTAGAATATTTACTTTCGCCAGTACGTAAAGCCTTTCACGAGGCGGCGCGAGAACGCTAATATTCTGGCTGCTCGTAGTCTGCTTTTTGATTTTAATTTGGACGTTTTATTACGGTTACCTGTTTTTTGTGTGGGGAAACAGAAGCGAATTCATGCCGGTTTGTACCTCATCAAGATGGTAGGAACGCTATCAAAAGAAAAATGGGGATAGATGAATTTTCGATTCTACTGATAAATTTAGAGGGAAGTGTCGAGTATCCTTCGCAAAGATCTTTTCCATTCATAAATAACATGCAGTCCACATTAATTTTTCTGTTCCCAACATCAAGCTTTCATAGGCGAGCCAGCGATAACGTCAATTTGCTCGCCGAATACCGGACAGTCAAGTCAGTCACTGGTCGCTTTAACTAACGAAATTGGAAAGTTACCCCGACCGACCGGTTTTGGCCGGGTCGAGCCGATGACGACTCAAGGTTGCTTTCCGAAAAGCTGTCATTCGCTGAACTCAGAGATCGAAAATTTCGCCAGCACCCTGAATGGCCGGTCATGGCCGGTTGGTTGATGTCGC
>FSSH01006333.1_pt1 | contig 16291 bp, 16 predicted proteins | sample 1166101 | NCBI WGS metagenome assembly FSSH01 (sample SAMEA32972668, study PRJEB13176) | freshwater metagenome | biome: Drinking water system; feature: Biomass in drinking water that filtered by 0.45 um membrane; material: drinking water | place: USA | collected 2012-12-20 | depth 0 m | reverse complement strand
GGCCGGCAGACAGCATCGAGGCGTGATCGACGATATAGCGCCAGCCCTCCGGCGTTTTCACCGAAACGTCGAGGAAGCGCCCGTTCCACACCGTTTCCTCGGCTGCGCCCGGCGCGGTCGCCGCCATGGTCCAAAAGCCCCACGCGGCGTGACTTGTCTTCGTTGGCGCGTGCTCGCCTTTCTGGTTCAGCGAGGCCGCAAAACCGTCGAAGCCGTCAAAGAACGCCTGCCAGGCTGCGGCGATTTCAAGCCGGCCTTTCTGCACGGCGCCCGACGGATCGTAGCTGTCGGCGTCCTCGGTATAAAGGTTCGCGAGCGCTTGCGCGTCCTCCGCGACGATGGCGGCGGCAAAGGCCTCCTGCAGGGCCTTTGGGCTTTCCTGCGCGATGGCGGGCGAAGCGGCGAACACGAGTGTCAGCAACAGTATTTTTTTCATGGCGAGTTCTCCCTCGAGCGACGCCTGCGCCGCGACAGACTTCTACCCGGCCCCGCGCCAAAGAAAAAGGCGGCGGGGTGGCCCCCGCCGCCGCTTCAGCCGTTCCAAAGACCGGCTCTCTCTCCCGTTAGTTCACGGTGTTGACGTTGGGCGTGAAGTTCAGCTCCACGATCCAGTTGCCATTGGTGCGAACAGCGAGGGGCCCGCCGTTGACCGAAAGGAACGACCGGCCGGAAGACGCGCCCGGAGCCGTCGCCTGCAGACCAAGCAGCGGCGGGCGCGGATCGTCAGCCCTCGGGAAGTCGTTGAGCGCTTCCAGCACGACAAAGACGTCGAGCGTCGGATCGGCCTGCAGCGCCGCAAGCGCGTTCGCCGAGACCGTCGTCGGGTTCGCCATGAAGAACGGCGTCGAGTCGCCGTCTTGTCCGACGAAGTTGTTCCGGCCCGACAGCGTCGCGCCGAGCGTCGCCGTTCCGTCCGGATTGACGCGGCCGAGACGAACGCTCGCCCGCTTCCAGACGCTGACGACCGACGCGTCGAACACGCCGGTGCGATAGGTCGCCGTCGTCATCGTCGCCCCGCTGTTGAGAAGCGCAAGAACGTCGGCGCCGGCGAACCGCTCGGCGTAGATGACGTCGGTGACGCCGATCGCCGCGCCGGTGCCGATGTTCGTCAATGCGCCGGCGTTGCGCAGCGTCACGTCGATATTGGTCGCGACGTTGATGTTGGCCTGGTTCTTCGTGCGCGCCCCGACCGGCGTGGCCTGTCCGGGATTGGTTTCAATTTCGCCCTCAAGCGCCGGCGAAGACCGGAACTCCTCCGGATAGCCGTGCTGGCCGAGGATGCCGCCGATCTGCGCGGTGATCGAGATGTTTCCTGTCGCCGCCGGATCGCCGTCAAGCGCCTGCATCGCAAGCACATACGTGCCGCGCGGAACAGGGATGACATATTGATCGGAAACGACCGAATTCGTCAGGTCACCGATGAACACGCCAGCCCCGTCCGGGCTGAACGCACGCGCCAGACCCGAATAGGCGCTGACGAGCGTGCGGCCGTTGGCGCCGGTCTCGGTTGCGGAGATGTTCCCGCCGAGAACGCCGAAGCCGCCTTGCGTGTAGGAGCCGCGGATCGTGCGGTAGAAGTTCTGGAAGGCGATGTCGCCCGGCTGAACGGCCGACGGCGCGGACCCTTCCGTCTTGCCTTCCGGATAGATGTAAGACGACCACGCGATGTCGTCATCGTGCAGCGACCGCCCGCCTTCTTCCGAGAAGCGATCGTCAATGTCGATGAACGGGAACATTGTCGCGCCCGTGCCGTCATTGACCGAGACTTGGTTGATGAAGCTGTGCGCCAGGCCATGGCTATGCCCGAATTCGTGGACGGCGACAGTCTGGATATCGGTGCGGCGCTGCGGCTCGCCCGCCAGCGTCGAGGACGGCGTCAGTTCCCAGACGATCCCCGGCGCGAGCCGGTCGTTGAACTGCACGTCGTTGTCGAGGATGGTGCCCGCGGCGTAGTCGCCGGCCGGAAACTCGACATCGCCGTCAGCGTCAAAGTCGTGGCAGGTCGAGACTGAAGTCGCGGCCGTGTCGAAAACGTCGCTGTCGCCGTCGCCGTCGATGTCGTCGCCGGCGACGAAAGTCGCGTCCGCCTGCAGCGATACCGAGGGCGAAGAGGCGAGGAAGCCCGAGCCCACCGGCGTTTCAAACGTCAGTTCGTTCACGAAGTCGAACCGGCGGACGCCATTGCCGAGCGTCACCGGCGCGCCGACGATATTCATTTCGATGTACGACGTCTGGATGTCGTTCCAGGAATCGAACGCCGCCTGCATTTCGCCGGCCCAGACCGAGGCCGGGATCGACGACCCGGCGACGCCCGTCGCGGGAATGTCGTCAACGGTATAATTAACGTTGGTGCAGCGGTCGTCCCAGAAGATGCCGACGATTTCGACGTCTTCAAAACCGGGGATGAAATTCGACTCGCCCGTGAACTTGAATGTGTCGAGCCGGCCGCCGGCTTGCGCTTGCGTCGCCGCGATCGCGAGCGCGCTTACGCCGATAAGAATGCGTTTCATGGATGACTCCGAATTTGACTGGTTATGATTGCGCTGGCTCATTCGGCCGTCTCGCGGTCGCGGCGAAGATTCCCTTCGGCGCGTTCTGAAACGATGCGCCGCTTGGCTGCGCCGATCGATTCAGCGCCTTCGCTTCCCGGCAACATCACGGAACGGCCTTCCTTGCCTTCAAAGACGGCGGCGGCGCCCTGGTTTACGCCGACAACCGCGAGCGCGCCTTGCGGACCGGCGTTCAGGAACAACATATGCTCCGAGCCGATCGCAAAAAGCGGCGTGTCGGCGGTCGATTCGCGAAGCAGAAACTTGCCGGAACGGAACATGCCGCCCGGGGTCGCCACCTGAACGACCGAGCCTGCGGACCCGACGATAGCATCCATCACTTTGAACGAGGTGATTGTCACCCGTCCGTCGATGGGGCTTTCGACAACGCGCGAATCGATCGCTTCACCGACGACGACGAGCGCCGAATCGGCGACGAGATCTTCAAAGCTCATTTGCAGCATCGTTGTCGCGGAAGCGCTGGTCGCAGCAACGGCGAAAATGCCGGCGGCGAGCAGGCTCACGCGATGCTTTTTCAGTAGCATGCTAGTCTCCTGGTTACGCGGTGATGAGGGGCGGAGCCTCCCCCGGGCCCTCGACGATCATTCGACGCTATGGGTGCGCAACACCATTGTAAAGGCGCGATGAATCAAAATCGGTGCGCAAACTATCGCACGATTTTTCATTGCGAAATTTTGCACCAGCAGATTGTGCGCGCGGCAGTCGTGTCGCGATGCAACACGCCCCAAGCGCGTGACCCTGACGACGAAAACAATCTAGCCGGTTCGCATTTTATCGCGCGGCGCAGCGCGGCGTTGAACGATCCCGCGTCAGGCGAAACCGGCGTCAAGCGCGAAACCGCGTCCGCAGTTTCGCAAAGCAGGGGCGTAAATTGCGCTGATACGCCCGCGCGCCCGTGCAGCCGAAGATTGCGAGTCAGCGCAGCAAGGCGATGAAAATTTTTTCGCGGCCCGCGGTTTTACGCTTCAACCGGCGGAATGAAGGCGCGGTCCGCCTTTTCTGCCTTCGCCGCGCGTTTTGCGGCGCGCGCTTCGCCGGCGGCCTCGTCGCGCTCGAACCAGGAAAGACGCGAGACCTCGTTGATCTTCTCGCGGCTGAGATTGATCTTGTGAATCAGCCCGGCGACGCTTTCTTCCGCCCGCGCCGTCGATATCTTCGCCGTTTCGATCGCATCGATCATCGCGTCGGCGCGCGCATGCGCGTCGGTCAGGTCCTTGATCGCGTGCTCAGATTCAGCGGCGATCATCGCGTTGGCCGCCTCGGCAGCTTCCGTGATCGCCGCGAACTTTCGCTTCGCGGCCGCCAATGTCACGAATGTCCCGACGCCCGCGCCCGCCGCAAAAAGCGCTGCGCCGCCCGCCGCCAGCAAAATGCTCATAATACCGCCCCAAACTGCCGCGCAGGCGTCTCAGAGCGACACCCGGCGAGCCCTCGCCAACCCCGCGCCGAGTGAACGCCGGTTGCAGCGATTGGTCAAGAGAAAGCCGAGCCTTGCTGCCGACTCCGCGGCCAGCGCCCGTCAGGCGTCGGCCTCGGAGACCGCGGCGCTGGGGTGAGCGCCCTCGCGCGCCAGCGCCGCCGCTTCGCGGATGACGGCGGCGTCACCGATGTGGTTCGCCAGGATAAGGATGAGCCGCGCGTTGGCTCTCTGGCTTTCCTCATCGTCGAGCCCGTCATGCAGCCTGATGATCGCCTCATAAATGTCATCGGGTTGAGACGCATTGGGGGTGGTGACAAGGCGCATGTCAGGCCGCTCCTCCGCTAGCGCGCGCGAGCGCATCGGTGATGGTTCCGGGTGTGGGATTTTTCCATCGCGCCGCAATATGTTGGTCGGGCCGCACGAGATAGACCGCGCCGCCTTGCGCGCCGTAGCGCGCCGTCGCGAGGCCTTCCGTATCGACAATCATCGCGCCCGATGCGCCAACGGACAAAACACGCAGGTTGTCTGCGAACCGGCGCTGGATTTCCTCCCGCTGTTCCGCCGCGCCGCCGAACATCAGCTGCGAAAATGCGCCGCCGAGATGCGACAACAGCCAGGGCTCGCCGGCATCCGGGCGCACGGGCGCATCGATGGCGACAGCGCCGGGCGCTGGGCCTGCCGCGAAATCGTCGCTCGGAGAGGAAAGCGGCGAGCCGTGATAGGCGACCGGCGCCGACAGCCGCCCGGAATTGACAAAGGGCCGCGCGAAGGCGTGACGGCGGGCGAGCTCGAGCGCCCCATCGCGGAAAATTTTCGCGGTCTTCGTCTTCGGCGTCATGAAGTCGGTTGAGCGCGACGAATTCTTGATGTTCTCGTCAGCCACGACGACGGCTTCCCAATTGAAGCTCTCCATGAGCGAGGGCGGGGCGTCGCCCGACAAAACGCGGTCGAGCTTCCACCCGAGATTATCCGCCTGCTGAAGACCACCATTGCAGCCGCGCGCGCCGAAGGGGGAGACGACTTGCGCAGCGTCGCCGAGAAAAATAACCCTGTCATGAAGAAAGCGCGCCATGCGCCGGCATTGAAATGTGTAGACCGAAAGCCACTCATACTCGTAGCCGACGCCGGGCCCGAGCATGCCTCTGACGAAAGGATCGACATTTTCAGGCCGCACGGCCGCCGCGCGATCGATGTCCCAACCGAGCTGGAAATCGAGGCGCCAGACGCCGTCCGGCTGTTTATGGACAAGGCTCGACCAGCCTGGCCAGGGCGGATCGAAATGAAAGCGCCGTTCTGCGGGACGATCGTCGGCGAGCCGCACGTCAGCGATCAGGAAATTGTCCTCGAATATCCGCCCCTCGAAATCGAGGCCCATCGCCTCGCGGACTGTCGATCGTACGCCGTCGCACGCGGCGATATAGTCGGCGCTTATTTCGTAGGTGAACCCTTGCGCCGATAGGCTGAGGATCGCGGCGCCTTTGGTCTGCCGGACGCCGGTGACGCGATGGCCCCAGCGAATCTCGATCGACGGGTGCTTGTCGATCTCCTCGACCAGGTATTCTTCGACATAGTATTGCTGGATGTTGACGAAGGCCGGGTTCTTCTGCGCCTTCTCCGGAAGGAGATCGAACTCATAGACAGGTTCTGGCAAATCTTTCCAGAAGACCTTGCCTTTCTCCCATTGCACGCCCTTGTCGCGCACGCGCGCCCCGACGCCGAGACGGTCGAAGATCTCAAGCGAGCGCTTTGAAAAGCAGATCGCCTTCGACCCGCGCGCGATGAAGTCCAGCGCCGTGACGACAATGACGCGCCGCCCGCGTTTTCCGAGATCGAGCGCGAGCGAAAGGCCGACAGGTCCGGCGCCGACAATGACCAGCGGGGCGTCGTCTCGCGCGGTCGTTGGCGCGGGTGACCGCTCCATCATGCGCCAAACGGGAACGCCGCCGATCATCCCTGGCGTCGTCATCAGCCTTGCAAGGCGGCCCACACCGCGAGGTCGCGTTCGGCCGTCCAGATGCGCGGCCAGTCGACGCCTTCAAATTCGTCCCACAGGCGCTGCACGTTGAACGGCATGCAGTGTTCGAAGATCGGCCAGCGGCCGTAGCGTGGGCTGAGCGCCGCATGGGCGAGCGCAAAGGCGTCCTTCAGCGTCCCGCCGCGATCATGCGCGTCTTTCGCGCAGCGCCGCATTTCGTTCAAGAAGTGACGCGTCTGTTCGACCGCGGCTTGCGAGTCGGCGCGTGTCTTGGTGACGCGCCCGCGCCCGCCGACAAGCGCTTCGGCGCCGAAGGCCGCCACGCGATCGAGCGTCGCCGACGACCAGTCGATATGAAAGGCGTCGCCAGTGTAGAGCGCGGCTTCGGACTCGACGAGATCGCCGGCGAACATGATCCGTTCCTTCGGCAGCCAGGCGACGATGTCGCCGGCGGTGTGACCGCGCCCGCAGTAATGAAGCTCAAGATCGCCGCGCGCCCCGCCGAGCGGGATGGTCATCGACCGCGCGAAGGCAAGCGTCGGATGCGTCAGGCCGGGGATGCCGTCCGGTTCCTTGAAAAGGCGGGGCATGCGGCCGAATTCCGACGCCCAGTCTTCCTTGCCGCGCTCGTCGATCAACTTTCGGGTCAAGTCGTGCGCGATGATTTCCGCGGCGCCGAACGCTGACGCGCCAAGCGTCCTGACGGCATGGTAATGCGTCAGGACAAGATAGCGGACGGGCTTGTCCGTGTGCTGGCGCAATTGCGTCAGCCAGTCGCGCGCCGCGGCCGGCGTCGCTCTCGCCTCGATAGCGATGAGGAAGTCCTCGCCCTCTATCGCGCCGACATTGGGGTCGCCTTCCGCCGTGAAGGCGTAAACGCCGCGTCCGAGAATGTCGAGCGTCTCGCGCTTCGGCGCGAGATCGGCCGACGATGCGAAGGGTTTGGTCATCGGTCCACCCTGGAACGGCTGAGCGAAGTTCTGGGACCTCTGTCCTGCTTTGTCGAGGGCGGAAACGACGGCCCTCAGCGGACGACGCGCCGCCGCTCGTCGAGCTGTAAGGCGAGGTGCGCGCGGGCTGGCAGCCCCGCCATCATGACGCGCGTTATGCGTTCATAGTGCTGCACGAAGAAATCGATCTCGTCTTCGTCGAGCAAACCGGGCGCTTCGGTCGCCGGTCGTTGCGAACCGAACGAAAGTTCAAGCTCCCACCGCCAGTGTTTGACAATGTCGAACGACGGCGGGCGCAGAAAGGCGAGGCGGTCAATCTTCGCGAACAGACCTTGATAGGCCCCCGATAGCGCCGTGTTGACAGCGCGCCGCCAGCGGCCGTTGGCGTCGAAGATTTCCTCCAGCACGTTGATCGGCTTTTCGAGCGCGCCGTCGGGCTCCGGCTGCGCGCCAAGGCACCAGCCCTCGAAAATCAGGAGATCGATGTCCCCGGGCGCCTCTTCCCATTCCGGCAGCGGCAAGGGCTCATCAAGCGCCTTTGAAAAACGCGGCAGCCGCGCCGGGCGATGCGCTTTCAGCGCGTCGATGATCGCGATCCCGCGGCCGACGTCATGCGTGCCGGGCGGCCCGCGCGTGATGAACAGCGGATGGGTGCGCGCCGCGATGCGGCGGCGTTCTTCGCGTCCGTAATAAAGATCGTCGATCGACAGCGCGGCGACTTTCCGCCCCCGGCCGCTGAGGCGCGCAAGAGCGGCGCGCGCGATCGTCGATTTCCCCGCGCCTTGCGATCCGGCGATCCCGTAGACGAGGGGGCGCGGCGCGTTCTCGAGCGCGCGCTCCATGTCGGCTATCACAATCTCGGCCGCGTCGTTTCTCGCCGTCACCCGCCGCACCCCTCGCGCATGCCCGCGAGTTTCGCAGGTTGGGCGCGGCGAGGGAACGCCCCGCTGCCGCTCGCCCTTTCGCGGGACGCCGGGCGGGCTATCATAGCGCCAGCCAAGGGAGCGTCCGATATGGATTTCGCCTATTCCGCCCGCTGCAAGGATTATCTCGCCCGCGTCACCGCTTTCATGGAAAGACATGTCGATGAGGGCGACGAGATCTATGAACGCCAGCATCAGGCGTTCGGTCCGGGCGACGGACGCTGGAAGGTGCCGCCGATCATCGACGAACTGAAGGCCAGAGCGAAAGCCGAGGGGCTGTGGAACATGTTCCACACGAACCCGAAATTCGGCCCCGGCCTTTCCAACGCCGATTACGCGCCGATCGCCGAGGTCACGGGGCGCCGTCATATCGCGCCTGAAGTCTTTAACTGCGCCGCGCCGGACACCGGCAATATGGAAGTGCTGATGAAATACGGCACGCCGGCGCAGCAGGAAGAATGGCTGGCGCCGCTTCTCGACGGGAAAATCCGCTCGGCGTTCTTGATGACGGAGCCGCAGGTCGCCTCGTCCGATGCGACCAACATCGAAACCGACATCCGCCGCGACGGCGGCGACTATGTCATCAACGGCCGCAAATGGTGGTCGTCCGGCGCCGGCGATCCGCGCTGCAAAATCTACATCGTCATGGGCAAGACCGACAAAAAGGCCGAGAGGCATTTGCAGCAGTCGATGATCCTCGTGCCGGCGAACGCCAAGGGGGTGAAAATCCTGCGCCATCTGCCGGTCTTCGGCTATGACGACGCGCCGCACGGGCATATGGAGGTGGCGCTCGAAAACGTCCGCGTGCCGAAGGAGAACATGCTGCTCGGCGAAGGGCGCGGCTTCGAAATCGCCCAAGGGCGGCTCGGGCCGGGGCGCATCCACCACTGCATGCGCACGATCGGCGCGGCGGAGGTCGCGCTTGAAAAGCTCGTCCGCCGCATCCTGACGCGCGAGGCGTTCGGCAAGCCGATCTACAAGCACTCGATCTGGGAGCAGCGCGTCGCCGAAGCGCGCATCGACATCGAAATGGCGCGTCTTCTGACGCTGAAGGCGGCGTGGATGATGGACACTGTCGGCAACAAGGCTGCGCAAGCGGAGATCGCGATGATCAAGGTCGCCGCACCGCGCGCTGCGCTGCGCATCATCGACGACGCCATTCAGGCTCATGGCGGGGCGGGCGTCACGACCGATTTCGGCCTTGCCCGGGCCTATGCCTCGCTAAGGACGCTGCGTCTCGCGGACGGACCGGATGAAGTTCACTGCCGCGCGATCGCGCGCATGGAATTCAAGAAGCATTCTAACGTGGTTTGAACTCGTGGAAAATGGTATCCTGGCGCCCGCGCTGGCGCTGATCTGCTGGACGCTTGTCATCTGGACGTGGATGTACGCAACGCGCATCCCTGCGATGCAGAAGGCGAAAATCGACCCGCAGTCGGCGATCCATCCAGGATCGCTGTCGGTTTTGCCGGCGCAGGTTCGCGTCGTCGCCGAAAATTACAACCACCTGCACGAACAGCCGACGATATTTTACGCGCTCGTCTTCTACACGCACCTCGCGGGCGCGGCGGACTCCGTCAACATCTTGCTGGCGTGGACGTATGTCGGATTGCGCGTCGCGCATTCCTTCGCGCAAATTGTCCTGCGCGTCGTCATGGTGCGCTTCGGGCTTTTCGCGCTCGGCTCGCTCAGCCTGATCGTCATGGCGGTCAGAAACGTGCTGCAGCTTTGACGGCGCCGCGGATCGATATGGAACCGTTGGCGCTTGATTTTTCCATCGACGGCGCCGTTCCGGAGGAAGGCGCTCCCGCCCCCGAACGCGTCATTTCAGGAAGTCCGCGATTTCGAACCTGGGAGATTGATGCGCAGCCGGCCGGGCTTTACGCCGGCGTCTGGGAAGGAACGCCCGGCAAATGGCGCGTCGCATATGACGAGTGGGAATATTTTCGCGTACTGTCCGGGGTCTCGATCGTCACCGAAAACGGCGGCGCGCCGCGGCGTCTTTGCGCCGGCGACAGCCTGCTCATCAGGCCGGGCTTTGCTGGAACATGGGAAGTCGTTGAAACAACGCGCAAGGAATATGTCATCCGCCTCTGACATGTTGCAGCGCACCCTTCGCATTGAAACGACGTGAGCGGGGCTCCTTTGCCGAATGCGGCCGGGCGCTTATATAAGCCTTCCTAGCGACGCTCCGGCGAACGGGCGCGCCCACCGGGAGAACGCCATGTCGCAGTCCATGCGAACGCCGAAAGGGATCGGTATCCGCGCCGTCGCGGCCGCCGCTCTCTACGCCTCCAAGCGCGATGGTCAGAAGACGGACGAAACGGCCAGCGATTCTGCGGCGCGCGACGCCGACAAGAAGAAAGCCGCTCTCGCGCAAAAGCCGCCGTCCAAAGACTAACGCCCGCCGGCTGATTCGCGGATAATGGCGCGAACCTGCGCTTGCGCCTCTCGGCGACTACCGAACATGTCGAATCTGCCGCCCGCCTTGATCGCCCTGGCTTGTTCGGCGAGCGTCGCATACGCTTCTGACGCGAGCGCGCCGCCAAGTGAAAGACGCGCCGCGCCAGCTCTGGCGAAGTCTTCAACGGAATGATGCGCAAGCGCGCCGTAGATCAGCACGTTGACAGGACGCGCCACGGCCTCGCAGACAGCCTTCACCGCATTGAGGTCCGGAAGCCCCGGCGCAAATAATACTTCGGCGCCCGCCGCTTCAAACGCCTGCAGGCGCGCGATGACGTCGTTGAGGTTCGCCTCGCCGTAAAGAAAGGCCTCGGCCCGCGCCGTCAGAACAAAGCCGCCAGGCGCCGACCGCGCCGCTTCGACTGCGGCGGCGACGCGCTCGACAGCGAGCCCTTTGTCAACGAGCGGGCGTTTGGCGTCGCCGGTCGAATCTTCGATCGAACCGCCGCAGAGGCCGGCCGCCGCCGCGCGGCGAACTGTCTCGGCGCAATCTTCCGCTGACAAACCAAATCCATTCTCAAGGTCGAAAGCGACCGGAACCGAGACCGCCGCGCAAACCTCGCGTGCGTGCTCCATCACCTCGTCGCGGGTGACGCCGTAATCGTTGCGTCCTTTCGTCAGCGCGAAGCCGGAGCTCGTCGAGGCGAGCGCCGGAAAACCGAGGCCTTCAAGGATGCGCGCGGAGCCCGCGTCCCAGAAGTTTGGAAACAGAAAAGCATGACCCTTAGCGTGCAACGCACGGAAGCGGGCGACCTTTTCGGCGGGAGCGTGCATGATGCGCCATGAGAAAAAACGTCGATGCGACCCTAAGCCGCCGTCAAGCGAACCGCCACCCGGAACTTGCGAGCAAGGCTCAGGCGTCGAGCGTGCCGGCGCGGCTTTCGCGGTCGAGCTTCTTCATCGCCTGCTGCAGCTTTTCAAAGGCGCGCGCCTCGATCTGGCGGACGCGTTCGCGGCTGACGCCGAATTCCTTGCTCAGATCTTCGAGCGTCGCCGGTTCGTCCTTCAGACGCCGTTCGGTGATGATCTGGCGCTCGCGCTCGTTCAGCGTTTCCATCGCGCGTTCGAGAAGCGACAGTCGAAGGCCGAACTCGCCTTCGCTCGCGAGCTTCTGCTCCGCGTTGACGGCGTTGTCGTCGGCGAGCCAGTCCTGCCATTCACCGCCCGAGTCCTCGCCATTGCCGAGCGGCGCATTGAGGGAGGCTTCTCCGCCCGACATCCGGCGGTTCATCTGCACGACGTCGTCCTGTTCGACGCCGAGTTTTTCGGCGATCAGCTTCACCTGATCAGGGCGAAGATCGCCGTCTTCGATGGCGTCGATCTGCCCCTTGATCTTTCGGAGGTTGAAAAAAAGCTTTTTCTGCGCGGCGGTGGTGCCAATTTTCACAAGGCTCCAGGAGCGCAGGATGTATTCCTGGATCGACGCCTTGATCCACCACATCGCATAAGTCGCGAGGCGGAAGCCCTTTTCCGGATCGAAGCGCTTGACCGCCTGCATCAGGCCGACATTGCCCTCGGAAATAACCTCGCCGATCGGCAGCCCATAGCCGCGATAGCCCATGGCGATCTTGGCGACGAGGCGCAGATGGCTGGTGACGAGGCGCTGGGCGGCGTCGGGGTCTTGATGCTCGGCGAAGCGTTTGGCGAGCATATATTCCTCGTCCTTCGCCAGCATCGGGAAGCGGCGGATCTCGGCGAGGTAGCGCGAAAGGCTCCCCTCCGGCGTCAGCGCTGGCGCGGCGACGAGGTCTTTTGCCATTCTCGGTCCTGTTCTCCCTTTCGGGCCCAAACGCCCGCCCGTCTCCGGTCAGGCATATGGGTTGTGACTTTCGTCCCCACCAGAAGGGGTGCGCGCGTTGCGCGCAAGCGGGTCAATCCTGCAACAGCCATTAGCAGCGCTATCGGCCAGTCGTCCACGGCGCAGAATTTTATTAGCAATAGCAATAGCTTAATAGGAATGAGGGTTCGCTGGCTGCGATAGCGCCGCTAACGCCGATCTCAACGATTTGAAATCCGCCGGCGGCTCGGCCTCGAACCGCAGGGCTTCGCCGGTGACCGGGTGCGCAAAGCCAAGCACCCTGGCGTGGAGCGCCTGGCGGCGGAAACCGGCGACGGCGGCGATGGCGCGGTCGGCGGCCGTCTCTCCGGGCTTGAGGCCGGAAAGGCCGGGGCCGCGCCCATAGACCGGGTCGCCGATCAGGGGATGGCCGATCGAGGCGAGATGGACGCGGATCTGGTGCGTGCGCCCGGTCTCGAGCGTGCAGTCGATCAGGGCGGCGAGGGCGTCGCCGGCGAGTTTGGCGCGCCCGCGTCCGAAGACCTCAGCGACGCGGTAATGCGTGACGGCGGCGCGCATGTCGGGGCGCTCGCTCTCCTCATCGACGACAGTCATCTTCAGCCGATCGGCGGCGCGCGCGAGCGGGGCGTCGATCGTCCCGACGGCGGGGCGCGGGCACCCAAGCGCGATTGCGGCGTAGACGCGCTCTATATCGTGTACGGAGAATGCCGCGGAGAGGCCCTGATGGGCGGCGTCGTTTTTCGCCGCGACGAGAAGGCCCGAGGTGTCCTTGTCGAGGCGGTGAACGACGCCGGGGCGCGCCACGCCGCCGACGCCGGAAAGGCTTGCACCGCAATGCGCGATCAGCGCGTTGACGAGCGTGCCGGTCCAGTTCCCGGCGCCCGGATGGACGACAAGGCCCGCCGGCTTGTTGATGACGATAAGGTCCGCATCCTCGTAACGGATATCAAGCGGAATTGCCTCCGGCAGCGGTCCGGCGGGCGCGGCCGCCGGAATATCGAGCGCATAGGTCTCGCCCTCCTTAACCTTCCATGAAACATCAGCGAAAGGCGCGCCGCCGCGTTTCAGGGCGTCCGCCTCGATCAGCGCTTTGATCCGTGTACGGGTGAGGCCCTCGATCCGGTCTGACAACCATTTATCAAGCCTTGTTCCGGCATGATCGGCGTTAACCGTCAGGGATAGGCGCCTCGCGGGGCGCGCCGTTTCATCGTGCGTCATCGGCCCGCCGATCCCATGGGAGTGAAGGACTGTCAAATGGCGGCGCCGTCGTCGAACCTCGAGCCGAACTTCGTGATGGCGGCGCCTGACCCCGCCACTGAAAGCGTCGAGCGCCTTCGCCGCCAGGCGCTCCGCCTGCTCTCCGAAACGCGCGAGGACGGCGCCGAGGAGCCGCAATCGGCGCGCCCGCTCGCGGCGAACCGCGGCGAGGACGAAAAATCATCGAACGCCGCGCCGTCGATGATTGTCGGCGTTTTGGCGATGCCAGCGGTGTTCCTCGCGATCGTATTCGTCGCGCTTGCCGTTTTCGGAAAGCCTGGTGAGAGCGCGCCGGCGCGCGCCGGCGCCGCAAGTCCCGCGCAAGCCACGTTTGCTCCCGCCGTACGCGCGCCGGCCGCCGCGACGCCAGAAGCGCGCGGCGTGATCACGCTGCCTGACGAGGCCCGCATCGGCGCGATCGCCCTCGACGGCGACCGCGTGGCGCTGGAAGTCGTGGGTCCTGCCGGCCACGATATCGTCATCTATGATTATCGCGAAGGCCGCCAGATCGCCTCCACGTCGATCGAAACATCCTCAACTGAAACTGCCGACACGCTCAGCATGCTGACAGGTACGCCGCCAGCGCCGCCCGCCGCGCCCACGCCGCAAGCGGAAGCCGCGCCCGCCGCTGAGTTCGGGCCAGCGTTCAACGTCGCGCCGCGATTGAAACCGCGCAGCACGCCCTGAAGCCGCGCCGGGCGAGGCCGCGGCGCGATCGCGGGACCATGGACCCTCACGCGGGTAATCGTCAAAGCATTAATTAGCAGAACCAATTATGGTCAATTTGGGCGGGGGGTTGTCCTGCGAACTTCCGTCACTCCGGGGCCGGTGTTTCGTTTGGAAAATCGCGTTCTGGGACAGCCTCTCAGGATGAAGGCCGCGATGAGCGGGGGAGAGCGCCGGCCCCCAATCCCGCGTCGCATGACAGATCCCCCGCCAATCCGAAAGACCGCAGGGGCCCCCGCCCCCGCTCAAAGACCTCTATCCGACGATCCCCCGCGCCCTCAGGGCCTCAATCTCATCCGCCCCCGCTAACGCCCGCAGCACGTCGTCCGTATGCGACCCAAGCCGCGGCGGGGGCAGGTCCGCGACGGCGGGCGTTGCGGAATATTTGACCGGATGAACGACCATCGCCGCGTCGTTCGCGTCCGCGCGGGCGAGCGGCGCCGTCATCGCGCGCGCGACCGCCTGGGGTTCGGCGAAAACCTTGTCGATCGTGTTGATCGGCCCTGCGGGAACGCCCGCGTCCTCCATCGCGGCGAGCCAGTCCTTGGTCGTGCGCGCGCGCATTGCCGGCGCGATCGCGGCGACAAGGGGCTCGCGCGCTGCGACGCGGCCGCGATTGGTTTTGTAGCGTTCCTCGTCCGCAAGGCCGGGCAAACCGATCGCGCGCGCGAACGCCGCGAACTGCCCGTCATTGCCGACCGCGATCACGATATGTCCGTCCGCGGTGACGAAGACCTGATAGGGCGCGATATTCGGATGCGCATTGCCAAGCCGGCCGGGCGCTTTCCCGGAGACGAGAAAATTCGACGCCTGATTGGCGAGCATCGCGATCTGGCAATCGAACAGCGCGACATCGACATGCTGGCCTTGCCCGGTGCGCTCAGCGTGGCGGAGCGCGGCGAGGATCGCCGCCCCCGCATACATGCCGGAGAAAAGGTCGGCGACGGCGACGCCGGCCTTCATCGGTTCACCGCCCGGCGCGCCGTCAGGCTGGCCGGTGATCGACATCAGCCCGCCCATCGCCTGGATCATGTAATCATACCCAGCGCGCGGCGCCTCGGGGCCCGTCTGGCCGAAGCCGGTGATCGAGCAATAGACGAGGGCGGGATTGATCGCGGCAAGGCTCTCATAATCGAGCCCGTATTTCTTGAGGCCCCCGACCTTGAAATTCTCAAGGAGAATGTGGCTCGTTTTCGCGATGCGGCGCACGATATCCGCGCCTTCGGGCGCGGCGATATCGATCGCGACCGACTTCTTGTTGCGGTTCGCGCTAAGGAAATAGGCTGCGTCCGTCGTTTCGCCCGCGCCGTTTTTCAGGAAGGGCGGGCCCCAGCCGCGCGTGTCATCGCCGACGCCGGGGCGCTCGATCTTGATCACTTCTGCGCCGAGGTCGCCGAGAAGCTGGCTGGCCCACGGACCGGCGAGCACGCGGGAAAGATCGAGAACGCGCACGCCGTCAAGCGCGCGGGGGGAAGGGGATGTCATGCTGCGGTCTTTAAACCGGAGCGGCGGCCCCGGGAAGCTGGACAGGGCGAAGCCAGGCGGGGATTGACGGGCGACGTTGCAACAAACAGGGTTTCAGTCAAAGCCGTCGGCTGACCAAACGCCAAAAGGGGAAACACCATGCAGGGCCTGATGATGGACCGTCCGCTGCTGACGACGGAGATCCTGAAGCACGCCGTCCGCAATTTTTCGGGAACCGAGATCGTCACGCGCACGGTCGAAGGGCCGATCCATCGCTACACGGTCGGGGATTCCTACAAGCGCATCGCCAGGCTCGCGAACGCGCTCAAGGCCGCCGGCGTCAAGCGCGGGGACCGCATCGGCGTCATCGGATGGAACACCTATCGCCAGTTCGAGATGTATTACGCCGTCGGCGGGCTCGGCGCGGTGCTGCACACGGTGAATCCGCGCCTCGGGCCTGACAACGCCGCCTTTGTCATCAATCACGCGGAAGACGGCTGGCTTTTCTACGACACGACTTTCGCGCCGCTGATCGCCGCGCTCCGCGGCAAGCTGAAGACGGTGAAGCGCTTCGTTCTGATGACAGACGACCAGCACGCGCGCGCCGCCGGCACGGGCGATGAGCCCTATGAGGCGCTGATCGCCGGCCATGCGGCGGACACCGACTGGCCGGAGTTCGATGAGAACACGGCGGTCGCGATGTGCTACACGTCGGGCACGACGGGCGATCCGAAGGGCGTCGTCT
>FSSH01000051.1_pt1 | contig 16308 bp, 13 predicted proteins | sample 1166101 | NCBI WGS metagenome assembly FSSH01 (sample SAMEA32972668, study PRJEB13176) | freshwater metagenome | biome: Drinking water system; feature: Biomass in drinking water that filtered by 0.45 um membrane; material: drinking water | place: USA | collected 2012-12-20 | depth 0 m | reverse complement strand
ATCCTCGACAAATCCAAACCGGGCCAGGAATCCTCATGGGCCGGCGGCGGCATTTTGCTGCCGATTTACCCCTGGCGCCAAGCCGCAGCGATCTCCGAATTAGCCGTCAACAGCCTAAAAAAATACCCTGTCTTAAGCCAGGAACTGCTCGCCGCTACCGGTATCGATCCGGAATGGTACGACTGCGGCATGCTAATCTGCAAAAACCCGGACTACGAACAAGCTATACAATGGTGCGAACACTACCGCATCGACTACCAGCCGGCAGCACCGAGATTGACTGAGCCGTTCACCAGCACTCTCGACCAACCGCTGTGGCTGCCGGAAATTGCCCAAGCCCGCAATCCAAGATTGTTGAAATCGCTCCACGCCTACTTAGTACAGTTAGGTGTGCAATTTCTGGATACTACCGAAGCCCACAAAATCAGCGTCGCCAACCATCAAGTTCAGAGCATTGAAACCGCTGACCGGACCTATTCCGCACAACATCTGATCGTCAGCGCCGGCGCCTGGACGACTGATTTAATGCAGGACTTATTGCCGGATTGGCCTTTAGACCTGCAAATCAAACCCGTCAGAGGCCAGATGCTGCTGTTCGACGCTACACCAAGCACCTTGCCTTATATGGTGCTGGACGGCGATCAATATTTAATTCCCCGCCGCGACGGCAAAATTTTGGCGGGCAGTACCGTGGAGCAGGCGGGCTTCAACAAAATCACTACCGAGGACGCCAAACAGCAGCTTTACCAGTTCGCCACCGAATTACTGCCGACCTTGAAAAACTATCCGGTTTGCCATCATTGGGCGGGCTTGCGCCCCGGCAGTCCGCAAGGCATTCCCACTATTGGACAGCATCCCGACATTGAGAATCTCAGCATCAATGCCGGCCATTTTAGAAATGGTTTGGTGATGGGGCCGGCTTCCGCAAAGTTGCTGGCCGACCTGATTCTGCACCGTCCCACCGAAATAGACCCGACACCGTATTCGCTAACTCGAGCAAGCGCGCCATGAACTTTTATCCTTTGTTACGCCCATTACTATTTTCCCTGGACCCGGAAACCGCGCACCATGCCACGCTGGATTTATTAAAGCTGGCCAAGCAAACCGGCTTATCGGCTTTGAGCAGACCAAAATCCAGCGGAAAGCCGGTTAATGTGATGGGCTTGAACTTTAAAAACCCGCTAGGACTGGCGGCGGGCTTGGATAAAAACGGTGATTACATTGATGCGCTGGCCGAGTTGGGTTTTGGCTTTATCGAGATCGGTACCGTCACTCCTCGCCCACAACCAGGCAATCCCAAGCCGCGCCTGTTCCGCCTACCGGAACACCAAGCCATCATTAACCGGATGGGCTTTAACAACCTGGGTGTCGATCATTTGCTGGAACAAGTCGGTAAATGCCAATATCGCGGCGTTTTGGGCATTAACATCGGCAAGAACGCCGACACCCCACTGGAAAATGCTACCGAAGATTATCTGATTGGCCTGCGCAAAAGCTATGCGGCGGCAAGCTATATCACGATCAACATTTCTTCGCCCAACACCAAGAACTTACGCCAATTGCAGCAAGGCGACGAAATCAGGCAATTGTTAAGCGCTTTGAAGGAAGAACAACTGAAGCTTCAGATGACGCATGGCAAATACACGCCAATCGCGGTTAAAATCGCCCCGGATTTAAGCGATGAGGAAATTAGCCACATCGCGGCATTGCTGCTGGAATTTGCTATCGACGGCGTGATTGCCACCAACACCACCATCGCCCGCGATAAAATCCAGGGCCATGTCCATGCCAATGAAGCGGGCGGCTTGAGTGGCGCACCGGTCAAAGACAGCTCGACTCGGGTAGTAAGAGGTTTGGCTGCGGAATTGAGCAGCAAACTGCCGATTATTGCGGCCGGCGGGATATTAAGCGCCGCAGACGCCCAGGAGAAAATAGCCGCCGGCGCCAGCTTGGTACAGATTTATAGCGGCTTGATCTATCGAGGGCCCGAATTGATTGATGAGATATTAAGCACCATCTAATCGCTTAGGCGCCCCATCTGACCTTATCAAACTTAACTGTTGATAGGGTCATCTTATCCTTGTTTGTCTTCTGCGCTTTCCCAAGTGCTAACCCCGCATTCCCAAACCGGCACCGATTAGCGTGCCGAGGCATTTTCAATGGCGTTTACCGACGAATCAAGCGTCCACCCACCACCGAATGCCCGGTAAAGTGACACCATCGCCACGCTGACCGCTGTTTCGGCTTTGGTACGCTCGTCGCTGACGGCCAGCTTGCTGCGTTGGGCATCCAACACGGCGAGATAATTGCCTGCACCGCGCTGATACAAGGCGTCGACCAGCCGGTAAGCTTTTTCCGCCGAGGCTTCCGCTTCAGTCAATTGGCCAAAGCTATCCGTGGCGGAACGGTGCGCGACGAAGGCGTTTTCCACGTCCTCAAGGGCCAGTAAAAAGGTAAGCTCGTAATTGGCTGCAACTTGATCCAGCCGTGCATCGGCAGCGGCGATATGGGCGCGGATGCGACCGGCGTTAAAGATAGGCGCGGAAAGACCGGAGCCTAGCGCGTAAACACTATCGGCCAGACTCGGAAAACCGCCGACCGCCAGCGCACCAAGGCCGCCGCTGGCCGACAGCACCAGCTTGGGATACAGATCGGCCCGCGCCGAACCCAGACTGGCCGCCGCCGCGCTGACTTCGGTTTGCGCCAAACGCAAATCGGGACGTTGCGCCAGTAAATCGGCCGGCAGCAGGTTGGGCAGGGTCGGCGCTTGTTTCGGCAGCTGACCAACCAAGGCTAACTTTATTTCCAGATTTTCCGGCGGCTCGCCCAGCAACACGCCCAAGCGATGTATCAGCTTTTGCCCGGCGTTGGTCAATTGCGGCAGTGTCGCCTCGGTGGACTGCAACAGCGTTTGCTGGCGGGCCTTATCCACTTCGTTAGCCAGCCCGGCTTTAAGAAGTGCCTGCATTGTCCTTAGCCGTTCGCGCTGCAAGTCGATATTGCTTTGCAAAATACTGATACGCTGCTGCACGCCGCGCAGTTCCAGATAGTTGGTCGCAACTTGCGCTAACAGACCGACTTGCGCCGCATGCAAGCCTTCCTGACTGCCTTCGGCTTGCGCGGCGGCAGCTTCCGCTTCCAAATGCCGGCTTCCGAACAAGTCTATTTCCCAGCGCGCCGCCAATCCACCGCTAACGGCATCGGCGGTAGGGGTGATCAATTTGATGCCTTGCCCGCTCGGCACGCCGACGATACGGTCGATGCGTTTTTCCCGGCCACCGGACAGTGAGAAATCCAGGCTCGGATACAGCGCCGCTTCGGAGATGGTGACCATCGCGTTGGCTTCGCGGACGCGAGCGGCGGCGATCTTCAGATCGTGGTTGGCGGCCAAGGCTTTGTCTATCAATTCATTCAGCAAGGGATCGTTGAATCCTTGCCACCAAGTCTTCAGGTCCGCCGTTTCGGCGGTTTGGGTATTGGGCGCGTGTTGCCATGTTGCCGGGCTGTTGGGCGCCACTTGGTCGCCGACACGCGTCGGCGTACAGGCGTTTAGCCAAACCAAGGACAGAATGGTTAGCGGTGTTAAATATCGATTATTCATTGCAAAACTCCGTGGTCGTATACGCCAAAAATGTAGGTTGGGTTAGCGAAGCGTAACCCAACAAAATCCGAATGTTGGGCTTCATTACATTCAGCCCAACCTACCATCTGTGGCGGGAGAAGAGGCCTTTATGATGGCACCAGACTCCCCTCGCTCCACCCTGAACCACGCCGCATACAGCGCCGGCAAGAAGAACACCGTCAGCGCAGTTGCCACCGTCAGCCCGCCCATGATGGCGATAGCCTGCGGGCCGAAGAAATCGTTGCGCGACAACGGTATCATCGCCAGAATGGCGGCGGCCGCGGTCAGCATGATCGGCCGGAACCGCCGCACCGTCGATTCGACGATGGCCGACCAGGTGTCGAGTCCGGACTTTTCATCCTGATCGATTTGGTCCACCAGAATCACCGAGTTGCGCATGATCATGCCGGCCAGCGCCAGGATGCCGAGCAAGGCCACGAAACCGAACGGCGCCCGAAACAACAGCAAGGCGAAGGCGGCGCCGATCACGCCCAGCGGCGCGGTGCTGAACACCATGAACGTCCTGGACAGGTTCTGCAACTGCATCATCAACAAGATCAGCGTGACGATCAGCACCAACGGAATCCAGATCAGGATCGACTTTTGCGCGTTCACTGCGTCTTCCTTGGAACCGCCGGTTTCGATGAAATAGCCGGCCGGCAGGCTATCCTGGATCGGTTTAAGTTTCGAGACGATTTCCGCCGCTACGTCCGGAGCCAGCTTGCCATCGGCCACGTCGGCGCGCACCGAAATGGTTGGGAAGCGGTTACGCCGCCAACGCACGCCGTCCTCAAACACGGTCTCGAATTTGACGAACTGCGACAGCGCTACCGCCTTGCCGTTGGCGGTGCGCACCGCGACGTCTGGCAATTCGTCGGCGGCGGTGCGCAATTCGGGACTGGCCCGCCAGACGATGTCGATCAATTTATCCTGCTCGCGCAATTGTCCGACCGGGATGCCGGCGTAATGCGCCTGCAAGGCTTGTGACAGGCTGGCGGTCGAAACACCGAGGGCGCGGGCTTTGTCCTGATCCAACATCAGCCGGAACGACGGCATGCGATCATGCCAGTCGTCATTGACATCCACGGTGCCGGGATGCTCGCGCACGACCTCTGCCACTTGCTCGGCGATGCCGCGCACGATGTTGGGGTTTTCGCCTAGCACCCTGAACAGCAAGGGATAATCCATCGGCGGCCCGACATTCAGGCGCTTCACCCGGCCCCTGGCATTCGGGAAATCCGTCTCAAGAATCTGCCGGACGCGCTTCATCACCCTTTCGCGCGCCTTGTTATCCTTGGTCATCACCACCAATTCCGCGAGATTGGTATTCGCCAGTTGCTGCACGATCAACATGAAAAACCTTGGCGTGCCGCTGCCGATATAACTGGCGACATGTTCTACGTCTTCATCCTTGGCTAACAGCGCTTCCATCCGCTTGGCGGCGGCTTCGGTTTCCTCGAAGGCGCTGCCCTCCGGCAGCCACAGATTGACGATGACTTCCGGCCGGTTGGACAACGGGAAGAACTGTTCGGGGACATGGGTTAAAGCCACTACACCGAGACCGAACAGCGCCAGCGTGGCGATAATGACTTTCTTACGGTGCGCCACGCAGGCATCCACCCAACGGCGCAAGCGGTTGTAGAACGGCGTGTCGAACAGGTCGTGAACAGCTTGCTCGCCGTTGCCATTTACCTTGAGGATCAAAAATCCCAAATAGGGGGTGAACACCACCGCGCCTATCCAAGACAGTATCAGGGAAATGCCGACCACCTGAAAAATCGCCACCGTGTATTCACCGGCAGAGGATTGCGCCAGACCCACCGGCAGGAAACCGGCGATGGTGATCAAGGTACCGGTCAGCATCGGAAAGGCGGTGGCAGTATAAGCATAAGTCGCAGCGCGCATCCGGTCCCAACCTTCTTCCAGCTTGCGGGCCATCATCTCGACGGCAATCATCGCATCGTCCACCAGCAGGCCCAGCGCCAGAATCAAAGCCCCTAACGAAATCCGTTGTAGATCGATGCCGTACAGCAGCATGACCAGCAAGGTGGCGGCCAGCACCAGCGGAACGGTCAGCGCTACCACGGAGCCGGTGCGCCAGCCCAGACTCAAGAAACTGACCACCAACACCGTAGCCAGGGCTTCGAAGAAAGTGCGACCGAATTCCGCCATCTGATTCTTAACCACATGACCTTGATTGGCGACCGGCTCCACGTCCATGCCTAAAGGCAACTCGGTTGTTACGCGGGCCAGCATGTCGTCCAAGGCTTGCTCCAGGTCGATAACATTGCCTTTCTTGTTCATCGTCACGCCGAGGCCAAGCGCCGGTTTGCCGTTGAAACGCATTTTGAATTCCGCGGGATCGACATATCCGCGACGCACCTTGGCAAAATCGCCGACCTTGAAGGTTCGATTAGCGATGCGTACCGCCATATTGGCGACGCTGTCCTCCGAGTCGAACGAGCCGGTCAGGCGTATCGGCAGATTGCGCTGCGGGGAAAACACCGTGCCGGCCGGCGCCATGCCGTTCTGCGCCTGCAAAGCTTGGGCGACCTCGGCCGTATCCAGGCCCAATTCGGCCAGCTTCTTGTCGGAAAACTCGACGAAAATCTTTTCGTCCTGGACGCCGATCAGATCGATCTTCTCGACATCCTTGACCCGCAACAGCTGCTGGCGGACCGAATCGGCCGCCAATTTCAGATCGGCATAACTAAAACCCTCGCCGGAAAAGGCGTAGATCAGGCTATAGGTATCGCCGAACTCGTCGTTGAAAAACGGCCCTATGCTGCCGGGCGGCAGCGTCATGCGGATATCGTCGACTTTCTTGCGCACTTGATACCAAAGCTCGGGAATTTCCTTGGGCGGCGTATCCTCGCGAGGCGTGACGAAAATCACCGATTCGCCGGGTTTGGAGTAACTGCGCAGGTAATCCAGGTCAGGCAGTTCCTGGATTTTCTTTTCCAGCCTGTCGGTCAACTGCTGCTCGACTTCCAGCGCGGTGGCGCCGGGATAGAGGGTTTTGACCACCATGATACGGAAGGTGAACGGCGGATCTTCCTGCTGGCCCAGCATGTGATACGCGAACATCCCGCCGAGCACCACCAATGCCAGCATGAAACCGGTGAAGGAGCGATGCTTGAGCACCCATTCGCTGAGGTTGAATTCTTTCATAGATGTTCCTTGCTGCCGCGATTGTTAGGCAATCCCGATCCTTCCGGCAAGCGAACCGCTTGCCCCTCGGCCAGCCGTTGCACGCCGGCGCTGACCAGCAACTGGCCGGCGGCGAGGCCCTCGACGGCAATGCGTTCGCCGGCCAGCGTTTCGCCCAAGCGAACCGGCACGGATTTGACGGTGGCAGCCTGCTCATCGACCAACCAGACTAAAGGACGATCGGTCTGGTTTTGCGGGGTATAGACGGCGGAAAGCGGGACAGCGATACCGGAAGCGGTGTTCGCCGCGATATGGACGGTCGCCGTCATGCCTAATTGCGCGGCGTCCATACCTTCCAACAAGGTCGCCTTGACACGATAGGTGCGACTGGCCGGATCGGCGGCCGAGGAGATTTCGCGAATTTTAGCCTTGAGCAGCCGATTGTCGTCCGCCCATAAAGACACATTAACGGCTTGTTGGCGCTGGATTTCCGGCAGGCGATGCTCGGGCACGTCGAAATGGATTTCCTTTTCGTCGAGCTGGGCCAGCGTCACTACGACTTGTCCTGCCGCCAACACCTGTCCGGCCTCGACAACCAGCGCCGTGATCATACCGTCGCGGTCGGCATGCAATTCGGTATAGCTCAGCTGGTTTAAAGCCTCGGCCAATTGCGCTTCCAGCGCCCCCGTCCGCTCCCGCGCCGTGGTATAAGCAGTTTCGTGCCGCTCGAACTCCGGCGGACTGATGACTTGCTGAGCCAACAGCTCGCGGTATCTCGCCAAATCGTCGCGCAAGAACGTGCTGTCGGCCTGGGCGGAAGCCAGCTGAGCCTTAAGGCCCTGCACGGCGAGGCGGTAATCGTTGTCGTCCAATATTGCCAGCAGCTGGCCTTTACGTACCTGGTCGCCAATATCAACTTTGCGCTCCAGTAGTTTACCGGCCACCCGGAACGATAAGGGCGTCTCGATTCTTGCCCTGACTTCCCCTGCAAAGCTCGTAACACCGACCGCAGCGGTGCCCTCTATTCGAAATACCTTCACCGGGCGGGCAACCGCTTGCGTTGGTTTGTCCTGATCGCTGCATCCGACGCTTATCATCAGCGGCAGTAAAAACCCGGCTACAAGCCGGCCCATAGTCGTCATGGAATTCTTCGATAAATGAGTCATGTCGTTATCCTTCCATTATTCAGACTATTGGCAGCTGGTTAAACTTGCGCAAGCTCTTGTCTACCATGGCTTCAGGGAGGAAACGGCGCAGGAAACGCACTTGGCTTGCTTGTTTTCCAGCCGTATAGCGCCGTCTTGGTGCTACTGTAGTCGCCGCTTTTACAACCGTATGTGCGACCACTTCAGGAGCATCACCTGCATTCACTCCATTCCGCATGAGCGCTGCCATGCCGGTACGCACCGAGTCATAGACGGCAAGCGGTTGATCGGGCCTTGTTATGCTTGCTTCGAATGAGGTCCGGGTAAATCCTGGTTCGACTAATACCACCCGAATTCCCAAAGTGCGAAGTTCGTGGTCAAGCGATTCGGAATAGCCTTCAACCGCATGCTTGGTCGCAGCATAGAGCGCGTTGTAAGGTGATGGGATCAAGCCAAGGACTGAGCTGACATTGACGATTCTGCCTTTCCTTTGCTTGCGCATGGTCGGCAATACGGCATTGGTCACACGAGTAATGCCAAAGACGTTGACGTCAAACAAGGCCTGGGCTTGTGCGGTGGACGACTCTTCCGCCCCGCCAATCAAGCCAATGCCGGCATTATTGACCAGCAGGTCGATACGTCCAGCCTGTTTCAATACCTCGGCTACCATGTTCTTTACCGATGCTTCGTCGATCACATCGCAGGTCAGCATCGTGATGCCGGCTATGCTTGCAGCCTTTCGGCTGGTTCCGAATACGCGATAACCGGCTCGTTGCAGGGCCTTGGCCGTTACCAGACCAATGCCCGAGGATGCGCCGGTGATCAGGGCTACAGCACTGTCTTTATTGTTCATATCAGGTCCTTGTAGGGGTGGATAGTCAGTCGACTAAGTGTTACTATCATTTCGAAACTAATGCTACTATCATTTTGAAAGCAAGTCACTACTAAAACAGTATGAACGATAAAAATATTTGCACCGACCCCTGCCCGATAGCGCGCTGCCTGGCTTTCCTCGGCGACACCTGGAGTTTATTGATTCTGCGGGACGCCCACGTTGGCCTGACCCGCTTCGACCAATTTCGGAAAAGTCTTGGCATCGCGCCGACGATTCTGACCCGGCGACTGGCGACGCTGACTGAGGAAGGACTATTGGAAAAACGGCTTTATTCGGAGCGTCCTCCGCGCGAGGAGTATGTGTTGACGGCCGCCGGCCGCGATTTTCTACCTGTATTGGTTATGATCGGCGCCTGGGGTCATCAATATCGCGGCGGCGGGCCGTTGGTAAGGATTCAAGATATTGAAACGGGAGAGGATATTAAACCGGTAGCCATCGACGCGATCACAGGGGCAAAGATTGGGACTCGGCCACTACGCTTTGTGCTGCCGGATGGTGACTGAAGGTATGACGGCTTGTTATAACGAATGCTGACGAAGAACTTAGGTTGGGATTGATTTAGGTATGTTGATAGTTGCACCGATAATGAGCGACTGTCTTAACCGTTGCGCCTTATCAGGTTGAGATACGGCGCGGTTATTGATGAGGCGACTGGTTATGATAGCCGCGGACCGAGGCTATACGCCGCGGCCCCGCCCCCAGTGGCCGATAGCTTTATTCCCCGGCAATCGCCATCCGTTCCAGCAAAATAGAGCCGACCCTGATATTGCCGCGCAAATCCACATCGTTGCCGATTGCGACGATATTGCGCAGCATGGACTTCAGATTGCCGGCGATCGTAATTTCTTGCACCGGATACTGGACCACGCCGTTTTCGACCCAAAACCCGGAAGCGCCGCGCGAATAATCTCCGGTCACGCGATTAACGCCCTGCCCCATCAATTCGGTCACCAGCAAACCGGTGTCCAGCAATTTCAGCATGCCGGCAAAATCGTTACTGCCGGGTTCAACGGTCAGATTGTGCACACCGCCTGCGTTACCGGTAGTTTGCATACCTAGCTTGCGCGCCGAATAGGTGCTGAGAATATACGATCTTAAAACACCGTCACTGACAATATCCCTGGCTCTGGTCGCCACACCTTCGGAGTCGTAACTGGCGCTGCCCAGCGCGCCGCGCAGAAACGGCTGCTCATGAATCCGCACAAAATCCGGCAAAATTTGCGTATCCAGCGTATCCAATAAAAACGAGGATTTGCGATATAAACTGCCGCCGCTAATCGCACCTATCAACGCGCCGATCAAACCGGACGCCATTTCCGACGCGAATAATACCGGACATTGCCGAGTACTCAAACTGCGGGCATTAAGGCGGGCTATGGTACGTTGCGCGGTTTTTTCGCCGACTTGTCTAGCCGATTCCAGGCCGCCAGCTTCACGAGCCACGCTATACCAATAGTCGCGCTGCATCGCATCGCCGCTCCCAGCCAGCACCGAACAGCTCAAAGAATGCCTGCTTGACTGGTAACCTTGCAAAAAGCCCAGCGAATTACCGAACACGCGCGTGCCTTGATGCGTATTCACCGAAGCGCCTTCGGAATTGCTAATCGCCTTATCATAACCGCGCGCGATATTTTCGCATTCGATGGCGATATTTATGGCTTGTTCGGCGTTAATATCCCAGGGATGATTCAAGTCCAGATCCGGAAACTCGGTTGCCAATAATTCGGCATCAGGCAAACCGGAATACGCATCGTCGCTGGCGTAACGGGCGATACTACAGGCGGCCTTAACGGTTTCCTTCAATGAGTCAGAGGAAATGTCGTTGGTACTGGCCGAGCCCTTTTTCTGGCCGAAATAGACGGTAACCCCTATGCCTTGATCGCAGTGATACTCGACGGTTTCCACTTCCCCTAGCCGCGCCGACACCGACAGCCCGTTGTCTACGCTGAATGCCGCTTCTGCGCCGCTGGCGCCTTGTTGTTTGGCTTCGTCCAATAACTGCTGAACGACATTTTTTAAGCGATTAATTTCTTCCTGATTTTGCACGGTAAGTCTCTTTGAATTCGATTACATGTGTGGGCCGAAGCATGTTGGCCCGGGGCAATTAAACGCTGGTGCCGCCTACGGTCAAGCCGTCGATTTTCAAGGTGGGCTGACCGACGCCGACCGGCACGCTTTGTCCGTCCTTGCCGCAGGTACCGACGCCGCTATCCAGGGCCATGTCGTTGCCGACCATCGATACTTTCGTCAACACGTCCGGACCGTTACCGATCAGGGTCGCGCCTTTAACGGGGCGGGTGATTTGCCCATTTTCGATGAGGTAGGCTTCGCTGGTGGAAAATACGAATTTGCCGGAGGTAATATCCACCTGCCCGCCACCGAAATTGCGCGCGTACAAGCCTTTTTTGACCGAGCGGATAATCTCCTCAGGGTCGCTGCTGCCAGGCAACATGTAGGTATTGGTCATGCGCGGCATCGGCAAATGCGCATACGATTCGCGGCGACCGTTGCCGGTGGGTTTCACACCCATCAAGCGGGCATTGAGCTTGTCCTGCATATAGCCTTTCAAAATGCCTTTTTCGATCAACACGGTGTTTTCGGTGGGCGTGCCTTCGTCGTCGATATTCAAGGAACCGCGCCGCCCAACCAAAGTGCCGTCGTCGACCACGGTACATAAGTCAGAGGCCACCCGTTCGCCGACGCGACCGCTAAACGCCGACGTACCCTTGCGATTGAAATCACCTTCCAAACCGTGCCCGATCGCTTCGTGCAACAAAATCCCCGGCCACCCCGGACCCAACACCACGGTCATATTACCGGCCGGCGCTTCCTGAGCTTGTAAATTGACCTGGGCCAAACGCACCGCTTCACGGCCATATTCAAAAGCCCGGTCGTTTTCCAGAAAGAAACTGTAATCGCTGCGCCCGCCGCCGCCCATGCTGCCCTGCTCGCGCCGGCCGTTTTCGACCATGATCACCGTCACGTTCATCCGCACCAATGGCCGCACATCCGCAGCCAGAGAACCGTCTTGATTGGCAATCAGCACGCTGTCATAAGCTGCAATCAGGCTGACCATCACTTCTTCGATGCGGCTGTCCAACTTGCGAGTTTCGCTATCGACGCGTTTCAACAAATCGATTTTTTCTTGATCGTCCAGTGACTTTAAGGGATTGAGCGGCTGATACAACTGCGGCCAGCTCTTGGCGACTTCGATCTGACGCTGCGCCTGCTGTCCTTGTCTGACTATCGCTTTCACGTTGTTGGCTGCTTCCAGGAGGATCGGCAATTCGATACGGTCACTGTAAGCAAAGCCGGTTTTGTCGCCGCTGACAACGCGCACACCGGCACCGTGCTCTATGGAATGACTACCTTCCTTGATAATCCCGCCTTCCATGGACCAGGATTCGAAATGACTGGACTGAAAGTAAATATCCGCAGCATCGACCGGCACGCTGAGCAGCGCGGCCATCACTCGATCTATATCCTGGGTTTGCAAGCCATTGACGGCAAGAATGGATTGGGAAACTTGTTCTAGTAATGGCATAAGAAAATTAAAAATAAAACGGTTACGTCAAGGATGCGCACAATCACATCACGAAAAATGATGCGATATAAGCAACAGCCACAGCAGTGACGGCTATAGCCACCTTGTCCCTTATCGTCAGCGACAGCCAATACAACTCTAACTCGGTTTTCCGCCGCACCCAGGTATTCAGCACCATTTGTTTAAAAGATGCCCAAAGCCGGGGTACTAATTTCGAGAGTCGATAAAAACCAAACCAGGCGATGGTGACCAGTATATAGAACGTCACCACCTGGCTACCGTGGCGGTCGGATTCGAATAAATACTCGATAATTTCACCAATATCCAATAGGTGAAACAGCAATTCGACGGCTTCTTCAATGCCTAACTCGACGTACTCGAAGACTACATGAAATCCTTCGAACACCAGATGCATCAATTCACCCAGCAACTCCAGCGTCACATCGTACATGACGATAGCCAGTACCACAAAACCGACGATGATCAAGTCGAGATTCTTTCTAATCATGACTAATTCCTTACCGCACTCGCCGCTATCGACTCCGGCACCTGCCATTCGACTTTCCAATACCCCTTACCGTCCGCCAAGGCTTGATTCAAGCAAGGTAGCAGGGCTTCCGCTTGACTATCCAACTGCCACGGTGGATTGATGATCAACATGCCGGAGCCGGTCATGCCGCGTCCAGGCCCGTCATCGGCTATACAATGCTCGATCCGCAACTGGCGAGGAATGCCGCTTTGCGCCAATTGCCGCATAAAGTTTTCGGTCGCCGCGCGGTCGATGACCGGATACCACAGCGCATATACGCCGGTAGCGAAGTGCTTGTATGCGGTCGTCAAAGTCGCTACGATTTTTTTGTATTCGTCGCGCATTTCATAACTGGGGTCGATCAAAATCAAACCGCGCTTTTGGATAGGCGGCAATTTCTTGCTCAAGGTTTGCAAGCCATCTTCCTTGGCGACACTGACTTGTCTGTCGCCGGCAAATAATTGCTGAAGGGCTTCGACATCGCTACTGTGCAATTCCGACAATACTATTCGATCTTGCGCCCTGACCAAGCGCTTTACCAGTTGCGGGGAGCCGGGGTAGCGCACCAGTTGCCGACCGGTATTTTCCGCGCGCACCGCAGACAGATAATCTTTCAATTCCGGTGGCGCATCCTGACTGTCCCAAAGCTTGGCTATACCTTGCTGATATTCGCCGGTTTTTTGGGCAAACTCGGATTTAAAAGAATATTTACCGGCGCCGGCATGGGTATCGATGTAAACAAAAGGTTTATCTTTTTGCTTTAGTGCGTTGATCGCCAGCGTCAGCAGACTGTGCTTTAACACATCGGCAAAATTGCCGGCGTGAAACCCGTGGCGATAACTAAGCATGCTGTCTACCCATTTTTATTATTCCAATCCGTTCAATTTCAGCTTAATTTGGCTCTGAACATAAAAAACACCGCACCCAGCAAACATAAACCGGCCCATAGATAATCCAGCTTCAGAGGCTCTTTCATGTAGTACACCGAGAAGGGTACGAATACGCTCAGCGCGATCACTTCCTGCATAATTTTCAGCTGGGCGACGCTGCATTGCGTGTAACCGATACGATTAGCCGGCACTTGTAACAAATACTCGAACAGAGCGATGCCCCAACTGACGAATGCCGCCAGCAACCAGGGTTTGTTATTCAATTCCTTCAGGTGTGCGTACCAGGCAAAGGTCATGAAGACATTGCTGCAAATCAATAAGCCGGCGGAGACCAGGATGGCATTCATGCTGATTCTACTGTTAGGTGCTGATAGCCTTGTTTGTAATCGTTGATGGCTTGGGCCCGCAACTTCCGGATGGCAATACCAATCTGTTCGCCTTGCAAGCCTTTCAGCAAAGCCTCCGAGGTATCGACAGCCGTGGCCGCCATGGCGGCTGAACGAATGTAGTCGGCTTGCGGGTAAGGCCTGTCTTCGAATCCGGTCCGCCCACGCGCGTCGGCTTCGCAAGCCTGTAAAAATTCATCCAGGCGGCTATCGGGCTTAAACGCGCCGATGGTTTGCAACATATCGGTCAAGGTATCCGCGCGCAATTCCAAAGCCCTGTGGCAATGGGTGTGGTATTGCATGACCTGAGCGCACAGCGATTTAAAATTATTCGGCACCCGCAATCTTTCGCACAGCTTGGCAAGCACCGGCAAACCTTTTTGCTCGTGTCCGTGATGACTGGGCCAATGCTGACTAGGGGTCAACGCCTTGCCTAAATCGTGCAACAAAGCCGCCAAGCGTACCTCCGCCTTATCGGAAAGCCGCGCGGCCTGCTCCAGCACCATCAAGGAGTGCACGCCGGTATCGATTTCCGGATGATATTTCTCGGGTTGCGGCACGCCGAACAAGGCGTCTACCTCAGGAAAAACCACCTGCAAGGCGCCGCAATCTTTCAATACCTGAAAAAATGCCGCCGGCGTCCGCTCCAATAAAGCTTTATGTAATTCCGCCCACACCCGTTCGGCGACTAGAAAGTCTGCTTCGCCGGCCGTCACCATCTTACGCATCAATTCCAGCGTTTCCTCGGCGACAGTAAAGCCCAAATGCGCATAACGGGCAGCGAAGCGGGCGACGCGCAAAATCCGCACCGGGTCTTCCACAAATGCCGCAGACACATGCCGCAGAATCCGGCTATCCAAATCCCGCCGCCCGTTGTAGGGATCGATCAATTCGCCGTCGGCATCAATTGCCATCGCGTTGACGGTTAAATCCCGTCGCAACAAGTCTTCTTCCAGGGTCACATCCGGCGCGGCATGCACCGCAAATCCCTTGTAACCCGGAGCAGTTTTACGTTCGGTGCGTGCCAAGGCATATTCTTCGTGATCGAGCGGATGCAAAAATACCGGAAAGTCTTTGCCAACCGGCCGAAAACCGTCGGCCAGCATGCTGTCCGCAGTCTCACCGACCACTAGCCAGTCGCGTTCCTTAACCGGATAACCCAGCAAACGGTCGCGAACTGCGCCGCCGACCAGATACGTTTTCATGCCTTACCAACTCGCCTGCTAAATGGATCAAAAGACACAGTATAAATGAGTCGCTATCATAGTGCTTTGCTTATTCCCCAGCCATTATTCATCATGACGGAAATTTTTTTAGCCAGCCTTTTACTGGGCATTCTTGCCGGTGTTTGCGCCGGCTTGTTCGGCATAGGCGGGGGAGCATTGATCGTGCCGGTCCTGGTCTGGCTATTCCAGGCTCAGCAGTTTGATCCGAAGCAAATCATGCTGATAGCCGTCGCCACGTCATTGGCAACTGCGATCTTTACGTCGGCGGCCTCGGTGCGAGCACACCACAAACTGGGAAACATCGATTGGCGGCGGGCCTGGCATTTAGCCCCGAGCATGCTGCTAGGCGCCAGCGGCGGGGCGGTGTTAGCCGAATATATCAGCGCGGATTTACTGCGCTGGTTTTTTGTTGCCTATCTGATTTATACCAGCGTACAAATGGCGAGACCCAAGTCGATCAAAGCATCACCCCACCCCGCCAGATCCTTTCTGGATTACCCGATGGGTCTATTGATCGGTGTGTTATCGGCCATTTTAGGCATCGGCGGCGGCACCATGACCGTACCTTACCTGGCGAGCAACGGTCTGATCATGAAAAACGCCATCGCCACGTCCAGTACCTGTGCAATCCCTATTGCCCTGGCGGCTGCAACCAGTTACGCGGTATTAGGTTGGCAAGATGGTCAATTACCGGTTGGCAGTTTCGGCTACCTATACCTGCCCGCCTTCGCCGGCATTGTCTTAACCAGCATATTTACCGCACCTTTAGGCGCCAAATTGGCTCACCGTTTGCCGGCACAAAAATTGAAACGTTACTTCGCGATCGTGCTGTTGGCGCTTGCACTAAAAATGGCCTGGTAGGGCGGGGAACTTAAGCGCAGAGATATAGCTCGAACCACCGTTAGTTCCGGTTTGATTGCT
>FSSH01005939.1_pt1 | contig 16332 bp, 32 predicted proteins | sample 1166101 | NCBI WGS metagenome assembly FSSH01 (sample SAMEA32972668, study PRJEB13176) | freshwater metagenome | biome: Drinking water system; feature: Biomass in drinking water that filtered by 0.45 um membrane; material: drinking water | place: USA | collected 2012-12-20 | depth 0 m | reverse complement strand
TGACCTCGTCCCCGGCCAGATCGCGACGTTCATCTTCACCGGAACGGGTTGGATGATGTCCAACCCAGGTGCGGCAGACGTGTCAGTCGGTGGCACTACTTTAATCACGGCCGTTGGCACGGTGAACTTCATCGTGCCTGCCAACGTGTTCCGACTCAAAGAAATCATCGTCATCGGCGGAGGCGGCGGTGGAGGCGGCGGGCAGAATGCGACGACCTTCTCCGGCGCAGGAAGTGGCGGCGCGGCAGGTGGCGCGTCGATCAAATTCGACTTGGCGGTTACGCCGGGTCAGTCTATCTCAACCACCGTCGGGGTCGGCGGGACTGCTGGCACATCGTCCTTGAACGGCGGCAACGGAGGCTCTTCGTCTGTCGGCGCGTTCTGCTCCGCAACTGGAGGAACGGGCGGCGTCACTGCATCTGGCGGCACCGTTGCGGGCGGTATCGGTAGTAGCGGCGACATCAACATCCAAGGCGCAGACGCTGGAACCGCTGTTATTTCGTCTGGCCCGCAGCCCAAGGGCGGCGATGGGGCAAATGGCCCTCTAGGGTATGGCGGCGGCGGCTCTGGCACTATCACAACGGCGGGCTTGTCTGCCCAGGGCAGGGGAGCCGGCGGCGGCGGCGGCGGCCAGAACCAGAACGGCGGCGTCGGCTCTGCTGGCCTCATCATCATCCGCTACTGAGGAGCGACAGCCATGAACTATGCCCGTGTTCAGGACGGCGTCGTCGCCGAGACCTTCATCCCACCGGCCGGCGTCGAGATCGGTGACTGTTTCACGGCCGAACTTGCCGCGCAGTTCGAGCCATGCGGGGCGGATGTCCAGTCCGGATGGATTCGCGAGGGCAAGGGCTTCGCAGCGCCCGCGCCGATCGTCCGCAAGGCCGATCCCGAGGAGAAGCCGCAGACGCTCGCCGATCTGCAAAAGGAGTTTGCCGCCCTACAGGCGAAACTCGCCAAAGCGATGGGCGCTAAGCCGTGAGCGTTCTTGCCTTCGACAATACGCAATGGCTGATTACGCCCGAAGGCGAGACCGCCGACGCGCTAGGATACAGCGTCGGGGGTTGGACGAAGCTCTACAATCTGCCGGGCCGCACGGGATTTACGGCGCACTTCATCTTGGTCCCCAGACCGATCAATGCGCTGCCAATCGGCAAGGCTGTCTTCAATCTGGTCTATCAGTCGAGCGACAACAGCGTCCCGAGTGCGCGCATCATCGCCCTCTCCTACTCCGGCGGTCAGCCGGCGTGGGAAGATGACTGGGGAGTATTTCACCGAGACGGCAGCAACCCGACGAACCAGACGATCGACGTGACCGCCAAGCTACAAGCGCTGTTGGCAACCGGGCGCGACAACCCGCAGATCGGGCTGGAGGTCAATGGCGCGGGCGTTCTACAGCAAGCCAAGCTCGTCATCACTTACGAGATCCCCGACCTCCGAGCCGCGCTTACTGCGCTCACGGCAGAGGTTGTAGCGTTGACCTCCTTGATCGAGCGCGTGAACGTGCTTGAGCTGGCGAAGGCTGACATTTACTCTCGCATAGAAGCGCTGGAGTCCGCGCACTCGTCAGCGCCGCTTCCAATCACGATCGAGCTGCCGGCGGGCGGGATTAGTGTAAAATTTGGAAACGCCGTCCTCTCGTCTTCGTCGCCTTAGACGAGTCGGTGGGTTCGCATCTAGCGCGCCGCGTGCTATCTCCCGACGGTCAGTCACACCGGGAGAATGTGCCATGAACTTTCTAGGGCGCGCCAAGCCGATCGAAGATGTCGACCTTCCCCGCATCGGCCATGAGATTGGCGTAGGCGAGGACATCATTCACGCGCTGATGGACGTTGAGGCTCCCAAGAGCGGCTTCGACCCGTCCGGCCGCCCGCGCATCCTGTTCGAGCCCGCGCGCTTCTACAAGAACCTGACCGATCTCGCGACGGTCGGGCAGCGCCAGCGCGCCGTCCAAGAGGGGCTAGCCGCGCCGAAGTGGGGCCAGATCCCCTATGGCACCGAGGCGTCGCAATACGGCAAGCTGACGCGCGCCACGAACATTCACAAGATCGCGGCGCTGCGCTCGTGCTCGTGGGGCCGCTCGCAGATCATGGGCGAGAACCATCTGATGGCCGGCTACGCGTCGGTCGAGCTGATGATCGCGGACTTCTGCGACGACGAGGACAACCACATTGAGGCGATGATCAGGTTCATCAAGGCCTCGAAGATCGACGACGATCTGAAGCGCATCCATGACCGCAAGCGCAGGACCGTCGCGGCCGATTGGGTCAATGTCGCGTCAACCTACAACGGCTCTGGCTACGCAAAGCACAACTACCACGGCCGCCTCTCGGATCGGTATAACTTCTGGTTCGGCATCCGCGACACGCCCTGGTCGCCGAACGACGGCCTGATCGCGGAGGCCGCAGCGCCGACGGCCGTCCCGATCTTCGGCGACCATGCGCCGGCCGAGACGTTCGTCATCCCGGCGTCGTCTCCGCAGAAACCCCAGGAGACGCCCGTGGAGCCCATCGAGCAGATCCAGACGGCGGCTGTAGCCAAGGCGGTCGTCGAGCCAGCCCCTGCGCCGCCTCTGCCCATTCCTGTAGCGCCCGCGCCTGTGCCGGAGCCGCAGAAGAACGACCTGTGGTCCCGCATGTCCCGCTTCTTCTATCCGAACTCGAACAAGGGCTGAACCGTCATGCTGAACATCATCCTCTCAGCCCTCCCGGCGCTCGGATCTCTGATCGCCGGAGGCAAGGGCCATGAAGTCGTAGCCGCCGGAGCGAAGATCGCTCAGGAGGTCTTCGGCTCGACCGACGAGAAGCAGGTCCTGGAGAAGATGGCGGCCGACCCGTCCCTGGCCGAGTCCTTCAAGGCCAAGCTCGCGGCGGAGACGGAGGCGCTTCGCATCGAGAGCCGCAACTTCGAGATCCAGACCCAGGACACGGCCAACGCGCGCGAGGTCAACGCGCGGCTTGCCGAAGCCGGCAGCGGCATCGCGTGGAGCGGCCCTGTTCTCGATACTGTGATCGTGGTCGGCTTCTTCATGACGGTCTATCTGATCGCGCTCCGTCCGGTCCCTATGGACCAGACGCAGTTCACCGTGCTCAACGTCCTGCTCGGCGCTCTCACCGCCGCCTTCATGCAGGTCGTCAACTATCATCGCGGCTCGTCCGNNCCGGGTCGGCCGCCAAGGACCGGGTCATCCAGAACATCGGCTCGGACAACACGACGACTGCCGCAAAGGTCGCCGCCAAAGTGGTCGAGGCTGCCGCAAAGAAACTCTGACGAAGGCCTGCCTCGATGTTCGACCAGATCACGACAACGATGGCGGGCAAGCTGCTGGATTATTCAATCCTNNCGGCATGCTCGTCATCGCTCTCGGATACCTCTACTATCGGGCGACCAACAAGATCGAGGCGCTGTATGCGAAGCTGCTCGATCAGACCGAGGTCCTGACCAAGGTCACGCGTGACAGCACGACCGTCATGGAGGCGGTCGTCGCTGCCCAAAACAAAAATGCGGATGCAAGCCGGGAGCTGACCGAGACAATTCGTCTCTGGGCCGCCAGGAGGGGAGATTGATGCTCCATTCCATCCAGAGCGCCGTCGCTGCGGTCAAGGGCCGCATGTGGGGTCCGAAATTCAAGACGGACTCGACTCTTGCCGAGCAGGCGACCGAGCAACTTGAGCTTGCCGCATCGGTAAATGATATTGCGGTGGACCGGGCGAAGCAGTCTATCTCATCCAGGGACAGCGCTACGGATGCGCTGCGCAGGACCCTAGATGAGACGATCGCTCTTCTCGATCCCCGGAGACGTTCAGATGCCCATCGCTAAATTGGTCGACCTCCGCGAGCTGCGGGTCATCCACGTCGCGATCCTCAGTATGGTCTTGTTCGTCGGCGTCGCTGCTCTGATCCCGCAGCGTGAGCTGATGCGGTTCCTCAACATTTACACGCTCTCTGTCGCCATCGCTGTCGTCGTCACCTTTGCGCCGATCTGGCTGAACACGCTTGCTAAGCGCGTGAACGACGTCGGCGGCGGCGAGATGTTGAGCCTCGGCATCGGATGCACATGGACGTCCGAGATCGGTCAGCGCATCTGGTCTCTGGTCTGGAGGGGCTTCGCTCAGCCAGAGTGGATGACCACGAATTACTCGCTGCCGTTCCTGCTCTGGCTGTGCGTCTTGGGCGGCGTCCAGCATCTCACATCTCCAGGCGCGGTCGACGGCATTGTCCCGGCTCGCAACTGGATCGTGCTCGGGGCTGCGATCGGGACAGCGACTCTCGTGACGCTCCTGTGGTTCTGGTGGAGCGGTGGCGCGACCTTCTAGTCGTCGATCGCGAACCGCGTCTCCAGAACCGCCAGCCGCATCTTTCGGATGGCCGTCACGTCGTCGGCGTGGCGCTGGTGGATCGCGTAGAGGTTCGCCGCCAGCGGGAATGGGTCGAGCCCCAGGCGCGCCCAGAACGCCTCTGCGCCGATGACGTGCTCGGCTCCGTTGCTCTCGCGGTGATGGAGCGCGCAGCAAGGCAGGCAGTAGAAGTCGTGGGGACGAGCATGACCGCTTTCGACGATCCCTCGATTGTAGTCCGTGAGCCCGATATGGGCGGCTTCCGACCTACCGGAGCATCGCGGAACGACGCAGGGGATAAGGCGAAGTCTCTTCAAAAACCGCTCGTCGAGGACTCGCGGCTCTCGGAAGCGCGGCTCCATTGTTGTTCTTTCATCGTCGCCCATCGGCAGTTCCCCGGTTCGTAGTTGCCGTCGTTGTCAGGGTATCGGTCCAGCGTGTGTGCCGGGCTCGGCTTGCGCCCCATGTCGGCCAGGAAGTTCTCGAAGCTGTTGAGCCAGCGTTCGCAGACGGCAATGCCTCGCCCGCCGTAGCGATGCCAGCCGATACTCCCTGGTTTCGTGCAGCGCCCAAGCATGTTGCGCCACGCTTTATACTCTGGAGAGAAAACCGCGCCGCCTTCGCCGTGAGTTGAGATTGTCGCTCTAACGCGATCGTTGCGATAACAGCCGCAGCTCGACGTAGCTCCGCTCTTCAGGGCGCATCCGGAAATATCCTTCTCGACCGCCCCGCAATCGCAACGGCATCGCCACATCGGAGAGCGACCTTTGTTCTGCGAGCGCCGCAGGACAACAAGGCGGCCATATCTACGCCCGATCAAATCGATCAATCTGCTCATTCCACCCCCGCCCATTTCCTTGCTCGGATCTCTGCGATCTTGGCCGCCAGCCATTCCTTCGCGCCGCCGTTCTGGTCAACGTCGTAGACCTCGCTCATCGAGACCACGCCCATCTCTTTTTGATCCAGATAGCCGGGCGCGATCCAGATCCAAGCGAGCCCGTCACGCCATCTTTCCAGAATGAATGTGTGTCCTCCGGCGTGCATAAGGCAGTGCCTGCTATGCTCAGCCGTCCATCCCGCCATGTGCTCGATCTTCATACGACGCCACCGAAGATGCGCGCCCGAGCCTGCTCAACGAGCGCGCGGACGGCGTCGCGTCGATCAGGGAAGAAGACCATGTCGTCCGTCAGCGTCGTCTGCCACCATTCCAGTTGCATGCGCCTGAAGGCGCGGCCGATCTGCTTCTGGTCTTTGCAGAGCGTAATGATGTTCGGCTTATCCCAGACGAGGATCAGCCCGCCCGAAAGCTCGAAGCAGGTCATGTCGCCGTCGGTGAAGCGAACGCGCGTGATCAGATGCCGGCCCATCGCCTCGCCCTGATCTGCGCCTTGATCTCCGCCATCCAAATCGACAGCGGCTTCAGATGCGCCTCGTCCACTTCCCATGCGCGGTAATGGTAGGCTCCGAACCTTGCCTCGACTGCTACGATCGCGCCGCCTTGCCAATAGAACTTGAAGACGGCCCTCCCGCACGAGAAGGTGTGCCTGGAAAACCCGCCGCCGCTCTCGCTTAGCGCCCGCTCATAGCAGTCCGGCATAGCGCTTCACCCTAATCTCCAGCTTTCGCTCGGCCATGAACTCCGCCCACGTCAGGCGCGAAACGCTCGTGTTCCAAAAATAGCGCTTCTCGCCGATGTAAGACTCGATCGCGCCGACCTTTTTGTCATCGGCCCGGTTGAACCAGAACTTGTGACCGCCTTCGCTGAAGATCGAAACGCAGTTGCTGATCCAGCCATCCTCTCGCGTGTGGCGCTCGCGCCTATAGGCCGGCATAGCGTTCCCCCATCAGCATAACGATCCCGGCCCTGATGGCGTCCTGGCGGCGCGCGTGGTCCGATGTCGTCGATCGCCCATCGCCCAACTCACGACGGAGCCGATAGCCTTGAAAGTCAGGCCTCACGATCCATTCCACCGTCAGGCAATCGTGGCCGATCCAGAGTTTGCTGGTCGTGCTCGTGTAGGCGGTTACGGTGATGCCGTCGAAATCGAACTCGTATCGGCGGATGGGCCGATCTCGGGCGGGCATGTCTCCTGATCGGGCGCTGGTGACGGGATTGACGCAGGAGACGCGCCAGCGGAGGCGTGCTTGAACAGCGGCATCTCGCCAGCTTCCGTCGCCGTCGGCAGGTCGCCCTCCATGATCTTGTGGACCTTGACGGCTTCCTTCCAGCTCCATTGCCGTGTCTCCCATGAGCTTTTCCGAACACCGTTGCGGCGGTCGATGACATACCAAGCGAAGGCTTTGCGCGACGTCTTGATCTTGTTGCCCGACCAGCCGAAGCGATGGAGCGTAGGCAGGCGATCGGAGATGATGTGCATGCGGGATAGGCCGACCTTGGTGAACCATCCGTTCCGCTGGTTGCTCTCCAAGAACGTCAGCGGCAGGAACAGGGCGACGTATGGCGACATGCGGATCATTGCATTCGCCGCCTCGAATGCCAGCGAGAACGGCGGGTTCGTGATAATGCCGTCGAAACGTTCCTTGGGCGGGTCGGCGATCAGGATGTCCCATTCCTGGCCCGTCTCCGCATCGGGGCATTGCCAGTCGTGCAGGTCGGTCGCGATGACCTTGTAGCCGCGATTGCGGAGGGGCAGCACAAGCGCCCCTGTGCCGCACGCTGGCTCCCATAGTCGCTTGGGCAGCCGGCGGCCTTCTGCCTGGAGCAAAACCGCGAGAGCTTCGTAGCCCGTCGCATATAGCTCTGCCCCGCGCTCCCGCGCCGTGGCCCGTGAAGCCTCGTGAACAGCTTTCATAGAGCCCTCGCAAAATCACCATGCAGCTTAGACGCTTCGGCCATATATGCGGCCGATGCTTCCTGCTCGCTGTCGAAAAGACCGATGTGGCGTTCAAAGCCGTCCTTCGTTATCCGAGCGCGCCACTTGCCTCGCTGGAGATGGAAGGAGACCCCCTTGAAGGGAGAGACGCCACGCCCGGCGGAGTTGACCGCGTTCTGCCCATGCGTCGCCAGTCGCATGTTCGAGCGCCGGCAGTTGAGCCCGTCGCCGTCATTTTCGCCGCGCTCAAGGACTTCCCAAGATGAGAAGCGCTGCCCCTTCAGGTCGATCAGCCCGCTCATGCGATCTCCGCCAAAATCGTCTCTTGCAGTTCTTCAGGATCTACGCCGATCAGGATTTCATTGATGATAATCCACTTCCAGCGGTTCCAAATTCGCTGGAAGGCATACTGATCCATTGACCCAAAAGCGATGGATGGGACCTCCAGCGCTACCGTCCCGTCCGGCAGGACCGTGACGTGATACATTCTCGATCTGATCTTCAGGTAGCGCTTCAGATCTTCGATATCCCTGAACTTATTAGTGTGCTTCAGGACCTCGTGTAAAGCGCTATGAATGAAGCGGTTCTGCTTCGGCGAGCGCGGCTTCGTGACCTCGGCCAGGACCTGCGCACCCTCCTTGGTCTGGGCCGCGTATTCCTCCGAGACCGGGTCGGCCGGGAAGAAGCCGCCCTTCCGTTTGACGAGCAGCATCTTGGTCATAGGGCGACCCGATAGTCTCGCGCGACCTGCCGGGCGATCGACTGGAGGCGGAGCTGCACGAGGAGCTTGACCAGCGCCTCGGCGTCCACGTCCTGGCGCTTGGTCATCTCCAGCGTGGGGATCGGAACGTTGGTCGAGAGGCGGGCCAGCGAGTAGGATAGGCGAGCTGAGTCCGCGCCGGCCTTGACGAGCCGGGCGATGCGCGGGCTCGGGAACTCGCCATCCGGCGCAGCAAGGACCACCTCCAGAGACCCAAACTTCGCCACCAGGGCGCTCGCGGTCTTCTCGCCGATGCCGGCGACTCCGGGGATTTTATCGACCGGGTCGCCACAGAGCGCCTGGACGTCCACGATCTGGCGCGGCTTGATGCCGGCACCGAAGACGCGCTCGATCTCCTCCGGCGTCCGCATAGCGCCCTCGTTGTCCTTGCCGCCGCGCGGGTCGTAGACCTCAATGAAGCCCGGCCGCATGACCTGCATCAGGTCCTTGTCGGGCGTGGCCACGGTGATGCGCGTATCGAACGGGCATTTCGCGCAGAAGCTGGCGATCACGTCGTCCGCCTCGAAGCCGTCGACCTCGACCCTGGTGATGCCAAGCGTCGAGACGATCTCGCGACAGGTCGGCATTTGCTTGGTCAGATCCTCGTGCCGGACGCGGCCCGCCTTGTAGCCAGCGTGCAGCTTGTGCCGGAACGTCTTGGCGGACTTCTCGAAGACGACGGCGACGTGGTCGTGGAAATTCGGGAAGGTCCTGGGCTTCATGACCTTCAGCATCATCCATGTGAACGTCTGGATCGCCCCGATCGGGAAGCCCTCGTTGTTGACCATCTTCGGCGCGGCATGGAATGCGCGGTGGATGTAGGAGGACGCGTCGATGAGTAATAGGCGGCGCATGATCAGCCCTGACTGAAAGAGAATTTGACGAAAAGGATCAGGAGCGAGACCCCAAGAGCGACGTCCACGAAGACGTCCTCCTGTGGTCTGTGGATGATTGTCTGCGCGGCTCGGAACAGGCAAGCTGCTCCGCAGCCGCCGGCAATGACGCCGATGATCTGGTCCTCACTCACTTCGAGACAGCCTTGCGCCGCGCCGCCACGACCTTTTCCGCCTGCTCGATGTCGGGAGGCAGCATGGTCCCGATGCGGTCGCGCCACTCGTCACAGACCACGTCGATCTCGGCATCGCTGTCGGCGACCTCCAGCTCGTCGCTGAGCTGCTTCAGCATCTCGTCGGGGTTATCGTCGGGACCGGCGACGGTGTTCGAGCTGCCCTCGACCGCCGGCCCACCGCCCTGATCGGCATTGTCGACCGAGTCGTGCTCGATCGTCCTGCCTCGATCGGCTTGATCCTCGCGTCGATCGGCATGGGCAGGCTCTCGCTCGCGCTCGCCCATGTCGCGCGGCATTGTCTGCGCCGGCTGATGCTGGAGCTGATGGGGGTTTGGCGGCTCGGCATTTGCCAGCGCCGTGTTGTCGGCATGCAGGGGCGCTCGCGTGAATTCGCCGTCCATGACCTCGTCGTGGTCAGCGCCGAGCGCGTCCTTGGTCTCCTGGCTGATCGGAGCCCACTTCATCGCGCGGCGGAACACGGCCTTGCGCCACATCTCGCCCTCGAACGGCCCCTTCCACGGGCTGTCGTTGCCGCGACTCTGCGCCTTGACCGCCAGCGCCTGCTCGCGGTCCATGACCTCCAGCATGATCTCGCCATTGGTCAGAGTCGTCAGGCAGTAGGCCGCCATGAGCTGGCCCGAGCCCGCCTTCAGGTTCCGCTTCAGCTTCACCGACGGCTCTGTGCCTTCGACCCACTCGAATTCGTCGTTCTCGCCGACGACGTTGGTCTCGATCTTGCGGATGGCCGGGTCGTTCAAGGCCTTGCGAAGCATGCCCTGATACATCGGGTTGAACTTCGCCAGCTTGCCGGACTTGGTGTTGTAGGGCGTGATGACGCCCTCCCGACCATCCGGCATGAGCTGCTTCTGCGCCGCGTCGCGGAACGCCTGGAAGAGCGACACGCCTTCGCACAGCAGCAGGTCTGGATTGTTCTGGAGCGCGATCATGGCGACCATCTCGAAGCGCTCGTAGCTGACGCTCTTCGGCAGCAGCGCCACGATCTGAGCCGAACGCTCGCGCATGATCGCCTGGAAATCAGCAATCCTCATGCGAGGATGCTGCATCTCCTGCTGCTGGTCGTTGCCCTGCTTCGACGGGGCATTCTTCGCTTTGGTGGTCGCCATGATGTCGCTCCTCAGACCTTGGTTGACGTCTCGATCGTGATGCCGGCTGGCCATTTTTTCTTGAGCTTCTTGTAAGCCCTGGCCGCCTTGATCAGCTCGGCGTTGATGCCGTCGTTCGTCCCGACGGTGCGCAGCACGAGGCCGGGGTTCGTCACGATAGGCGTCTCGATGACGCGCTGTGACAGGGATCGGCGGCTGTCCCCGATGAAATGCTCGCCGCCGGCCTTGACCTTGGTGTTGGCGACAGAGCGCAGGTCGCGCTCGGCCTGCTTCTGGTTCTGCTCGGCCTCGCGCCGGCTCTGGATGGTCTCAGCGACCCGGCTGAATTCGCCGCCGGCCTCGCCAGCATCGGCCTTCGCCAGAAGCTCTTCCTCGGCCCTGCGCGCCGCCTCGGCCGCCGCCGCCGCCGCCTCGGCGACCTGACGAGCCTCGTCTTCGATCCGCTTCTTCTCGGCCGCCTGTTTCGTGAAGAAGACGTTCAGGCGCTCGGCAACCTTGGAGACCAGCGGGGCCAGAATGGCACGCTTGTCGTTGTAGATCTTGTTGTTGGCCTCGATCTTCCGGCGGAAGGGCTCGTTCGTCTCGATGCGCTCCTCGTCAAGGACCTTGTCGGCGTGACGGCCCTGGCGCACGAATGCGCCGGCCTTGTCCGCCATCTCCTGATCGGTGATCTCGGCGCGCTCCGTGACCCACTTCTGCGCGACCTCGATAATCTGATCGACGCGGGCAAGAGCGGAGACCTCCGCCGTTGCTCCGCTGTTATCGCCGATGCGCGCGCGTTCGTTCTCAGCTTCCATGACATCCCTCAATAGATCGGCGCGGCCTTCGACAGATCGCGCGTCAGCCTCCCATCGGCGGTCGCCGGATGGTCTTTCCACGAGCCTGTCGCCCGAAAGTGCATGTATTCGTCATAGGTGATCGGCGATCGGCAGCAGCGATCCCAGACCTCCTCGGCCTCGAAGAACGTCATCGCCACGCGCGCCACGACCCGGCCGTTCTCGCGCCAGATGGCGACGGCCTTGGCCGGCTCAGTCTTGCCTGACGACATCTTGTAGAAGCCGCATTGCGGCTCGCCTGAGACCGGCTCCGAAGCCGTTCCCTTGAGGGCCTTGTTCCACCAAGCGAAATCGGGGTCGATGTGCATCGTCAGAATTCCGTGATGACGTGAGAGGGGCAGGGCTCGATCACGTTGGCAAAGACCAACATGCGATAGCGGTCAGCGCTCTTCGCTTCGACGATGATGCGCTTGAAGTCGTCCGAGAACCGGAACGATACCTTCTGCTCGCCGAGCAGATGGATCAGGGCGACAATGTCGATCGGCCAGTCGTGGAGTAGCGCGCTCATCTGCGCCATGGCCTCGTCGCCATCGACGTAGACCATGCGCGCGGAACCGCTACCACGGTCGCAGGTCTTGATGCCGGCGGCCGAGGCCAGCTCGACCAGAGCCGGCGTGTCGAGCAGCTTGCGCGGCTGCGCCTTGGGATCGAGAAATCGCATTCGTTGACCGGCTCCAGCGCGGCGTGTAAGTTAAACGTGTTCGTTGTGTCTGAGTGACCAGAGCACACGGATACGCGGTTGTCAACGATCAGGATGGGAAAAGTCAGGCAGCCCTGGCGAATTCGCCGCGCAGCCGCGCAACGGCGGCGCTATAGGCGCTATGGGCGTCCTCGGCGCTGTCGAATAGCCCAAGGTGGACATTGCGCCCGGCTGCGTAGACGCGAGAGCGCCACTTCGCCGTAGGTCGGTGAAAGCTGACGCCCTTCAGGCCTGATGCGTTGTCGGAATGAGCCGGCGAGTTCCATGTATTCTGGACCCCTGTCGCCAGCCGCATGTTCGAGCGCCGGCAGTTGAGCCCGTCGCCGTCCTCGTGGTCGACCTGAAGATGATCGGGCGCATCCATGATGACGCGGTGAAGCAGCAGGAAGCCCTGCGCGGCGTTCTTGGTCAGCCTTGGCGTGTTGGTCCTGGCGTAGAACGTCGACCGACTGCGGGCAGTGAACCAATTCCGCCCCTGAACCAGATGCACATCGGCCGCGTCGATCACGGCGACCTTGCCTTGCGTGAGCAGCACGAACGCGGTCTTGCCGATGATGCAGATCGGTCTTACGGTCTTCGCAGCCATGACGCGTCTCCTCGCGTTAGGAAGTGGCTAGAGCGCGCCGCAGCCCCTGCCAGGGCCGGCGCGTTCGTCGTTTGTAACACATCCGGCTCGCTCTTCCATGGCTGCTATGAAAACTAAGACCATCGAGCGTCGCCGCGAGCGGCGCGATGATATGCTCCAGAGATACAGGCGCGTGTGGGTCGATGGAAAGATGCTCCGCATCTGGATCGAGCATTTGATCATCGGTCCATATGAGCTGCCGCAAGTGACGATCAACGGCCCCGTCCACCTTGGGCAAGTCAAGGCGATCGGCCTGCGAGCGGCGTTCGGCGAGCTGCGGCGTAGGATCGCCGACGGCAAGGCAAGGAAGTGGGCCGGGTTATGAAGATCGAGCACCGCTTATCTACCTCTGGGCGCGAAACGCATTTCTGGATCTTGGGCCTTCACATCGAGCTATTCCGGCGATCCGGTCGCAATGAATGGCAGTTGGCGTGGGTCGGCTTAGCCGAACCTGGGGTCGACGCTGAGCTGACCGACGATACATGGCCGGATGGGGATGAACGCCTGCGCGACTTCATCCGCCGGCACTTGATTGACGCGAAGGCGCGTAGATGGGCCGGGCTATGAAGATCTTCAGGTTGCAGAACGACAAGGACACGGCGCACTTCAGCATCGGAGAAGGGATGAACATCATCGTCTTCAAGCGACGGTTTGCGGGCCGCATCCTGATTGTGATGAACTGGCCTTCTGACGAGCGCACTCTTCGCGTTCAAGGCGAAACCGTGAGGAAGGCCTTCGTCCAGGCCAGAGCGGCCATTGCGGATCAGATCGCGCGCGAATGGGCGGGGCTATGACAAAACCGATCGCTGAATTCCGCTGCTCGCTCTGCCAGACGCCCAACGCGCAATGGGGCATCAGCGGCGTCGAGTATTGCTCGATCTGCATGCCGCGCGATGCGGTCAAGGCGCTGGTCGCCAACATGAGCCCGGCCGGCGCGATGAAGATGAAGAAGACCTTGAAGGCCGCCGGCAACAAGGCGCTGAATGGAGAGACGTCGTGACGAAGAATGTAATCTCGGTCGGCCCGAAGATGGAGATCAAGACGCCGGGGCTCGACAAGATCATGGCCATGGTCTGCTTCGTGTTCAACGAGCCGTCCACCGAGCGCGACGACATGCTGCGCTCCGAGATCGAGGCCCACACACGCCCGCTGATCAACGACTGGATGGCCGCCTCGGATCTCTACGCCAAGCTGGCCGGCGAGGCGACGAAGGAGGCCTTCCGCAAGCGCGCGTTCAAGGCGCTCGCCAAGCGCTATGTCCATCTTTTCCATGGAGCCCCGTGATGATCCTCGCTGCCATCCTTGCCGCGCTCCTGACCTACCTTGCTGCGGGCGCGGTCCTCTACGTTGTCGGATGGGCCTTCCCGAGGACGGCGGCATGGCTCGGCGACGTTGCTGCGATCATGTTCGAGCTGGCGCACATGGCGCTGATCGCCGCCGCGCTGTTCGCGGTCCTGCTGGTGATCGCTCACTTGTGAACAGGCTTGCGGCGCGCGTCTCGTCGCCGTAAAAGGAATGCCCCGACACGCGGCAAAACGTGTCGGGGCATAAACCGGGGAGCGAAGGTCTTTTCCCGAGACCCGCGCCCTACAGGCTGAACCGAGGGGGGACATCCTCGATTGCCTCGCCGCACAGTATAGTGCGCGCGAACGCTATCGCAAGTGTCTCCCCTTTCGTGGGGACACGAAATGTATCAAAACATTGCCCATCCGGCCCCGTTCACGGTCGCCCCGCGCCAATATAGGCGCTGCCGTCTCACCAAGAAAAAGCAGCGCGAGATCGAATGCCCTTACGCTTCTGGCGGGAAGGCGAGCAGGCTCTGGGTCCAGATCGCATATCTGTGTGCCTCCCTCGGGGTAACGAGGGCCGCGCGCTCCCTTGTGGACCCCAGGCCGTCTTTCGCAAATAAAGTCCGCCGCTCGCATGAGCGCGAGTCGGCCATCCACGTCATCACGACCTTTGTGGACGAGGACCGCCACGGGATGGTCTTCTGGCCTTCTGCCGAAGAAGTCGTCGAGCGTGGCAAGCGCACCTTCGGGGCCTCTGCGCTCAGCGTGGTCTATCAGTTGATGCAGGACGTCGGCATGATGCGGGTCTATAGGCCGTGCCACCCTGGGCAGCCGACAAGCTATCGAGATCGCGAGTTCGATCTGAGGAAGGTTCAAGCGATCATCGCGGCGGCCTCGCCTTCGGATGTTCGTAGGGCATGCACATTGATCCATGAGCAGCCGAGGATCGCTGCCGCCTACGCGTCGGCTAACGACATCTGGCGAGAGATTATGGAGATCCGAAAGACATGGACATCGGCGGTTGCCATGGCAGCCCTGGTGAGTCGCGTTTACGAGGAATGCGGGGCCATCGTTCAAAATAGGCCGGTCGCATTTGCTCGACCTCTGCCCGCCGGGGAATGCAAAAGCCGCCGCCTCGAAGTCACTGGCTCCCCCATTCTTGGATGGGATGACGTGAAGTGCGACTGTGACTTACCCCCCCTAGATAATACTCAACCCCCCTCGCTTTCTGACGAAAGCGATGAAGAGTTTGAAAAGCCTAGCCGCGCCTCCGGCGCTGCGGTTGAAGATTTGGAATTGAGTGCAGAGCAGCCGTTGACATCGAGCGACAACGATGCACATGATGAAACGGTAACTGAGACACACGGTAACGACGGGACCGAAGCGATGCCGAATTTGACCGGGCAGGGCGTTCTGACGAAGGAAGAGCAGGTCGCGGCCGGGCAGTTGCGCAAGCAATCGGCGAAGGCGGCGCGCTCGAAGGAGACGACGTCGCGGGCCTTGGGCGACCTCGCCGCGCCGACGGGTCCGAGCCCGTCGCAGGTCGAGGCGATGCGCGCCACGCTGGCGCAGCAGGACTTGAATGAGACGCTGTTCAACGAGTTCATCGACAAGATGAACGGCTATGGGTGGCGCGGGAAGACGCAGAAGCAGGTCGACAGCACGGTTGCCTTGTGGTTTTCGGAAAGGGTCCAGAACGGAGGCTTCCGCGTCGCGGCGGCGAAGGACCAGGGGAGCGCTCCAGCCATGGATACCGCCTATCTCTGGACCGAGCTGTGCGGCAATGCCGAGGGCGGCGTGTGGGCCGACAAGATCGTCAAGGCGGGCCTGTCCCGCTACGAGGAGCTGGCGATGGGCTCGGCGCTCAGGATCGCCTCGATCTACAACGACACGGCGAACCAGATCGCCGCATGGGAGGGCGTGAAGGAGATCGGCCGCGAGCTGAAGTCCTGCGCCTTCCTGTTCCACATCGCGACGTTGAGGATCACGGAAGACGGCTATTCGGTCTCCGTGCTTCACCCGTTCGCCGATCGGACGGCCGGGCTTCTGGCGACCCAGGACCACGCGGACGCGGTCGCCATGGTTGTCGAGGCGATCACCGGCAAGAAGACCGTCGGCGTTCCGCACGGGGCCGCGTGGGTCGGCATGACGGCTCGGCAGCTTGTCAGGCTCCATCTGTTCTGATCGTGAAAATTCACGGTCAGAAGATTGGCCGGCAATAGGCGGGAAATGAGATGATCCAGACCGAGCATAACGGCTACACGATCAGATTCGACGAGCGTGACGACAAATGGCACTGCCAAGATCTCAGGATCGAGAGCAAGAGCCTTAAGTCCGTCAAGTCGCAGATCAACGCGATCGACGCGAGCACGCGCCGGCTCGATGCGGTCGATCTGATCATCGCCGAGTGCGCCAGGATCGAGTCCGCGCATTCCGGCTACACCGAGCATTATGCTCCGCCCGTGTCGCGTTCGTTTCTCCGCAACGTGTCTGCCGTCGTCATTGCCTTGCAGGCAGAGCGGGATGAACTGCGCGGGCGCGTCGATATGCACGTCCGGCAGATGCAAAACCAGAACGGACGCCTCGCCAATCTGGCTGCGGAGGCCGAGGGACTGCGGGGCGCAATCGACTGGCTCTACGGCGAACCGGAATGGTGGGACACGCCACGCGAGTTCCGCGACATGGTCGCCCGCGCCCGCGCTCTCGCACAGGGAGAGATGCCGTGAAGATGGGCGCGCTCATTGCGGGCTGCGAAACC
>FSSH01000869.1_pt1 | contig 16360 bp, 16 predicted proteins | sample 1166101 | NCBI WGS metagenome assembly FSSH01 (sample SAMEA32972668, study PRJEB13176) | freshwater metagenome | biome: Drinking water system; feature: Biomass in drinking water that filtered by 0.45 um membrane; material: drinking water | place: USA | collected 2012-12-20 | depth 0 m | reverse complement strand
GGCCGCCAGATGATCATGATCCTGGCTCCGCGCTGAGGCGCGATCGACAGCGTGTATAGTTGAAACATGCCGCTTCCTTCTCGGATGCGGCATTTTCATTTGTTCACACATCGAGGGTTCGGCAGGCCATCACCTCCAGAGGAGGCAATGGCCGAGAGGATGTCATTTCACCACCGACACCTGCGCGTCGCCCTTGCGGCGTAGGACGTTGACGGTGACGTCGTCGCCATAGCGCTGCAGGCGCAGATCGATCCGCGACTCTCCGAGCTTCAGGTTGAAGATCGACACGCCGTCGAGGAAGCTCGGCAGCGTCGGGTTCTTCAGTCGGATACGGTTGCGGTCGTGCTGGAGGTCGAGGCCGATGCAAGCCGCCAGGAAGGCGAAGGGAGCCGCCGCCGCCCAAGCCTGCGGCGAGCAGGCGACCGGGTAGGAGACCGGCCCGCGCTGCTTNNCGGGTCCGCGCTGGTGGCGCCGCATGAAGCCGCAGAACAGCTCCGGCAGGCGCTTCTGCTCCTGGTAGAGGGCGGTATCGAACATACCCTCGAAGATCCTGGCCGCCTCACGCTTCAGGCCATATTGTGCCAGCCCCAGGGCGATCATCGCGTTGTCGTGCGGCCAGATCGAGCCGTTGTGGTACGACATTGGATTGTATCGGGCCTCGCCACGGGCGATGGTCCGTACGCCCCAACCGTTGAAGCCATCTTTCGAAAGGAGATTGGCGGCGACGCTTGCGGCCCGTTCCGGCAGTGCAATTCCCGTGAAGAGCGCGTGGCCGGCATTGGACGAGCGCACGGCGCATTGCTTTTTCTCGCCGTCTAGAGCCAGCACGTAGGTTCCGATCTCCTCGTTCCAGAACGCGGCGTCGAAGGCCGCCCGAATGGCCTTGGCCTCGGCCGAGAGGCGCTCGGCCATGTCGTCGTGCCCGAGAAGCGAAGCGAGCTTCGCCATGCCTTTCTTGGCGGCATAGACGTAGCCCTGGACCTCGCAAAGCGCGATCGGACCCTTGGCGAGCTGGCCGTCGGTGTGGAAGATCGAATCGTGGCTATCCTTCCAGCCCTGATTCTCCAGACCCTTGTCGGTGTCGCGGGCATATTCGACGAAGCCGTCGCCGTCGCGGTCGCCGAACTTGTCCATCCATTCGAGGGCAAGTTCGAGGGCCGGCCAGATGTTCGAGATCGTCGCGAGGTCGCCTGTGACGGCGTAGTACTCCGAGGCAAGCATCACGAAGAGCGGCGTACCGTCGATCGTACCGTAATAGTGGCGGAACGGCACCTCGCCGAGCATCGCCATCTCGCCGCGTCGGGTCTCGTGCAGCACCTTGCCGGGCTGCGCGTCGGCGGCCGGATCGATCGCCTTCGCCTGGGTCGAGGCGAGGTAGCCGAGTACGCCCTTGCCGAAATTCGGGTCGATCCAGAGGGCCATCATCGCCGTGATGATGCCGTCGCGCCCGAACACGGTTGAGTACCAGGGGATGCCGGCGAAGGGGTAGATGCCCTCCGGCGTGCGGCTTGCCAGCATGTAGAGGTCGGCGGTAGCCCGGCAGGCCGCTTCGTTGAACTGGTCGTTCGACGAGATGATGGTGGTGATGCCGGCGGTCAGCGCCCGGAGATCGCGGCGCGAATCGCGGTAGGCGCGTGCGAAGATGACGCCCTCCGCGAGGCCCCGCGGATGGCGCGTACCGGGATTGCTGCCTGCCGCCCGCGAGAGGCCGGCGGCGGCATCCTCGCCGACCTGCTGCGTCGCTGGAGCGCTGGTGAACGCTCGGTGGCACTCGAAGACCGTACGGATGAACAGGGACGTCCTCCCGCCCGGCGCGAGGGTGACGTCAAACGTTACCCGTCCCGGTGCGATCTCCTGGGGCTTCGGCCCGAAATGCAGGCTGGTCGTCCGCACCATCTCGTCGAGTCCGACATAGCGGAACTGGACTTCGCTATCGCTCGCGACCTGAACGCTGCGCTTGCCGCGATGGGTGCGGGCGGTGCCGCGGACCTCGAACAGGTCCCTGTAGTCGGCATCGAAGGAAAGGGCGATGCGAAGCCGCCGCGTCCTCGAATCGTAGTTGCGCAGGCCGATGCGGTCGTAGCAGGTGCCCTTGAAGAGAAACTTGGTCCGCTCGATCGCGATGAGCTCGCGCGGGATCGTCGTTTCGTCATGGGCGTCGACCCGGATATCCGGCGTCGTCATATCGACGCTCAGGGCGCCGTTATCGTCCTGCATCACCGAGGAGAGCAGCAATGGGCGCTGGTCCTCGATGGTGAAGTGCAGGCGCGAGAGGTAGCGGGTATCCTGAAAGTACAGGCCCTCGGGACCCGGCAGCACGCCGATATCGCCGTAGCTGTCGAGCACGGCGAAGGCTTCACCGTATTTCAGCGAACGGAGCGGACGCTCGACGAGCGAGGTCTGAGCCTCGATATGATATTGCGGCAGGACGTCGTCGGCGTCCTGGAAACCCCTGGTGCCACCGGAGTCAAGAAGCGAGTCCGAGGCGCTCAGCGCCGTTGCCGTGAAGTCGTCCACCGCCATGCTCGCGCGTCTCCTGAAGAACGAGGACTTGTCCCGAAGGACGAGGACTTGGGTCGAAGGTCGCGAATCGAAAGGCCGCCACCTCGCTGCGAGCGATGCGGCGGCCCTTCAGGGCAGTGTCAGTGAGCCGTCGAGACGACTTTCGCAACCCCCGACCCGTCTGGGAAGGGCGTTGCAAGGCCGATGCCGGGAGCGTCAGGCCGGCATTGCGGCAGCGGCCAGTGAAGGCCGCGACGAGCCGTTGAGCTCGCCGAAATGGGGCGCGAAGGACGGTACGCTCGACGGGACCGTGATAAAGTCCGGCTTGCCCGCAAGAAGCTGCTCGTAGGCGGCGACGTATTTCTTCACCATGCGCTCGGCGGTGAACTGGGTCTCGAAGTGACGGCGAACGCCTGCGCGACTCATGGTTTTCACTTCGTGAACCGCCGCAACCGCGTCATCCATCGTATCGCACAGCACGCCGCTGACGCCGTCGGCGATCACCTCAGGCACAGATCCGTTGCGGAACGCGATCACGGGCGTTCCGGCAGACATCGCCTCGATCATCACGAGGCCGAAGGGCTCGGGCCAATCGATCGGGAAAGCCAGCGCCAGAGCGTTGCCGAGGAAGTCCTTCTTCTGCTCCTCGTTGATCTCGCCGATGAATTCGATCAGCGGGTTGTGGATCATCGGTTCGATGACCTCGTCCCAGTAATCCTTGTCGGCCTTGTCGACCTTGGCGGCGATCTTCAGCGGCACGCCTGCGCGAATTGCCATATCGATGGCGCGGTCGGGACGCTTCTCTGGAGAAATGCGGCCGAGGAAGGCGAGGTAGCCGCCTTTCGCCTCTGGGTGGAAAGGGCAGTTCTCGGAAGGCAGACCATGATGGATGGTCGAGAGCCAATTCACGGTCGGCGGCATCGGCTCGCGCTGATTGTCGGAGATCGACACCAGCGGCATGCCCGTGAAGGTGCGGTAGACCGGCATGAAGTCAGGCACGTCAAGACGGCCGTGCATCGTGGTCAAGCACTTATGATTCAGATCTTCGAACATCGGGTACTGAAGCAGATCGATGTGGAAGTGAAGCACATCGAACTCGTGCGCCCGGCGGCGTACTTGATGCAGCATCGCGAGATGGCTCGCGGTATGATCGCGATATCCGAGCAGACGCAAGCCTTCCGGAGTGCAGGCTGCGAGCTTTGCCGAAGTCTCCGAATCACCGCTGGCGAACAGGGTGACGTCGTGTCCCTGACGGACCAGTTCTTCCGTGATCCATGATACGACACGCTCTGTGCCGCCGTAGAACTTCGGAGGGACTGCCTCCGAGAGCGGAGCGATCTGGGCAATGCGCACGAAGTGTCTCCTGTGAGGTCGAATGTTGCGCCGACCTAACGCGATCCGGCCTGAGTGGGACATGAACGAAACCGACAGCCAAGGTTATGGTTCCGCACCGCACCAGACCGCCAGGAGCTTTTTACTTTTCTCCCACGATGTCCCCGAAATCCCGCCTTTATCGTGAGCGGCGATGCAGGAACGCGGCCAGCGCCGGAATGGTCTCAGCGTCTGGCATTGAATGCGCGTCCCTTTTCTGTCATACGCCCCCTCGCGTTGAACCGCCCGGCCGATCAGGGCTGCCGTGGCGGTTCGTGCTGCTCCATCAGAAGCATCAATCGAGCGCGTGTCTCCGGTCCTTCCCGGCCCGGACGGCATTCGCATCAGGAGAGCCAAATGCCCAAGCTGAAGACGAAGTCGGGCGCCAAGAAGCGCTTCAAGATCACCGGGACCGGTAAGGTCATGTACGCCCAGGCCGGCAAGCGGCACGGGATGATCAAGCGGACGACGAAGCAGATCCGCAACCTGCGTGGCACCACCACCCTGTTCGAGGGCGATGCCGCCAACGTGAAGAAGTATTTCCTGCCCAACAGCCGGTAATTCTTCGCCAGCCGATACTGTTTTCTAATCCAGGAGATCGACCATGGCCCGCGTCAAACGCGGCGTGACCAGTCACGCGAAGCACAAGAAAGTCCTGAAGGCAGCCCGCGGCTATTATGGCCGCCGCAAGAATACAATCCGCATCGCCAAGCAGGCGGTCGAAAAGGGCATGCAGTATGCCTACCGCGATCGCAAGAATAAGAAGCGCACCTTCCGCGCTCTCTGGATCCAGCGCCTCAACGCGGCTGTCCGCGAGCACGGCCTGACCTATTCGCGCTTCATCGACGCCCTGGCGAAGTCCGGCATTGTCGTCGACCGCAAGGCGCTGTCCGAGCTTGCCATCCACGAGCCGGCGAGCTTTGCCGCCGTGGTGGAAAAGGCAAAGGCTGCCATCACCGCAAAGGCCGCCTGAGGCGTCTCACGCCCTCGCGACGTCTGCTTCGAGAGGCGCGGCCCGTTGAGGTGCCGCGCCTTCTCGTTTTCTGGGCCCAAGTCATTTAACTCCCGCGCCGGGACCCGTTCCGTCGAACCTGCCGAGCTTCACGCGATGACCGAACTCGATAGCCTTGAACGCGACCTTCTCGACCAGGTGGATGCGGCTGCCGACGAAGCGTCTCTGGATGCCGTTCGCGTGGCGGCTTTGGGCAAGAAGGGCTCGGTCTCCGAACTGCTCAAGACCCTAGGCGCCATGAGCCCCGAGGAGCGTAAGGAGCGTGGGCCCCTTATCAACGGCCTGCGAGACCGGGTTCAGAACGCGATCGGCCAACGCCGCGAGGCGATGGCGGAAGCGGCGCTCGAAGCTCGTCTCTCGACCGAGCGCGTGGACGTCACCCTGCCCGTGCGCGAGGCGCCAGAGGTGAGGGGGCGCATCCATCCGATCAGCCAGGTGATGGACGAGGTCACGGCGATCTTCGCCGATATGGGCTTCTCCGTAGCCGAGGGGCCAGACATCGAGACCGACGACTACAACTTCACGGCGCTCAACTTCCCGCCAGGCCATCCGGCCCGCGAGATGCACGACACTTTCTTCCTTGCCCCCGACCGCAATGGCCAGCGCAAGGTGCTACGCACCCATACCTCGCCGGTGCAGATCCGGACGATGCGCTCGCAGGAGCCGCCGATCCGCGTGATCTGCCCTGGCCGCACCTATCGCCACGATTCCGACCAAACCCACACGCCGATGTTCCATCAGGTCGAGGGGCTCGTCATCGACAAGGCGGCGAACATCGCGAACCTGAAATGGGTGCTTGAAGAGTTTTGCCGCGCCTTCTTCGAGGTCGACGCGGTCAAGATGCGGTTCCGGCCGTCCTTCTTCCCCTTCACCGAGCCCTCGGCGGAGGTCGACATCCAATGTTCGCGCAAGGGCGGCGAGATCCGCTTCGGCGAGGGTACCGATTGGCTCGAGATCCTCGGCTGCGGCATGGTCCATCCGAACGTGCTGCGGAATTGCGGGCTCGACCCCGATGCGGTCCAGGGCTTCGCCTTCGGCGTTGGCATCGACCGGATCGCAATGCTCAAATACGGCATGCCGGACCTGCGCCCGTTCTTCGAGGCCGACGTCCGCTGGCTGGACCATTACGGCTTCCGTCCGTTGGACATTCCGAGCTTGGTGAGCGGGCTGACGGGTTGAAAGCCGATCTTTGGGGGAGATCTGCCCGCTGCGCCGGAAGCGGAATTCCCTCAAGCTTCCGTCTCATCCGGGGTGTTGAGCGACAAAGATAAACTCCAAGATCGCAAGCTGCTCGCGGTTCTGCTGATCGCCGAGAACTGGGCTCCATGAGCCGAAGGTCGAACCGATGAAATTCACTCTCTCCTGGCTCAAGGAACACCTCGAAACCGAGGCCTCCCTCGACACCGTCGCCGAGACGCTGACGCGGATCGGCCTGGAGGTCGAGGGGATCGAGGACAAGGCGGCCGACCTGAAGCCTTATGTGGTCGCGCGCATTCTCAGCGCCGAGCAGCATCCCAATGCCGATCGCCTGCGGGTCTGCAGCGTCGATGCAGGCGGAGGGACGCCGGTTCAGGTGGTCTGCGGCGCGCCCAACGCCCGGGCCGGCCTGATCTCCGTCTTCGCCCCGCCGGGTACCTACGTGCCGGGTAAGGACATCACCTTGTCGGTCGGCACCATCCGCGGCGTCGAAAGCCGGGGCATGCTGTGCTCGGGCGCCGAGCTCGGTCTCGGCGACGATCACGACGGCATCATGGAGCTTCCCGACGACGCCTCCGTCGGCGAGCCCTACGCGCTCTATGCCGGCCTCGACGATCCGGTCATCGAGATCAACCTCACGCCGAACCGGCCCGATTGCACGGCAGTCACCGGCATCGCCCGCGACCTCGCTGCCACCGGCCTCGGCAACCTCAAGCGCGAGCCGCTGCGCCCGGTGAGAGGCGAGGGCGCCTGCACGGTTCCGGTGAAGCTCGACTTCGCCCCCGAAGACCGCGACCTCTGCCCGCTCTTCGCCGTGCGTCTCGTCCGCGGCGTCCGCAACGGCCCCTCGCCGGACTGGATGCAGGCGCGGCTGCGCGCCGTCGGCCTCCGCCCGATCAACGCCCTCGTCGACATCACGAACTACATCACACTCGATCGGGGCCGGCCGCTCCATGTCTTCGATGCCGCCAAAGTGAAGGACGGCCTCACGGTCCGCCGCGCGCGAGACGGCGAGGAACTGAAGGCCCTCGACGGCAAGACCTACCAGCTCGATCCAGAGATGGTGGTGATCGCCGATGCGGACGGCCCGGAATCCATTGCCGGCATCATCGGCGGCGAAGCCAGCGGTTGCGACGCCGGCACCGTCGATGTCCTGGTGGAATCCGCACTGTGGGATCCCCTGAACATCGCCCGCACCGGGCGTCGGCTCGGTGTGGCGACCGATGCGCGCTATCGCTTCGAGCGCGGCGTCGATCCGATCTTCGCGCTTCCGGGCCTCGATCTTGCCACCCGCATGATCCTCGATCTTTGCGGGGGCAGTGCCGGCGAGGCCCTCGTGTTCGGCGAACCACCGGAGATCGACCGGATTATCGATTTCCCCTGGTCCGAAACCCGTCGCCTCGCCGGGATCGAATTGTCGCGTGCCGAAATGAAGGTCACCCTGGAGACCCTCGGCTTCCACGTCTCGGGGTCGGGCGATCGCGTCAAGGTTCTTCCTCCGTCCTGGCGCCCCGACANNGCAAGGCCGATCTCGTCGAGGAGATCATCCGCATCGCTGGCCTCGACCAGATCACCCCGAAGCCCCTGCCGAAGGTCATGGAGGTCGGCAAGCCTGCCCTCACGGTGCTGCAGAAGCGCACCCGGCTCGCCAAGCGAGACCTCGCCAGCCGCGGCCTCGTCGAGGCGGTGACATGGTCTTTCATCGGCCATGACGACGCGGTCCTGTTCGGGGGCGGCAATGCCAACCTGGCACTGGCCAACCCGATCGCCGCCGATCTCTCCGACATGCGCCCGAGCCTGGTGCCGGGCCTCCTGCGCGCCGCGCAGCGCAACGCCGACCGCGGTTATGGCGACGTCGCTCTTTTCGAGGTCGGCCAATGTTTCGCGGACGACCAGCCCGAGGGGCGGCGGCCATCCGGCGGGGCAGCGCGGGACATGCCGGTGCCGGTCGCCACTGGGACGGTGCGGCTCCAAGCGTCGACGTCTTCGCGGCGAAAGCCGACGCCATGGCCCTGCTCGCCAGCCTCGGTGTTCCCACGAGTGGCTTGCAGGTGGTCGCCGGCGGTCCGTCCTGGCTCCATCCCGGCCGTTCGGGCACTCTCCAGTTCGGACCTAAGATCATCGTCGGTCATTTTGGCGAAATCCATCCGCGCACGATGAAAGCCCTTGATCTCAAGGGTCAGGTCGTCGCCTTCGAGATCGTCCTCGATGCGGTGCCGCTGCCGAAATACCGGCCGACCAAGGTCAAGCCGCTACTCGCCCTGTCCGATTTCCAGCCGATTTCGCGCGATTTCGCGTTCATCGTCGGCCGCGACGTGCCGGCTGGCGATGTCCTGAAGGCAGCGCAGGGCGCCGAACGCAAGCTGATCGCCGACGTGACCGTCTTCGACCTCTACGAGGGCGTCGGCATTCCGGAGGGCTCGAAGTCAGTGGCCATCGCCGTCCGGCTTCAGCCGGTGGAGCGGACCCTCACGGATGCCGAGATCGAGGAGGTGAACTCCCGCATCGTCGCGGAGGTCTCGCGCAAGACCGGCGCGACTTTGCGCTCTTGAGACGCGAGCCGGCATGATCGATCCGATCCTCGTAGCCGAACTCTCGGCCGCGAAGCACTTGCCGGTGACGGCACTGCGCCGTGCGCTGGCGGCACCGGAGACCATCGCCGAGCCGGTTTTGCGCGTCGTTGAGGCGGCGGCCGACGAGGCTGAGCTCCAGGACGAAGATTACGACCTCCTGTTCTGGGGGCTGCACGTCCTGGCGGCGGCACGCGAAACCCGCGCCTTTCCTCCACTGATGCGGCTGCTACGCCTCGATGGCGAAAGCCTCGACGCGATCCTGGGCGACGCGGTGACGATCACCCTCGCCAAGGTGATCGCGAGCGTGTTCGACGGCGACGTCGCGGCACTCCACCGACTTCTCCTCGACAGCACGACGGATTCCTTCGTCTTCTACGAGGCCTTCACGGCCCTCGTCTTCCTAACCCACGAGGGCCAGGTTGACCGGCATCAGTCCCACGATCTGCTGGTACGGTTCGATGACAAGCGCGTTGCGATCGAGGGCGAGATGGGGTGGGTCGGCTGGGAGGAGGCGATTGCGCTTCTCGGCTTTGCCGACCTCGCGCCCCGTGCCGAAGCCGCCCGCCGCGACGGGAGGATCACCAACGAGTTCAGCGACGCCGCCTGGTTCAGGACGACCCTGCGTCAGGCGCTCGCCAGGCCCGAAGACCGCGAGCGCTTCGATCCGCGCCGCTACGGCACCCTCGACGATCCGGTCGCGGAGCTCGCCTGGACAGCGGAGGATGCCGGCCAGCCTCAGCGCAACCCGTTGAAGGATGTCGGCCGCAACGATCCCTGCCCCTGCGGCAGCGGCAAGAAGTTCAAGAAATGCTGCCTCGGGGCGATGCCGGCCTGATCAGCCAGCCTGCATCCGTCCGAGACTGTCCGCCACCTCGACCATGGGCGGCCGAGCCCCTGGATCGCGCAGGAGGCAGGCACGTTCCACCTCGCGCAACGCGTCGCTCTCAACGTCGCACCGATCCAGCAACTCGCCGAGCAGCAGGCCGAAGGCACGCACGTCGAGACGTTTCAGGCTTTCACCTGCCTCGCCCGTCGGCAGCGAGGAGGCCGCACCGAAATCGCTGAGGACCGCCGCGCCTTTCGTGCCGTCCCACAGGATGTTGTGAGCGTAGAGGTCGCCGTGGAGCAGCCCGCGGGCATGCAGATGTGCCGCCGCCGAGGCGACATCGCAGGCGATCCGCAGGGCCGTCGCAGGCGGGAAGCGCAGGTCGGGCGCATAGACATCACGGCTGCAGCTCTCGAGACTCGGAGGGCCGGCGAGGACGCGCCATTCCGCCGGCAGGAGCGGCATGACCAGACCCTCGATGCCGAGGGGATGATCGATCACCCGGCCGATGGCGCCGGTGAGGCTGGGATGCGGTCCCGCGGCGAGGCAGGCCGCCATCTCGCGCTCCGGCAGCCCGTCGCTGGTCATCGCACACTTGAACAGCTTCACGGCGACCGGCCGCTCGGAGCCATCTGAGCGCCATAAAGCGCGATGGACGAGCCCGGACGCGCCTTCGCCGAGCCGCTCGCGAAGGTCGAGGTCGCGCCAGGGGATCAGCTTCGCCGATCCCGGTATCGTCCCTTGGTCGAAAGGATTCCCGGCCAAGGAGATCCAGGCGAGGCTCGGATTCGTCGCGATCCAGGCGGGCACCTCGTCGAAGAGGTTGGCAGCCAAGCGGATCAGTTCGAGGTTCGGTGCAGCAGCGAGGTTTTGCGGGATCGCCTTCAGGCGGTTGCCGGACAGCATCAGCTTCTGGAGGAGGGGGCGCTCGCCGAGTGCATCTGGGAGCTCGGCGATCCAGTTGTCGGTGAGCGTGAGCCAGCGCAGGCGCGGCGGCAGGGCTTCGGCAGGCACCTCCCGCAACCCGGTGCCGCGAAAGCCGACCTGGCTGAGCGCGGCACAGTCGCCGAGTGCGGGCGGAAGCCGCTCGAAGCGATTGCCGGAGCAGAACAGGACCCGCAGCTTGCGTAGGCGCGCGATATCGTCGGGAAGTTCGGCCAGCGTGCCGCCGCTGAGGTCCAGCACCTCGAGGGTGTCGGACAATCCGAAGACCTCGCGCGGAAATTCGGCGAGATCCGGCAGCCGGAGTTCGCGGGCACCCGCCAGGTCGCCGCACCGAAGGGCGGCCAAGCGGTCGAGGATCGCCGCGGCCGTCACGTGGCGGCGCCGGTCAGTGGGTTCGCCTCGTCCCAGCCATAGTGCAGGGTTTCGAAACGCATGGCACGGGCATCGACCATGAGCAGCCGCCCGACCAGCGGCTCGCCGAATTCGGCAACCGCACGGATCACCTCCATCGCCATCAGCGAGCCCATGACGCCCGCGAGCGCTCCGAGCACACCGGCTTCGGCGCAGGCCGGCACGCTGCCGGGCGGCGGCGGGCTCGGGAACAGGCAACGATAGGTCGGGTTGGGCCGGCCATCCGCGGTTGTCTCATGGGCGCGGATCGTCGTCAGCGTCCCGTCGAACTGACCCAAAGCCGCCGTCACCAGGGGGCGCTTGGCGCGAAAGCACGCGTCCGAGACGGCGTAGCGAGTCGCGAAGTTGTCGGAGCCGTCGGCGACGACGTCATAATCGGCGATCAGCGTCTCGGCGTTCTCGGGCGTGAGGCGCATCGGATGGCCTTCAACGCGGACATGCGGGTTGAGGCGGCCGACCGCATCGGCGGCGCTCTCGACCTTGAGCCGGCCGAGATCCGGCGTGCCGTGGATCACCTGGCGCTGCAGGTTGGATAGAGAGACGGCGTCGTCGTCGACGATGCCGACGGTGCCGATGCCCGCCGCCGCGAGATACTGGATCAGCGGCGCTCCGAGGCCGCCGGCACCGACGACGAGAACTCGGGCCGCCTTCAGGCGCGCCTGCCCGGGCCCTCCGACCTCCCGAAGGACCAAGTGGCGGGCGTAGCGTTCGATCTCGTTGCCGGAGAGAGCCATGAGCGCCCCTTAGACCCTGGCGCCGCCGCCCGGAAGGCCCGGTTTGCCGCCGTACGCTCCTGCGCTATGCGAGAAAGGCTCTCGCAGGTTGGCCCCATGCCGCAATCGACGTCCGATCGTTTACCCGTCGCCCTGGCGCAGGCGCTGATCCGCTGCCCGTCCGTGACGCCGGAGGAGGGCGGTGCGCTTAGCCTGCTGGCCCAGACTCTCGTTGCCGCCGGATTTCAGGTGGAGCGTCCGGTCTTCTCCGAGCCCGGCACGTCGGACATCGAGAACCTCTACGCGCGCTTCGGCAGCGGCAGGCCCTACCTGCTCTTTGCCGGCCATACCGACGTGGTTCCTACCGGCGACTCCTCGGCTTGGCGTCACGGCCCGTTCGAGGGTGCGGTCGAGGACGGCGTGCTCTATGGCCGCGGCGCCGTCGACATGAAGGGCGGCATCGCCTGCATGCTCGCCGCTGCGCTCGCTTTCCTTGAGACGCGGGGCAGCGCCTTTGCGGGCTCGATCGGCTTTCTCATCACCGGAGACGAGGAGGGTCCGGCGGTGAACGGCACGGTGAAGCTGCTCGAATGGGCGAAGGCCCGCGGCGAGCGCTTCGACCATTGCATGCTCGGCGAGCCGACCAATCCCGGCCGGCTCGGGGAGATGATCAAGATCGGCCGACGCGGCTCACTCAGCGGCCGTCTTACCGTCCACGGCCGCCAGGGCCACGTCGCCTATCCGCACAAGGCCGAGAACCCGATCCCGGGCCTGCTGCGCCTCGCCTCCGCCCTCGTCGAGTCGCCGATCGATGGCGGCACTGCGCATTTCGACGCCTCGAACCTCGAATTCACGACGATCGACGTCGGCAACCCAGCCACCAACGTGATCCCGGCCTCGGCCAAGGCAGTATTTAACATCCGCTTCAACGAAGGTTGGACTGCCGAAACCCTGGGAGAGGAGATCCGCCGGCGACTCGATGCGGCAGCGGGGAACGCGGTGCGTTTCACCCTCGATCTGATGCCATCGAACTCGCCAGCCTTCCTCACCGAACCCGACACCTTCACCGACCTCGTCGCCGCCGCCATCGAGGCTGAGACCGGTCTGAGGCCGGCGCTCTCCACCACCGGCGGCACCTCGGATGCCCGCTTCATCAAGGATGCCTGTCCGGTCATCGAGTTCGGCCTCGTCGGCGAGACCATGCATCAGGTCGACGAATGCGTGGCGGTAGCGGATTTGGAGCGGCTCACGGCGATCTACCGCAGATTGCTCGACACTTACTTCGATTCGGAATTGTCGTAGTCGACACCCACGAAAGTCAGTCCCTGCGCGGGCGCCATCGGACCGCAGCGGCTTCGGTCGCGTGAAGCGAGGATGTCGGCGACGTGGTCGGCGCTGAGGCGCCGGCAGCCGGCCATCATGAGGGTTCCGACCATGGCGCGGACCTGGTGGTGCAGGAACGAGCGTGCCGCCGTGGCGATCACGATCTCCTCCATCAAGCCCATCTCCACCCGTGCCACGTCGAGGCTTTCAAGGGTGCGGATCGGGCTGGCGGCCTGGCATTCGGCGGCGCGGAAGGCGGTGAAGTCGTGGCGGCCCAGGAGCCGCTGCGCTGCGGCATGCATGAGATCGGGATCGAGCGCCCAGGGCACATGCCAGACATGGGCACGGGTCAGCGCCGCCGGACTGCGCCGGTTGAGGATGCGGTAACGATAGTGCCGCCGGATTGCCGAGTGGCGCGCGTCGAACTCGGGGGGAGCGATCTCGGCGCTGACGATCGAGACGGGAAGGGGCCGCAGATGGGCGTTCAGGGCGTCCCGCACGGTATCGGTGCGCCACGCTTTCTCCAGATCGAGATGAGCGACCTGATGGGTGGCGTGGACGCCGGCATCGGTTCGCCCGGCGCAGGTCAGGCGCGCGATCTCGCCGGAGAAGCGCGTCACCGCCGTCTCGATCGCGCCCTGCACGGTTGGGTCGTCGGCCTGGCGCTGCCAGCCGCAGAAGGGGGCGCCGTCATACTCGACGACGAGCTTGTAGCGCGGCATCAGGGGACCAGCCGCGCTCCCGGCACGAGCCGGGCGCCACGGACGAATTCCGCGCCGCTCGCGGTCCCGCCCTTGCCGGCCCGGCGGACCTCGACGAGACGCAGGGCGCCTTCGCCGCAGGCCGCCGTGCCGTCTTCGTCGATGAGCGCTCCCGGCGCTCCGGAGCCGGTCACCGCGAGCGCACGCAGTACCTTCACGCGCTCGGGGCCTTTGCCGAGATCGGCCTCGAAGAAGGCGCCGGGGGCAGGGGAGAGCCCGTTCACCTGACGGGCGATCTCTTCCGCCTGGCGGTGCCAGTCGATCCGGCATTCGCCATTGGTGATCTTGTGAGCGTAGACCACGCCGTCCTCCGCCTGGGGCGTGAACGACAGGCCGTTGCCGGCGAGCATCGCGAGGGCCCGCGCCATCAGGTCGGCGCCGAGCGGCATCAGCACGTCGTGCAACTCGCCCGCCGTGGTGCCAGGCGCGATCGGAACCCGCGTCTCCATCCCCACCGGCCCGGTATCGAGACCCGCCTCCATCCGCATCACGCCGATACCGGTCTCGGAATCGCCCGCCATCACGGCGCGCTGGATCGGCGCCGCGCCGCGCCAGCGCGGAAGCAGGGAGGCGTGGAGGTTGAGGCAGCCGCGGCGCGGCACGTCGAGGATGACTTGCGGCAGGATGATTCCGTAGGCGACCACCACGGCGACATCGGCATCGTGCGAGCGAAAGGTCTCGGCCGCCTCGGCGTCACGCAAGGTGTTCGGCGTCAGCACCGTAAATCCGAGGCGCTCGGCGAGGGCATGAACGGGCGAGGGGGTCAGGGCCATGCCGCGGCCTGCCTTGGCAGGCGCGCGGGTATAGACGGCGGCGATGTCGTGGCCGTCGTCCGACAGCCGCGCCAGAGTCGCCGCCGCGAAATCCGGGGTGCCCATGAACACGAGTCTCACTGGGCATCCCCCCTAAGGAAGCGCACGCTCAGGCCGCCTCGCCGCGCTTGGCTGCCTTGGCGAACTTCTTGGTCACCCGGTCACGCTTCAGTTTCGACAGGTGATCGATGAAAAGGATGCCGTTCAGATGATCGATCTCATGCTGGATGCAGGTGGCGAGCAGACCATCGGCCTCGATCTCCTGCTCCTTGTCGTCGAGGTCTCGGAACCGGACCCGGACCCGTTCCGGCCGCTCGACCTCGCCGTAATATTCGGGAATCGACAGGCAGCCCTCGTCGTAGACCCTCTTCTCTTCTGACGACCACACCACCTCGGGGTCGAGGAAGATCTGCGGCTGGCGCGCGTTCTCGTCCTTCGAAGTGTCGATCGTGACGACGCGCTTAGGTACGCCGATCTGGATCGCGGCGAGCCCTACCCCTGGGGCGTCGTACATCGTCTCCAGCATGTCCGAGACGAGACCGCGGATTTCCGTGGTCACAACGCCGACCGGCTCGGAGACCAGCCGCAGCCGCGAATCCGGCAGGATGACGAGGGGACGAATGCTCATGACGCGGCCGGTGTTCGCAAAGGGAAGATACACGCGGATTGCTGGCCGGTCGGGGCCGCCGTCGCGTCCTCCCGCAGATAAGGATTGCCATGCAGGCGGTCAAATCCCGGCGAGGCTCGCCAGGAGGATACGCCTGCTCAGAAATTCGTCCGGCTGCGGATCGCCGCCGACAGGGTGCCGTCGTCGAGGTAGTCGAGTTCGCCGCCCACCGGCACGCCGTGAGCGAGACGTGTCACCGTCAGGCCGAGATGCTGCAGCGATTCCGTGACGTAATGGGCTGTCGTTTGGCCGTCGACGGTGGCGTTGAGCGCCAGGATGATCTCCTTCACGGCTGGGTCGCTCGCCCGCTCGACGAGACGTTCGATGTTGAGGTGCTCCGGGCGGACGCCATCGAGGGCCGAGAGGACGCCGCCGAGCACGTGGTAGCGCGCGCTCACCGCCCCCGACCGTTCCAGCGCCCAGAGGTCCGAGACGTCCTCCACCACGACGAGTATGGAAGGATCTCGTTTGACATCGGCGCAGATGGTGCAGGGCTCCGAGGTATCGACGTTGCCGCAAGACCGGCAGACGACGATCCGCTCGACCGCGACGCGCATCGCCTCGGCCAGGGGCGCCAGCAGCGTGTCACGCTTCTTGATGAGGCTGAGGGCGGCCCGGCGGGCGGAGCGCGGGCCGAGGCCGGGCATCCGCGCAAGAAGCTGGATCAGGCGCTCGATCTCGGGGCCGGCGACGGCTTGCGGCATGGTCATCCATGTGGAGGCGGAAGGGATCAAACCCTCAGATAGGGTGGCCGGCCCTGTGGCGACACCGGTCTGCCGTATCGATCGTTCATTGGCCGAAGCAAGCGGTCTTCTGCCTGTACAGTGTTCCGACAGGCGCGAAACATCAAAGAAATGGTCGGCTGACAATTCGAGACTATCGTCTACCGTCCGTGCGGCCGATCAATTGACGGCGTGTCTTTGCCGTCTATCCCAGTTCGATGAGCACGCGATGGGCGGAGAACCTGCGTGCGGCGGACCTGACCGACCGCGCGGACGCTCCATCGCACCAAGCCGGCTCTGCCGGCATGCGACAAACGCGATCAGGTGCCCGAGGAGTAACGACCATGACCAATATCGGTGAGTTCAACTCGGGCCACGGCGCCGAGGCGATCGGCCTGCGCAACCTGAAGGCCGTCCACTGGAACCTGGAGCCGCCGCGGCTCTACGAGGAGTCCCTCGGCCGCGGCGAAGCCAAGCTCGCACGCGGGGGCGCCCTCGTCGCCACAACCGGCAGCCATACCGGCC
>FSSH01001267.1_pt1 | contig 16381 bp, 12 predicted proteins | sample 1166101 | NCBI WGS metagenome assembly FSSH01 (sample SAMEA32972668, study PRJEB13176) | freshwater metagenome | biome: Drinking water system; feature: Biomass in drinking water that filtered by 0.45 um membrane; material: drinking water | place: USA | collected 2012-12-20 | depth 0 m | reverse complement strand
AGCTTTGGCCGATGCGCTGCTCGGGGCTGAGAGCCGTTGTTGGACGTAAGCCGCTACTGACCCGACCGTGCTGAGCCCTGGAAGGTCTTGGTCCGGTATCTGGATCTTGAATCGGTCTTCAATTTCAAACAGCAACTCAATGACCGCGACGGAATCAAGCCCCAGATCGTCTCGCAGGTGATGCGATTCCGTAATGGAAGAGGGGGCTCGTTTCAGATAGGTGGCAAGCGATTGAATGATCTGAGTGGCAACCGTAACATCGGTCATCGTGGATGCTCCTTCATGAAAATGATAATCCCGACAGCAAGCTGTGGGACAAGCTCAAAACATTCCTATCCCCGTGGTGAGGTTCCCACGGCGTGCGCTGGAGAATTCTAATTCTATGGAGACAACTGAACAAGCGGCGCATCATACTCATGCGACGAACTTTTTCAGGACCACGGTGGCGTTGTTGCTCCCAAATCCGAACGAGTTTACAAGGGCGGTGCGTACCTTCCGCTCCTGGAGGGAACGGCTGATTCCTTCCAGGCGGCAGGCCGGATCAGGATCATCATAGTTCGCGGTCGGATGGATCTGTCCCGTATGAATGGTCAACGTCGAAGCGATGGCTCCAAGGGCGCCGGCGGCACCCAAGGTATGGCCGATCAGCGACTTGGTCGCGCTGATGGCAATTTTGTCTGCGCGGCTCTTGAACAGGTGCTTAATCGCTTTTACTTCCACTGCGTCGCCGATCGAGGTGGATGTGGCGTGGGCATTGATATAATCCACCTGAGCCGGCGTCATACCTGCCGAGTTGAGGGCCAGCTTCATAGTGATGGCGACTTCTTCGCCGTCCTCTCGCGGAATGACCATGTGATAGGCTTCGCTGGTCGCGGCGTATCCAGCCAGCTCTGCGTAAATTCTCGCCTTCCGTTTCTTGGCGTGGGCCAGTGATTCGACGATCAATGCTCCGGCCCCTTCGCCCATGACGAATCCGTCCCGGTGTCTGTCAAATGGACGCGAGGCCTGTTCCGGCCTATCGTTGAACTCACTGGAAAGGGCCCGCAAGGAACAAAACCCGGCAAAGACCAATGGAGTGATACTGGCATCGGCTCCCACGGCAATTACCACATCGGCCTGTCCGGTGCGAATGCACTGAAGGGCCTGGCCCAGGGCATGAGCGCTGGATGAGCAGGCTGTCGAGATCGTGAGGTTCGGTCCCTTCGCGCCGTGCGCCATCGCGACGATTCCGGAGGCAGAGTTAAGCGTGATCGTCGGTATGAAATTCGGGTGCACTCGGTTCGGCCTATGGGTTTTGAAGAGCTGAGTAATCTCCCGCTCACCCATGACCATGCCTCCCATGCCGGCTCCTACAATGACGCCGACGCGATGAGGCGCTTCTTTTGCCATCACCAATGCGGCATCGGCGATGGCTTCCTTTGTGGCCACCAGGGCAAATTGGGCATAGCGATCGACACGGTTGCTTTGGCTTGTCGGGAGGTATTGCTCAGGAGAAAAATTATGCACTTGTCCGGCAACCTGCGATCGATACTCCGTTAGAGGAAACGGATCGAGTGAGGGGATGGCAGAAACACCTGAGCGTCCGGTGAGAGCCGTCTTCCAAAATTCGCTGACACCGATTCCAATGGAAGACACCACTCCAAGACCGGTAATAACGACGCGTGAATTCATGCCGTAGTCTCCTTGGTACAGCTCAGGGGCTCTCTTTACTTACCGGAAGAAGCGAAAGCAGTCAACTGGTGATTGGGGGTTTTCGGGAGGTTTTTCAATGTCGGACTTTAAGCAAGAGGTAGAGCCCAAAGCTGGCAAAGAGGATATTGGCCATCCAGCCGGCAAGCATGGGCGTCAACGCTCCTCCACGGCCCAGCGCAATCGCGATGGAATGAGTCGTCCAGTAGCAGAATCCGACGATGAACGCCTGCCCGATCCCCATGGCCATGCTTCCTCCGCGTACCCCGCTCCGCCGTAAACCCAGCGCAATACCGACCAGGACCATGATGATCGTCACGAATGGAAACGCGATCCGGCCGTAGTAATCAGTCAGTAGCCTGGAGAAGGACACCTCTTTGTGTTGAAACCGTCCCAGGTAGTTTCGGATTTCTCGAAACGTCATTGTTTCAGAATTGCCGGCCAGTGATGTGGAGAAGTCGTCCGGGATCAGTGGAATGTCCGCCGGCTGGTCGGTAAAGAGGGTCAGGTCTACGGTGTGGTCAGGCGCAAACTCCCGGCGATTCCCATTCAGCAGCACCCAACCGGAGGCCGCATACTGCGCTTCTGCGGCCTCGATGACTCGGTTAAGGTGAAAAGCCTGGTCAAAATAGAACAGACGCACGCCGCGAAGCGTTTTTCCCCCGACGTCAATCGTGCTGACGCGCATGAGAGCATCTGCGTCGATGCGGGCCCATGGCTGAGGAGCTTGGACAGTCAATGGAATCGGCTTTTTTTCGATCTGGATGAGTCGGATCTCTTCAGCCTTTTCCGATGCGAGTGGAATGATCGCCGAGCTGAATGCCAGGAGTACCACAGCGAGCCCGCCGGCAAATAAGAGAAACGGTGAGGTGACCCAGAGCAGGCTGATGCCGCAGCTACGGAGGGCGGTGATTTCATTGCTGCGAGCGAGCAACCCAAGGGTCAGGAGCGTGGCCACTAAGACAGCGAACGGCACGACTTGAAATGAGATGGCAGGAATTTTGAGCGCGAAGTAGGCGAGCATCGGAAGCACGCCAGAATCGTAGCGAAGAAGCCGTCGGACTTTTTCGAAAAAATCGATCACCATGTAAATGGTGACCAAGCCGGCAAAGCACATCAGAAAGATCTTGGCGTATTCACGAAGGATATAGCGGAAGAGAATGGTCATACGGCTATTGGCGGCTCATTTTCATGAAGAGGATGATCGTTGCAACAATGAAGACGATGTTGGGCATCCAGGCTCCGACGAAGGGGCTAATGAGCATGGTCGTCACCAGAAAATCACAGGCGACATTCAAGACATAGAACACAATGATGATCAAGACGCCGACGGCGAATCCGCCGACCCGACCCGACCGTTTGGAGACAATCCCAACAGGCACGCCCAAAAGGCAAAACACCAGTGAAGCGGTTGGAAAGGCGAGATCTTTGTAGTACTCCATCAAGCGACGCAGGCCGGTTGAGTCCTTCTCCCCGCCTTGCCGGATCATCGCCATAATCTGGTCGTAGGTCGGGCGCTCTTCGGCGGCTGCGTAGCTGCTCTGGCTCAAGCTCAATTTGATCTCGTAGCTCGCAAAGGACACGAGACGGTATTGATCGACCTGATCCGGACGGGTATGGATGACGCCATTGACAAGGCGCAGGGCAACCTGGTTGTTCGCCTGATCCATGAACACCTGATAGTCCTCCGCCACAATGATGCGCGGTTCCTTGGCGGTCCGCTCATCCGATACAAAAATGCCTTTCGTGGACCGGCCGTCGACGGCATCGGGAACATAAATCACCATGTGCGGAATCGGTTCGTTAAAGGTACCGCGCTCCAGCGCGAGAACAAGCTGATCCTTGAGCAAATTAAGCGCAACCTTCTTAAGATTTAATGAGCTCCAAGGTTGTCCCCACTGGGAGAGGACTAGTGTGAGACCGAAGACTGTCAGGGCGAAGAGGAAGACCGGTTGAGACAGGCGGAAGAGACTTAGCCCTGCAGCCCGCATCGCCACGAGTTCCTTATCGTAGGATAAACGGCCGAAGGCGGTAATGGATGCGATGAGTCCGGCGATTGGAAGGGTCAATACCAAGCCGGATGGCAACAGCATGGCGATGACCTTCAAGACCGACCATAAGCCGACGCCTTTGGACACCAGTAATTCGACGAGACGCAGCAATTCTCTCGTCAGCATGACGAAACAGAGCGCACCAAGACTCAGACCGAACGGGGAGAGCAGTTCGGTGAAAATGTAGCGATCAAGCAGAGTTCGTAGGATCACAGGGCTCTTAGGTGGCGGTGACACGAACACTATAGGGGAGTCCCGCCTGCTTGTAAACCTCGCGCATGAATCTTGTTTGTAAAAGAATCGCTTGACAGTGTATGAGCGCTATGGTACATGCAGCGCGGTTTTCCTCCACATGATGGGTCCCGTGAGCGATGCAACACTTGTGCAGGTGCCCGTCGATTCTACCCGCCAGGTTCGACTTCTATTACCCAGTCGTGTCTCAACCGCGGTTTCGTGGCTAGGGGGCTCGTTGCCCATGGCCATTAGGAAAGGAGGAGTGTTGTGAAGACAAAGGGAACAGTGAAGTGGTTCAACGATCGGAAAGGGTTTGGGTTTATCCGGCTTGATAGCGGCGAAGATGTCTTTGTCCACTATTCTGCTTTACAGGGGGATGGGTTTAAGACTTTAAAAGAAGGCGAAAATGTTGAGTTTGAAATTGTGCAGGGAGCGAAAGGGCCTCAAGCGGCCAATGTATTGAAATCAGCCATCGCCGCCTCATAAACAGGCACCAGAGTGCCTCCTGACGAATGGGCCTGTCTTTTCTGAGCGGACAGGCCCATTCTGTTCTCATAGCAGATCTGCCGCCTGATTCCTCCATTTTCTCGACAAAACCTCTTGATACTGTTAGCGTTTGCCTATTCTTGGGAAGGGGGACTTGTCTTGCCTCTGGATCGTAGCAAGATACTTCAGCAGGCTCAGCTGCTGGCTTCAAAAGGCCAGATTACGGAGGCTATCGCCGAATGGAAAAAGCTGGCAGCGGAAGCTCCCACTGACGGCAGTATCCCTAATTCCATAGGGGATTTGTATTTGAAACGAAATGCGGTATCAGAAGCGAGCGCCGCATTTTTTCAGGCTGCGAAACTCTTCAAGGCAGAAGGAGCCACTGTCAAGGCTATCGCGACCTACAAGAAGGTGCTCAAGTGCGATCCGACCAAGTACGAAGTCTATCGCCATCTTGGGGATCTCAACGGAGAGCGTGGTCTCGTCAGCAATGCCGTGCAGGACTATCTTACGCTGGCTAAGCAGTTGATTAAGGAGCGCAAACCGAAAGATGCGCTGGTGCTCTACCAGAAAATCGTCAGTCTTGACCCCTCTAATTTGAGCGCGCAGCAGCGCATTGCCGAACTCTGCCTCCAGGACAACCGGCAGGATGAAGCCACGGAGGTATATCTTCAGCTGGGCCGTGAACGTTCGATGCAGGGTCGTCATGAGGAGGCGAAGGATGCCTATCTTTCCGTGCTCAGAATCGATCCGAAGAACAATGAAGCGGCACAGTTTGTTGAGGGCGTGAAGAAAGGAGGAACGATTTCGATCAAGGCTGTGAAGCCTGGGACTGCCGATTCCGCAAAAACCACATCATCACCGCCACTCGGTCCTCTCGACGAAGCCATACGGAGGATGGAGGAGAAACAGTATGCCGGGGCAGAAGCGATTTTAAACCAAATACTTTCCAGAGAACCAGGTAACCCTCAAGTCTGTCAATTGCTCGCACGACTTCATTTACAGCGAGGTGATCTCCAGGTGGCGTTGGGCGAGTACCGATTTTTGGCCGGAGAGGCTCTGCGCGCGCAAGATCTTCCTCTTGCCGAAACCTTGATCAAAGAATTCCTGTCGGCACAACCGGACTCCGTGCCGCTGCTGGAGCTGAATGGAGAGTTGTGCGAGCGGCAAAATAACCATGCCGCGGCTGCTCAGCAATATGCCAGAGCCGTCGAACTGTTACTGGTGCATCCTGAGCCTGGCATGGAAGGTTTGCATGAAGAGCTATTTGAAAAAGTCCGGTTGCTCAGTCCGGATCCGGAATTGGTCGCTTCCCTGGCGGCAAAAATGAATGGAACGTCTATCGCTGCAGCCGAATCGTCGGCGCAGGAATCTGCATCAAGTGGATCAAGCGCATTTTCGATTGAAGGCGCGGAACCAGATGATTTCAGGCCGGTGCACTCACAACCTCAGCCCGAGCAAACACTAAATTTTTCATTGGAAGGGGCTGAGCCGGATGCGACGAGTGTGTTTGTACATCCGCCTTCAACGGATGCTGCTTCAGTGCAGATGAATGCCGAGGTGGACGGCGACGGTACTCAGGGTGCGGAGGCTCGACAGCTCGAGGCGGAGCACGTGACGGCTGGAAAGAACGCAGATGGTCAACAACCTATTGCCGTCGTATCGACGCTCCCGGCAACTCCGATGCCCGATTATGAAGCACATTTCACTTTGGGTGTCGCGTATAAGAATATGGCGCTCTACCCGGAGGCGAGGGAAGAATTCGAGATCGCACGGACAGGGGACACATTCTGTCTCGATTCTCACCTGATGCTGGCGCTGTGTTACAAGGAGGAAGGCCATGTCCTCCAGGCAATCCAAGGGCTAGAATCAGTACTGTCAGACTCTCGCGCTCAAGGGGCGAAAGGCCAAGCTCTTCGTTATGAATTAGGGCTGCTCTATGAGGCCGCGGAGGAGTGGACAAAGGCGACGGTGACGTTTCAGTCCATTCCTTCCTTTCACGATGTGCCGACAAGGCTTGCGGCAATCAAGAGTCGGAGCCAGTCCCGAACCGCCTCGTTCCGTCTTGCGAGCTAGCCGGATCGAACCTGATTCGGCGCCGCTCTTCCACCTAGCACTGCTGCAATATTGTCGAGGCAGACGTGCCCCATCCGAATGCGGGTCTCCTGCGTTGCCGAGCCAAGATGTGGCAGGAGCACGACATTGTGCATCGCTACCAGTTCAGGGTGAATCGCAGGCTCATGCTCGTAAACATCCAGGCCTGCTCCCGCAATTGTTCCACGTTGAAGTGCTGACACGAGCGCTGCTTCGTCGATCACAGAACCACGAGATGTATTGAGCAGAATGGCGGTAGGCTTCATCAGGCTCAGCTCACGGGAACTGATCAGATGAGAGGTCGTCTCCGTGAGCGGGACATGGAGCGACAGGAAATCCGATCGCCTGAGTACCTCATCGAGTGAGTGACGGTTCCAGGCAACGCCAGCAGGGGCTGTGACCGGCCGGCGGCTCGCATACACCACCGTCATGCGAAATCCCTGGGCTCGCTGCGCGACGGCTTGGCCGATCCGTCCCATGCCGATGATGCCGAGCGTCTTATCTGACACATCGTGCCCCAGCATTTGCGTCGGCGCCCAGCCCGGCCATGTGCCGGTGCGCACCCAACGGTCTCCTTCCACCACTCGCCGGGCGACCGCGAACAGCAAGGCCCAGGTTAAATCGGCAGTGGCGGCAGTGAGGACATCGGGCGTGTTGGTGACGACGATGCCACGCGCCTGGGCGGCGGCAAGATCGATATTGTTGTAGCCCACCGCGTAGTTGGCCACGATTTTCAGATGTGGTGCGCTGGAGAGCAGAGCCGCATCAATGCGATCGGCAAGCGTGCAGATGACCGCCTCTGCCTGCGCAAATCCGGCCCGGAGCTCCTCATCCGTGGGAATGTGGCCTTCCGTCGGTTCGGAGACCAGCCGATAGCGTTCGCGCAGAGCGGCCATCACTGGTTCCGGCAGTAAGCGAGTCACATAAATCGTCGAGGGCATCGCGGGATCCTGTATTCCATTCGGGCATGGAGTCGCATGGTTGCCTGTGGCATGAATGAGGGCGGAGCCTAGGGATTGGCCAATACAAAGTCAAGCCATGCCGACGTGCGCTCCTACTCTCGTCAGTAGATTGTAGGGACTCCATTCGACAGGGTGATTTCCGTTAGGGAAACGGGTATTCTTCAGCGGCCCATGATTACCGCATATCTCGCCAAATACTTCGCGTATGAATTTCCCAAGCGGTGTCCCTCGGACAGCCTCAAAAAGCTGGTTGAAGCGGTGGCTGGCGATCAGATAGACCTGAATTCTCATCAAGTGAATGCGTCGCTCTTTGCCTTGGCCGGAAGGGCGGTAGAGGAGTCCCGCCCGCTTGTCTCTCTGCACGACACGCTGCTGCCCAAACTCATCTCCGGTGAACTGCGGATGAAGAACGCAGGACGGTTTGTCGAGGTGGCGACGTGAGCGTGGACAAGGACTTCGTGTTGAGTGCACTGCTACAGCACAATTTCTTCCCGACACAGAAGAAGGCTAAAGAGGAGATGCCCCCGATCTTCACATCCGTTGCATTCACACCTGATGTCGCGAAGAAGCTCATTGCAGGAAAGCCCCGCAAGGTTGATGGCTATCAGGGTTACGATGCTGTCGAATATAAGCTCACGCGTTTCAACGGGGTTTCCCGCGGTTGCTCTATTCCCCATCCTACCGCATACGCGCACCTGTCGCTGTGCATTCATGAGCATTGGGACAAGTTGGATTATATCGCCAAGAACAAGATTAGCGGAATACGACCACTTGGGCACAGCGACGGTCGGATAATCATCATGGACTATGAGAAGTCCTACGAGAAGACAAAGCGCAAAGTACGCAGCGCCTTTGGTCGGCGCTTCATGGTGCGCACGGACATCTCGAACTGCTTTCCAAGTGTCTATTCACACGCGATACCATGGGCCGCCGTAGGGTTCGATTATGCGAAGAAACACAAACCGCCCAAATACAAGACAGAGTGGTTCAATCAACTTGACGAGAAGGTGCGGTTGCTTAGGAGGGGTGAAACCCAGGGCGTTGCTATAGGGCCTGCCACTTCAAACATCTTGTCAGAGGTAGTTCTTGCGCGTGTCGATGAAACGTTGTGCGGCGAGTTTGTCTATACGCGATTCATCGATGATTACACTGCGTATTGCGAGACGGAAGAGAAGGCTCAGAGATTCGTGCGGCGATTGGCCGAAGAACTTGCCAAGTATAAGCTTCTTCTAAACATCCGCAAGACCGAGATTATTCCTTTGCCCCATGCGCTGGCAGCTGGCTGGGTGTCAGAGTTATCACTTGCCTTGCCTAAGGGCGCGGTGGTGTCGGCGTCCGACGCGATCAACTACCTGAACCTCGCGGTCAGGCTTGCGCAGCAGACACCAGATGGCAGTGTATTGAAGTACGCCGTCAAGAGCTTGATCAGTCGAAAATTCGGGTTCATGGCAGACGTCGATGTGCTCCGGTACACGTTGACCTTGTCTTTTCATCAACCGGTTTTACTGCCGCTGATAGAGAAGCTCTTTGACTCAACGATGTTTTCCGGCAAGTTTCTCTACGTAAGTGAGCTCCGGCAACTTGCCTTGGAGCATGCGCGGCTACGCCGCTCCGACGCAGTCGCGTGGGCTCTGTACTATCTAAACAAGTATGGCATTACCGTTGAAGCCGCTTGCGCTGATGAGATCCTGGCTTCACGTGACTGCGTTTCACTCCTTCTCCTATACCTCTCTGGTGACCGGCTTCATCAATCGCGTGTGCTTTCCTTCGTGGCTGGGCTTGATCCATCTGATCTTTATGAGCTCGACCAGTATTGGTTGTTGCTGTACGAGCTTGCCCGTGAAGGGAAGTTCGTAAGTCCCTACAGGGACGAGGATGCTTTTGAGATCATGGCTGCGAACGACGTTGGTTTCATAAAGCCACCTGAGCTTACAGTCTCCGAAGTGGGTAGTTCGAGTACTGAACCAAGTGATGAGGGGTATGGCACATGAAACCGTCAATTCAAACCCTCGGTCAGATCCTCTACTCGCCGAGCCAGTACGTGATTCCGGTCTTCCAGCGTAACTACCGGTGGGAAACACCGCAGTGGGCCAAGCTTTGGGGCAGCCTTACTGAAATTCAGAGTCCGGACAAACGAGGCAATCACTTCATGGGCTTTCTGGTGTTCGTCCCCGGTCTGCCGCAACCGGGACAGCACACGACGTTTCACCTTATTGATGGTCAACAGCGATTAACCACATCGTCGGTTCTTCTGGTCGCGATTCGGAATATCGCGCGCCAAGTTGGTCAACCGGATTTGGCAGATGAGATTCACCAATACTACCTCGTCCATCCGTTGAAGAAGGGTGAGCATCACTATCGGCTGTTGCCGAAGGAACGGGATCACGATAGCTATTTGTCACTCGTGACAGGCAACGGTAAAGCCACTGGGCGCATGGCCGACGCGCTCGCTTATTTCGAAGAACAGCTTTCAAACTTCGTGGTCGATGCGCCGGAACGGTTGCGGTTTGTATTCGACACGGTATGCCAGCGCTTCGAATTCATGTGCGCGACTCTCGAAACGGAGAACGCATACAACATCTTCAAGAGTCTCAACAGCACCGGCGTGCCGCTCGGAGCTTCGGACTTGATCCGCAACTTCGTATTTATGCACGTCGCGCCGGATGAGCAGGAGGAATTTGACCGCATTCTCTGGGGGCCACTGGAAGACCGTTTCGCGCGGGCTGATGGCACGCTGGACGAGGAACGATTCTCGCATTTCTTTCGCGACTACCTGATGTCTGGAGGACGCTACGTGCCGCCCAAAGACACGTTCACGAGCTTTGAGTCACGCTACGAGGCAACAGGTTTTTCGCCGAAGACGCTGGCAGGCTCGTTGACGGCGTACGTGCGGTACTATGCGGTTATATCAAGCCAGGAGGCGGATGAGAGCGAGCAGGTGACCCGTGCGCTGGCCGGTCTGAACGTGCTTGAAAGCTCGACCACATATCCGTTACTCCTGGCGCTGTTCGACAAGCGCGCTATTGGCGCGATCGATTCCACCCAGCTCGCACAATGCACTGAAATGCTGCGCGGTTTTATCTTGCGGCGCTTTGTCTGTGGCGAGAGTTCGCGCGGCTACGGGCAGATGTTCGTGCGTGCGCTGGCAAAAGACGAGGGTGATTCGGCCCAAACCTTGGAGGCCTATCTGCTCGACCGCGGCTGGCCAGACGACCACATGTTCGAAACGATGTTCGTCGAGTTCCCGCTGTACCAACGCGGCTACACACGCGAAGTGCTGGAAACACTTGAACGTGCGCGAGGCCACAAGGAGCCAGCGAACCTGCAGACAGCGCAGGTCGAGCATGTGATGCCACAAACGCTCAATCCGGCTTGGCTTGAAGCATTGGGGGACGATGCCGAGGGCATTCATACGGATTGGCTACACCGTCCCGGCAACCTGACGTTAAGCGCGTACAACCAAGAACTCTGGAACCATCCCTTCAAAACTAAGCGAGCGCGATATGCTCAAAGCAACATCGTGCTAACCCGTGAACTCGTAGGCTATGAGCGCTGGGGCAAAAATGAGATTCGGGAACGAGGCGAGTCTCTGGCAAAAGATGCAGTCCGCATTTGGATCGGTCCAAAAGAACAGGTTATTAGACCGAAAGACGAAACCGGAAATGATGACGAGGGCCCGGGACGATACGAACTTCGTCGGCGTTTCTGGGCTGGTTTAAGTGACTACTTGGTCGCTGAACATCCTGAGCTTCCAGACTTCGAGGCCCGCCCTAGCTGGACCATCCGGGTGCCGTCCGGCATAAGGCATATAGGTATCGAACTTCGACTAGGGCTCCGCCAAGGCAAAGCTGGTATCGATGTCTGGTTTTGGCGCGAGGGATCATTTCCTCTATGGGAGGGAATTCGTGCTACCCCGGATGCATACAACGAACTAGTCAACACAGTCTGGGGATTCGACCAAGTGGAAGGCCGCCAGCGGGGGCGAATGTTTATCGACCTACCTGTCGTCGAGTTACGGAACGAGTCGTCTTGGCCCGAGGTCTACCAGTGGCTTGGGCAGAAGCTGTCGCTGATCTATGAGCGTATCGCTCCTAAACTCCGCGCTGAGCTAGATCGCCTTCAGAGGGAATGATAGCTGCGCTGATTGAATCCGTCGTCGAAGACATCGCCATCGGCTAGCTCAAAGCGCGGGCTACCAGATGCTATACGAGCTGGACATCACCATGGGCGAACCCGCCGTCGAGAGGAGTGCATCGTACTAAGGGGACGCGGTCTGACGCAGGCGGAAATGTTGTGCGGGGAAGTGGCTGCCTGAGGAGAGCCAGGTCCGATTCTCTTAACACGGTGTGATCGACCACTAGTCACGGCATTCAAACACGCCGCTGGCGGATGTTTTCGGCATCCTGCTAGAATGCGCCACGATGTTTATATTCCTATGACTGCGCCAACCCTCATCCTTCCGGAACGATCTCACGCTATCGCGACAGACCTCAGGGCTCGACTTGGCTCGTCGAAAGTCAAAGACGATGGTCCTACCCTCACGGCCTATGCCGTCGATGCCAGTATCTATCGGATGATGCCCAAGGCGGTCGTATTGGTCGAGTCCGAAGAGGATATCGCCAGTACGATCGAATATGCGGTGGCACGGGGTATTCCTCTGACACCGAGAGCCGCCGGCACGAATCTGACAGGTTCTGCCATTGGGTCGGGGATCATCCTGGATGTCTCACGGCTCAATAGAATGCTTGAGCTCAACCGTGAGGAGAAATGGGCGCGTGTCCAGCCGGGGATGGTCCTTGCCGAATTGAATAAACAGTTGGCGCGCGACGGATTGATGTTCGGACCGGACCCTTCCAGCGGCGATATGTGCAAACTCGGCGGCATGCTGGCGAACAATTCGTCCGGGCCACATACATTGCGGTATGGAGCGGTAAGGGACAATGTGCAGCGGATGAGGATGTGGCTGGCCTCCGGGACATGGCTGGACGCGCAATCCTACGGACTGGATGATTCGGCATTTGAACGCCTGCTCTCGATGATCCCGGCGCTACGCGAGATTTTTGTCTTGGTGCAAACCCATGCGGATCTAATCCAGGCCAGGAAGCCGAGCGTGAGCAAGAACAGCAGCGGTTATAACCTCTTTGGTCTTGCCGATGGGCTGGCGGAGGGGCGGTTCGATCTACCCAAATTGCTGGTGGGTAGCGAGGGGACCTTGGGTGTCGTGAGTGAAGCCAGGTTGTCACTTGTCGAGAAGCCGAAGGCTACATTGACCGCACTCATTCACCTTCGTCATCTCCAGGAGGTCGGCGAAGCAGTGCCGCGCCTGCTCGCGCTGGCGCCGAGCGCCTTGGAAGTAATGGATGCCAACACACTCAATCTGATCGGGCGGGCCAAGCATGGCGTGCCGGCTGACGCGGCGGCGACATTACTGATTGAATTAGAGGCCGATTCCTTTGAGGTGGATCTTCATGAGCGGGCAGAACAGATGGCGGCCATCTGCCGTTCCTTCACGCTTGCGTCGGAGCTGACTCTGGCCTTCGACCCCGAACAGCGGGAACAACTTTGGAAAGCCAGAAAAGCGCTGTACCCGACCCTCTATCGATTCGATCCGCAGAAGAAACCGATTAATTTTGTGGACGATGTGGTCGTGCGCGCCGAGCGGATCAGCGATTTGATCCAGTATCTAGAGGAGTTCTTCAAGGAGCAGCGGGTCCCCGTGGCAATTTTCGGCCACATCGGAAACGGAAACGCCCACATTGTTCCACTATTGAATGTAAATGATACCAGTGACTTTGAGAAGATGGTTCAAGCATATCATGAGATTCATTCGGTGGTCTTGGATCGATTCGACGGGTCGATTTGCGGTGAACATGGCGACGGCCGTATCCGGGCCGAGTATGTGAAAAAGATGTTCGGGGAGGAACTCTATAACCTTTTTGTCCAAGTGAAAAAGGCCTTCGATCCCGCCAATATCCTGAATCCGGGCATTAAGCTCAGCGACCGGCCCTTTACCGACCATATCGACTATACAAGGCTCTCTAAGTCCTGCGCGACCTGTGCCAAGTGCAATTCAGTCTGCCCGGTCTACGATGTCTTCCAATCGGAAGACATGAGTGCGCGGGGCTGGTTCGAGATCGTGACGGCCAAGGATTACAGCTACCTGAATTCCAAGCGGGTTGTGGAATCCTGCCTCAATTGCAAATCCTGCCGGACGATTTGTCCGGCCGGCGTGGACGTATCCGAGCTTATTTTGAAAAAACGGGCAGAACATCCCAATCGCCTGGCCGGTTGGATTTTCAAATGGCAAGCCAATGGAACAGGATTTGATTCGCTGCTGCGACGGCTCGGTAAAACACAGCAGCTGTGGGATCGCCCATGGATCAGATGGATCATCGAGAAAGTGACCAGACCGGTTATGGCAGTACTGGCTTCGACGGCTCGATTGCCGCACGAGTTGTTATTGCCGAAACTGGCGGTGAAGCACTTGCGGGAGCGCTATACGGGATTGATCCCGACCGGTTCGAATCAGCCACAGCCGAACGGAGTGGCTTATTTTCATGGCTGTGCAGCGAACTATTTCGATGACGGTGTCGGCGATGCGGTGATCGGCGTGTTGCGGAAGCACGGCGTTGAACCGGCACTGCCTCCGCAGCGCTGCTCCGGGACGCCGATTCAAACCTACGGGCATCAAGATCTGGTGCGGGAGGGAGCGCGGTTCAATCTCCAGTCGCTGGCGCCGTACGAGACGGTTGTCACCGGCTGCGCCTCCTGCACGCTGATGCTCAAGGACTATTCCACGCTGTTTGCCGAGGGGGAAGGGGACGAGCGTCAACAGGCGGAACAACTGGCTAAAAAGGTGGTGCATATCACTGAGTTTGCCGCGCGGTCCTCGCAGCAGCCTCCAATGGGGAAAACTGCAGGAAGAACGAAATGCGTCACGTACCATTCATCCTGTCATCTGCGGGCTGCCGGAGTGACCAAGGAGCCGCGCAAGGTCTTGTCGTCATTGCCGGGCGTCAATTTTGCCGAAATGCCAGACGCCGATCGCTGCGCCGGCGGTGCAGGGACGTTCATTGTGAAAGATTATGAGACTGCGCAGAACATCTTCAAACGGAAGGCGCGCGCGGTCGAGCAGTCAAGCGCAGACGTGGTGGCGACGAGTTGTCCGGCCTGCATGATTCAGCTGAAAAATGGCTTGCGCGATCGGGTGGAAGTCAAACATGTCGCACAGCTCTTGCACGAGGCCTACGAAGCTGCTGACAAGAGCTGATGGCGAATGGCTCATGGCACGGACAAAGAGTAATCCGGTTGCTCGATCCATCCATTCTTGATTCTTGCCATCAGCCATACGCGATACGCTCTTGAGGGATGAGGATTCATGGTGACCATTCTGGTGCTCGGTAATACATTGCGCGATGCGGTCGGGGAGAGTGAACTTGAGGTCGGCCTGACGGAGCCGACGACGGTGAAAAAGATGATCGAGGCGAACCTCGACCGGCTTGGCGGACTGCGCCGTTTTCTTATCGATAGAGAGACCCTTATCACGGTGAATAAACGAATCGGTTCAGAGGATTCACCGGTCAAGAACGGCGATGTGGTGAAATTCTCATTTCAATCCCGCACCTCCTATGACGGGACCAGAGACATCCCTACATGAATGTATTGCGATGATATGTGCTATCTACCTCTGCGTTATCACCATATCCATAAATTGAGACATCTCTTTTAGCAGTCACACGTGTCTGGAGTAGCACGCCCCTGTGGAAGTCAACGAGTCGCCGGCACACCATCCCACCGGCAAAATCCGGTTGCCGCTCTATCAGCAGGTGCTGATCGCTGTGACCTGTGGCGGACTCCTTGGCGTGTTGTTCGGACAGGACTCGTATCTGGGGGGCCTTCGTAATGAGCAACTGGGAACACTCGGCCTGATCGTCGTCTCTATCCTCAAGACTCTGGCCATTCCACTCATCTTCTTTGCGATCATCGACGCGCTGATCAGGACGACCATCCCCTTACGCCAGGGAGGCAAATTGCTTACGATTTGCTTCGTGAATGTCACGATCGCGATGACGATCGGGTTGAGCATTATGAACAGTTGGCAGCCGGGCCTCCTGTGGTACGGCCACGTGGATGACCTGCTCCATATCGTGCCGGAGGCAAAAACGGTTCCGACGTACACGTCATCCGACCATCCACTACAGGATCTTGCAGCCTATATTCCCCGCACCATTGCCGAGCCATTCTCCAGCCACAACATCATCGGGGTGGTGCTTCTAGCTCTCGTCGTTGGTGTTGTCATCCGTGCGCTGTATAACAAGTCGGCACAGGCGGGCGGGGCGATCGACTGGGTTGTACAGGCCATCCAGCGGATCTACGAATGGTTGGTAAAGATTCTCGGCTGGATCATCCTGATCGTTCCCATCGCCGTTTTCGGCATCGTGGCGCAGGTTGTCGGTAAATCCGGTCTCGGCGTCTTCTCGGTCTTGTGGATTTTTCTTGTGGCTATGCTGGCCGGACTCGCCATCCATTCACTGATCTATTACCCGCTCATCGCCTGGTTCATCGGGAAAAAATCGCCTAAGGTCTATGTCGGGCAGGGAGCCGACGCGATCATGACTGCGCTCTCCTGTAACAGCAGCCTCGCCACCGTCCCCGTGACGCTCCGGTGCCTTGAACGTATGAATGTGTCTGCGCAATCATCGCGGCTCGCCGCCTGTGTGGGGACCAATCTCAACAACGACGGCATTACCCTCTATGAAGCAATGGCGGCGGTATTCCTTGCCCAGGCGCTCGGCTTCGACCTGACGGTTGGCAAACAGCTCGTGATCGTTGTCGCCTCCATTATCGCAGGAGCCGGTGTTGCAG
>FSSH01000134.1_pt1 | contig 16405 bp, 17 predicted proteins | sample 1166101 | NCBI WGS metagenome assembly FSSH01 (sample SAMEA32972668, study PRJEB13176) | freshwater metagenome | biome: Drinking water system; feature: Biomass in drinking water that filtered by 0.45 um membrane; material: drinking water | place: USA | collected 2012-12-20 | depth 0 m | reverse complement strand
CCTATGGTTCCTGGGTCACGATCATCAAGCCTTGGATATTATTGTTGGATGATCGAATCGTCGTAGCTTATTGTAGTGGTCTAATAAAAAAGGACACCCGAATAGGTTGATAAACTATCAATCTTTAAGGTGAGTTAGATGAAACAAGAAAGGCGAAGTTTTGATGCGGCGTACAAGCTGCAAGTGGTGAAGATGATCCAGGAGCAGGGTCTGACGGTTACTCAGGTTTGTCAGGAACTCAAATTGGGTGAGACGGCGGTGCGCCGCTGGCTGAAGCAGGTGCAGTCTGAACAATCCGGTCAACCGGGCATTGGCAAGCCATTAACGCCGGATCAGCAGCGGATTCGGCAGTTGGAACAAGAAAATCGTCAACTGCGTTCGGATAACGAATTACTAAAAAAGGCTTCGGCCTTCTTTGCCAAGGAACTGCGATGAAACACCAAGTGATTCACCAGTTAACGGCAGAGAAGGTCGTCACGGTGCAGCAGGGTTGTCAGGTGTTGGGCGTCAGTCGTTCGGGATTTTATGCGGGTCGGCGGCGAAATCGTCAGCCCAAAACGCTTTGCGGCACGCGGGTTCGGCTGCGCAGCCTGTTCGAAGCGACCGGTCAATGCTATGGCAGTCGCCGTCTGCGTAAGGAGTTGGCGGAACAGGGCATCGAGATCGGGCGTCATCGTGTGCGCGGCCTGATGAAGGAACTTCAACTCAAGCCGATCTGGAAACCCAAGTTCGTGCATACCACCGACAGCAACCACAACCTGCCGGTGTACGAGAACGTGCTGGATCGCCAGTTTGAACAGGCTGAGGCTAATCGGGCCTGGGTATCGGATATTACCTACATTCGAACGCTGAGCGGCTGGCTGTATCTGGCGGTGGTGTTGGATCTGTATTCGCGCAAAGTCGTGGGTTGGGCCATGGCACCCAACATGCCGACAGAGTTGGTATGCACGGCCTTGCAGATTGCCATTGCTCAACGGCGACCGCCAGCGGGGCTGATCGTACATTCCGACCGAGGCAGCCAGTACGCCAGCCATGAATACCGGGACTTACTGGCCCACCATGGTTTTCAAGGCAGCATGAGCCGCAAGGGGAATTGTTGGGATAATGCGGTGATGGAGCGCTTCTTTCTGAATCTAAAAATGGAGCGCGTCTGGCGTCGCCAATATGCCAATCACAGTGAGGCCATCCGCGACGTGACCGATTACATGGTCAATTTCTACAATAGTCGGCGCTTGCATTCGTCATTGGATTACCTGCCTCCCAATCGCTACGAAATGAAAATGGCAGAACAACAACCTATTTTAGTGTCCGAAAAAAGTTGACCACTACACATGAACTGTTTACAAATTTTCATGAACAGTCTGCCCAGTTCGAACTGCTACGAGACGGGGATTTAAGAGTAATTCGGTTAGTTCGGTATTCGGCGGCATGTCCCATTTGTGGCGCCACTATTTATCTCGAAAAAGGCGAGCCGGATTACAGACGAAGATTGGTGGGGCGTTGTTATGAAAGCCCGAGAGAGCATGTGTTTAGTTTTGATAGAATCACTCGTTGCGGGCGATTACTGGTTGATCGATAACTTGTCGAGAGGAACTGCTGCCGCACAGTTTATTCTTATTTCAATACATTTCATTTGCCCTACGACTAGCTGCGGCATACAATCGCCGCTGGTTTTAAGGTTCCCGCTCTTGGCGGGTGAAACTGGAAGTCGGTTAAATGCCGACGCTGCCCCCGCAACGGTAGGTGATTCGTCACGAGCCCGGAGACAGGCCTAAAACTGTAGTCAACAGTATTGCGGAGGGCGATCTGTCAAATCGGTTTTTTTTGGTTTGTCTTTCCCTCTGTTATTCCGTCCACCTTATTCGGAACAGACAACCATGAAAACACTCGCGGCATCTACCACCCTTTCTTCCTCAAAAATCCTGCCCGGCCTGAGTGCTATTGTTTTGGGCCTGACCGTCGTGTTAGGTTTGGGTTTCTTGCAGGACGCTAACAACTACCTGCATAACGCCGCCCACGACGGACGTCACAGCGCAGCTTTTCCTTGCCATTAACATGGCGGATTTTCGTAAGCTGGTCACCATCTCGCTACTGGCGGGACTATTGGGCGGCTTGTTACTCAGCGTGCTCCAACACTATCAAACCTCGCCCTTGATTTTGGCCGCCGAACAATTCGAAACACCATCGGCCGAGCATGTGCATGATTGGCAACCGATGGACGGCTGGCAACGCAATGGCTTTACCTTGCTGTTCAATGGCCTGACCGGCTTCGGCTTTGCCTTGTTGATCAGTGCCGCCCTGTACTGGCGGGATCAACGCGGTTACCTGTACGGACTCGGCTGGGGTTTGGCCGGTTATTTGGTGTTTTTTGTCGCGCCATCATTGGGCTTGCCGCCGGAGTTGCCCGGCACCGACAGCGCCGAATTACATAGTCGCCAAGCGTGGTGGCTATTTACTGCGGCGGCCACAGCCATTGGCTTGTTTGGTCTGTTTTTGACCAAACAGCGCTGGCTGCAAATCGGCGGCGCTGGCTTACTGGCCTTACCGCATCTGATCGGCGCACCGCATCCGGAGGTTGCCCAGGCTTTAGCGCCCGAAGCCTTACAACAGCATTTTGTGGTGTTGACATCCATCAACAACGCTATTTTCTGGCTGACCTTAGGCGCCATATCGGGCCGATTGTTGCGTAAAGTAACGTTTTAGTGATGAATGCTACCGCAACACGCCATTGCCCGGCGATATTGATCAGCGCCCCTGCCTCCGGGCAAGGCAAAACCACCATTACGGCGGCTTTGGCGTATTACCATCGCCAGCAAAACCGCACGGTACGCGTGTTCAAAACCGGCCCGGATTTTATCGATCCGCAAATATTGAGCTTTGCTTGCGGACAACCGGTTTATCAGCTGGATTTATGGATGATGGGCGAAGCGCATTGCCGTGAGATGCTTTATAACGCCGCCGCCGACGCTGACGTTATCTTGATTGAAGGTGCCATGGGCTTGTTCGACGGCGATAGCAGCAGCGCCGATTTGGCACAAACACTGGACGTGCCTGTGGCCGTTGTCATCGATGCGGGCGGCATGGCACAAACTTTTGCCGCAGTAGCTTATGGCTTAGCCCATTGCCGTGCCAACTTACCGTTTGCCGGGGTCATCGCCAACAAAGTCGGCAGTCCTAGTCATGCCAAACTGCTAGAAGAAGCGTTGCCGAATAACATGCCTTTGCTGGTGGCGATGGCGAAAGACGACGCGGTCGGCTTACCTTCGCGACATCTGGGTTTGTTGCAGGCCGACGAAATCGGCGATCTCGATCTTCGCCTGGCGCGAGCCGCCGAATTGCTCGGCAGTCTTGCGCCGTGCCGATTGCCGGAGCCGGTCACCTTCGCGCCGATTACTACCGATCCGCCGCCGAAATTGCTGACTGGTAAGCGTATCGCGGTAGCTCGCGATGCCGCATTTTCGTTTATCTATCAAGCAAATCTGGATTGTTTGCAAGCCATGGGCGCTGAACTGACGTTTTTCTCGCCGCTCGCAGACCACGTATTACCCGAGGCAGACAGTGTTTATTTGCCCGGCGGTTACCCGGAACTACATCTCCAAACATTGGCCGACAATGTCGCCATGAAACAAGCCTTGCAGCAACATCATCAAGCCGGTAAACCGATTTACGCCGAATGTGGCGGTTTTTTATATTTGCTGGAACGTTTGGCCGATAAAGACGGCAATGCGGCAGCGATGGCAGGATTACTACCCGCTAGCGCGCAGATGCAAAAACGGCTGGTCAATCTTGGCATGCACAGCGTGCAGTTGGAACAAGGTGAAATTCGCGGGCATAGCTTTCATCACTCGCAACTGGAAACCACACTGCAGCCGTTCACCGAATCGAAGCCCCAACGCAATCGTCGCCGTAACGAAAACTTTTATCAGCTGGGTTCGTTGCAAGCGTCTTATCTGCACACCTACTTTCCGTTCAACCCCCAGGTCGCGGCTGGATTTTTTCTATGAGCATTCAACCTAAAGTGTGGTTTGTCGGCGCAGGTCCCGGTGATCCTGATTTAATCACTGTCAAAGGTCGCGACTTAATTGCCAAAGCGGATGCCATTTTGTTCGCAGGCTCTCTGGTACAGGCCGCAGCGACGCAATGGGCCCCAAGCACTTGCGTGATCAAAGATTCCAAAGACATGACTTTGGAGCAGATTACCAACTGGCTGACCGAACAAGCCGGTCCGGGCAAAACCGTCATTCGCCTGCAAACCGGCGACCCTGGCTTGTACGGTGCATTGATTGAAATGGTGCAACCACTGGATGCGGCCAACATTGCCGTCGAAGTAGTGCCGGGCGTCTCGTCGGCGTTTGCTGCGATGGCTTGCGCAGTCGAAAGCCTGACCTTACCCGAAGTCACGCAGACCGTGATTCTTACCCGTGTTGAAGGCCGCACGCCGATGCCGGACGGTGAATCCTTGCAAGAACTGGCCAGCCATCACACCACGCTGTGCCTGTTTTTATCGATCACCTTGTTGCCCTTGATCGAACGCGAATTAAAAGCCGCCAACTGGGCTGATGATTCCCCGGTATTGGTGGTTCATAAGGCCAGCTGGCCGAGCGAACAACAGATTATTCGCGGCACCCTGGCTGATATTCGCGAACGCTGCCGAGCCGCCAAAATCAACAGTCAGGCCATGATCGTCATCAGCCCCACCTTGGGCGCGCGGCACTGGCCATCGTTAAAAAAATCCAAACTTTATGATGCCGGTTTTACCCATCGTTTTCGCCGCGCCGAGCGGCCTCAGCCTAAGGAATAAGCATGACAACCACAGTTCTCTTGGTCGGCCACGGTTCGCGCAATCAGGCCGGCAATGATGAAATTCGCGAATTTCAACAACAATGGCAGGCGCAACACCCTGACTGGCGCATTGAGTTGTGCTATATCGAACTCGCCGAGGTGCTGTTGGAAGAAGGATTGAGCCGCGCCGCGCAAGGATCTAGCCGCGTGATAGTCGTGCCGCTGATCATCAGCGCCGCCGGGCATGTGAAGATGGAAATTCCCGAGCATATCGAGGAGGCCCGCGAAAATTTTCCGGCGGTCGAATTCATCTACGCGCCACATCTAGGAAGCAATGAAACCTTGCTGGCCATTCTGCAAAAACAGCTCAAAACGGCACTCAAATCTTTGGCCATGCCCGACCCGAAAACCACCGGCGTGATCATTTTAGGTCGCGGCTCCTCCGACAAAGTCGCCAACGGTGAACTAGCAAAACTGGGGCGTTGGCTGTTTGAAGCTACCGAGCATGAACTCGTCGACATTGCCTTCACCGGTATTACCCATCCGCGTTTGGAAACCGCCGTGCAACGTCAAGTACGACTGGGCATGACGCAGATTGCGATTTTGCCCTATTACCTGTTTACCGGCTTGCTGATCGAGCGCATCGGCAAACAAATCGAACGCTTGCAAAGCCAATATCCGCAGATTGTCTTCGGTGCCGGTACGTATTTTGGTTTTGATCCGGCCATTTTTAAATTGCTTGATCAACGGGTTACCGAAGCCTCCGACCCGGTCGCGCCGAAAATGCTGGAATGCGACGGCTGTCAGTATCGCGAGCAAGCCGAACATCACCACCATCATTGATTAGCCATGAGCCACAACATTCAAACCGAACAACTGACCCAGGCTGGGCAACAAATCGAACACGATTCCTTTGCCATCGTCGACCGCGAAGTCGGCGAGCACCATTATTCCGATGGGCAATGGCAAGTGGTGCGGCGCATGATCCACGCCACTGCGGATTTTGAATTCAATGGCCTGACCGAGTTTTCCGCGCATGCAATCGAAGATGGTATTCAAGCCATTTTAAATGGTGTGCCTATCGTTGCCGACGTGGAAATGATTTGCGTCGGCCTATCGCAGCCGCGCCTGGCGCATTTTGGCATCAGCGCCCGCCAGTTCATCGCTGATGCAGATGTCATAGCCGCCGCCAAACAGGTCAACAGTACCCGTGCGGTACAAGCCATGCGTAAAGCGCAGCGCCTGGGTTTAATCGATGGTGGCATTGTCGCCGTCGGTAATGCACCCACCGCGTTGTTGGAAGTATTGCGGATGATCAAAGAAGACGGCATTAAACCGGCGCTGATCGTCGGCATGCCGGTCGGTTTTGTCTCGGCAGCGGAATCCAAGGATTTACTCGCCGAATTACACGATGTGCCATGGATCATCACCCGTGGCCGCAAAGGCGGCTCGACCTTGGTCGTCGCGGCGATTCATGCCTTGTTGAGCTTGGCGGAAACCCTGCAGAAAAACGGTTGATAGCATGGCAATGCCGGAGCGCAAATCCAAAGGTACTCGCAAGGGTTACACCACCGGCGCCTGTTCGGCGGCAGCTGCACGGGCGGCAGTGCAGGGTTTGCTGAATGGGCGCGTGCCGGACACTATCGACTGCGTGCTGCCCAACGGACAAGACGTGGCGTTCAAAGTCGAAGAAAGCTTCGTACAGAACGACCGAGCACATGCTGTCATCGAAAAAGACGCCGGCGACGATCCGGACTGCACCCATCGCGCTCGGCTGACGGCGGATGTGATGTGGATAGAACAACCGGACACTATCGTATTGCAAGGAGGCGCAGGCATAGGCCTGATCACTCGGCCTGGTTTGGGTCTGGCGGTCGGCGGTCCGGCCATCAATCCGGTTCCGCGAAAAAATATCGAAGATAACATCCGTCAGATCGCCGCCGAAGCGCTAAAAACCCGAGGCTTACAGGTAACAATCTCGGTGCCGGGCGGCGAAGAGATGGCCAAAAAAACCCTGAACTATCGTTTGGGCATTATCGGCGGCATTTCGATTTTAGGTACGACCGGGATCGTGCATCCGTATTCCACGGCGGCATTTCGGGCTAGCGTGGTGCAAGGCGTGGAAGTGGCGGCCAATCAGGGGCAGGCTAGCGTGGTGCTGACCACCGGCGGCCGCACCGAGAAATTCGTGATGCGCGAATTGCCCGAGCTGGATGAAAGCTGTTTCGTGCAAATGGGCGACTTTCTAACACCCGCACTGGACGCCGCCGCTCGTTGCGGCATTCAAAACATCATCATCGGCGGCATGGTCGGCAAGCTGACCAAAATGGCCCAGGGCGAGACCATTACTCATGCCGGTCGTGCACCGGTCGACGTTGAACTGGTCGCTGATATTGCCCGTAGCATCGGTGCGCCGGACGATGTGTGCGACGCCATCGCTGCTCAAGAAACCGCTCGCTACGCCTCCGAATGCATGGCCGAGTTGGGGTTGGAATACGAATTTCATGTCGAACTGGCTAACCGAGTCATCGCCACCTTGGAAAACCGTTATCCCGGCCGTTTTCACATCAGTGTTCTGGTGTGTGATTTCGATGGCAACAAACTGGCCGAAGCCGGAAGGAATTGATCATGCAAGCGATGTGCAGTTTTATCGGCGTACTCGACAACGGCGTCGCCAGCCTGAGCCAGGAGGCCTTGCAGGTATTACGCGAAGCCAAACATGTCATTGCCGGTAGCCGTCTGCTGGCAACGCTGGCTGATGACATCATTGAAGCCAGACACTACGACTTAACCGGGCAAATCAAACAAGTGCCGGACTGGATCAATGCCGCGTTGGCACAAAATGAAGCGGTCGCGGTACTGGCTACTGGTGACCCCTTGTGTCACGGCATCGCCGGGTTTCTGGCCGGCAAACTGGAATCCAGCCGTGTGAGTATCCTGCCCAATCTGAGCACCCTGCAATTGGCCTTTGCCGAGTTGAAATTATCTTGGCAAGCCGCCACTATCGTTTCGATCCACAGTAAGGATGCCGGTGAATGGCTGCGCGGGGCCACGCCGGAGCATGGCTTGTACGAATTGGCTCAGCGCTGCCGCCAACACGATTTGCTGGCGATATTGACCAGCCCGGACAACACCCCGGCGCGTATCGCCCGCTTATTGCAAATCGAAGGCTTGGCCGATGTGTTCGAAATGGCGATTGCCGAAGCCCTAAAGCAAGCGGAACAGCGCGTCAGCGCCTGGCTGACCATCGCTGAGGTGGCCCAAAACAGCTATCGAGATCCCAACGTCGTCATTCTGAAACGCAAAGCGTCTGTGCCCGCACCGGTGCTATTTGGTGTCAGCGACGACAGCTTTCAGCAGCGCAAGCCGGAAAAAGGCCTGATCACTAAACGCGAAGTGAGGGCTGTATCGCTAGCCCGCATGCAGCTGACAAGAAGCAGTATTGTCTGGGACATCGGTGCCGGCTCCGGCTCGGTAGGGCTGGAGGCCGCGCGCTTGTGTCCGGACGGGCATGTATTTGCCATCGAAAAAAACGCCGACGACATCGCCAATGTCGAACAGAATCAAGCCGCCTGGGGCATCAGCAATTACAGCTTCGTGCATGGCAAGGCTCCGCAATTTCTCGACACTTGGCCCGATCCGGATGCGGTATTCGTCGGCGGTTCCGGCGGCGAATTGGCGGAATTGATTGCCTTGTGTTTAGGGCGTTTGCGCCCGGCGGGTTGGCTAGTGATGAATTTCGTCACGCTGGAAAACCTGTCCACCGCCGTCGAGACCCTGAAACAGCTAGGCGCAGGCTGGGACGCTTGTCAGATTCAAGCTTCCCGTAGTAGCCCGATTCTGTCCATGCATCGCATGCAGGCCGAAAATCCAGTGTGGATCGTATCGGCCACCCATCCTTTACAGCCTAAAACCTGCGGTCAAGATGAACACTAAACTCGGCACCCTCTACGGCGTTTCCCTTGGCCCAGGCGATCCTGGCCTGATGACCCGGCGAGCCTGGGATTTACTGACCGGTCCGGGCCATTGGACTTATCCGGTGCGCAAGAAAAACAGCGACAGTTATGCCTTGGACATAGCCTTGCGCGCCGGCCTGGAACTGCCTGCCGAACATAGCGAGCTGCATTTTCCGATGACTCACGATGCCGAGATTCTGGCCCGTTACTGGCTGGATGCAGCACAAACCGTGTTGGCAATATTACAACGCGGCGAGGATGTGTTGTTTCTGGTGGAGGGCGATGCATCAACCTATTCCACTTTCGGCCATTTGCAACGCAGTGTTCGTGCCTTACAGCCGGAAGTGACAGTCGAAGTAGTGCCGGGGGTGTCGTCATTTCATGCCGCTGCGGCGCGCAGTGGCGAACCGTTGGCGGATGTCGATGACACCATCGCCATAGTACCGGCGGGATATGGTATCGCGCAGATCGAGCGCATGCTGAGCGACTTCGATACCTTGGTGTTGCTCAAGGTCAAACCGCTGCTGGACGATATTATCGATTTGCTGCGCCGTCGCGATTTGCTGGCTCATGGCTGGTTCGTGGAAAAAGCCGGGGCGCCGGAAGAACGCATGGTGCACGACATCGCCAGCCTCGAGGGGCAAAAGGTCAATTATCTGTCGTTACTGATCATCAAAAACCCAGGCCGTCAGCGCAGCGAAATGCAGCGCGGTTGCCGCAAGAAAAAGGACTCAATCGATGAATGAAGTGCGTGTCGCCCTGGTGGCGATTACCAAACACGGCGCCGGGATTGCCTCTCGGCTGGCACCACAACTCCCCGAAGCGGAGGTGGTGGTGTCGGAGAAACAAGCCGAACATTTGGGTGATTTTGCCAATCCGCGTTGCGTGTATCAGGGGGCGTTGAGCGCGCACATCGGCGAGTTGTTCGCATCCTACGACCAAATTATTTTTCTGGTGTCGCTGGGTGCGGTGGTACGGCTGATTGCGCCGCATCTCAAATCCAAGGATGAAGACCCCGGTGTGTTGGTGATCGACGATGCCGCCGAATTCGTGATTCCGGTGCTATCCGGCCATGTCGGCGGTGCTAATGCTTATGCCGAAAAAGTCGCCGCGTTGCTAAATGCCACGCCAGTGCTGACCACCGCATCGGATGTGGGCAAAACCATTCCGGTGGATATTTTGGGCCGCGAACTGGGCTGGCAAGTGGAAGCCCCTAAGATCAACATCACGCGTGTGTCGGCGGACGTGGTCAATCAACTGCCGATTGCCTTCGTGCAAGAAGCCGGTAGTTCAAATTGGTGGACGCGGCCATCGCCGTTACCGGCCAATATTCATCTGTTCCAGCGCTTTGAGGACGTCAACACCGAACAATACCGGTCGATTCTATGGGTAACACACCGGGCAATCGATCCGGCTGTTTGGCAACAACTGGCTGAGCGATTGGTGGTGTATCGGCCGCCCAGGGATCAAGCGTAAGCGTATGAAAGTCATGATTGGCATGGGTTGCGACCGCAATGCCAGCCTGGAAACCTTACAGCAAGCCTTGGCTCAGGCTTTGTGGCAATGCGGGCTAGACGTGTCAGCGGTAGCCGGTTTGGCCAGCATCGACAAAAAAAACGACGAAGCGGCCCTGTTACAACTGGCCCAACTACACCGTTGGCCGTTGTTTTTTTACCCGGCAGAAGTCTTGGCTGCCATTCCGGTACCGAATCCATCCGAGGTGGTCATGAAATACATGGGTACACCGGCGGTGGCGGAAGCGGCGGCACTGAAAGCGGCCAATGCCGAGCTGACGGATTTACTGGTCGAGAAACATAAATATTGCGGTGTGGACGGCAAGAACGCCACCGTTTCGATAGCGAGAATTAAATGACAAAAGCAGGCAAAATTTTACTGGTGGGTATCGGCCCCGGCGCGCATGAGCACATGACTGCTCGCGCTCGCCAAGCGATTGCGGAAGCGGATGTGGTGATTGGTTACAGCACCTACATCAAACTGGTGCAAGACTTGCTCGATGGCAAGGAAGTCATCAAAAAAGGCATGACCGAAGAACTGGATCGTAGTATCGAAGCGTATGAACATGCCAAGCAGGGCAAAATCGTCGCTATGGTGTCGTCCGGCGACATCGGCGTTTACGGCATGGCCGGACCCACTTATGAACTGCTGCTGGACAGTGGTTGGACGCCGGATGATCCGATTCAGGTGGAAGTGGTGCCCGGTAGTACCGCGTTGTCGAGTTGCGCATCCCTGGTCGGGGCGCCGCTGACCCATGATTTTTGTTCGATCTCGCTGTCCGACTTGTTGACGCCTTGGCCGGTGATCGCCCGCCGCCTGGAAAGCGCGGCGCGCGGGGATTTCGTGGTGGCCTTGTATAACCCGAAAAGCGGTCGCCGCACGCAGCATATCGTCGAAGCGCAAACTATATTGCTGCGTCATCGTAGCCCGGACACGCCGGTTGCCATCGTTAAATCCGGTTATCGTGCTCGGCAACACATCCAGCTCGTACGCTTGGCGGAGATGGCCGATTGCGACATCGGCATGTTGACCACGGTCTTGGTCGGCAACAGTAGCACCTTCGTCCGTGCAGGGTTGATGGTGACACCGCGCGGCTATGCCAATAAATATAACGCCATGACCGGCGAAACCCGCGCGGGCGAACAGGCGGGGCGTTCGCTGAGCATGGGATTGGAGGGCTGGAAAGCTTGTGTGCGGCAATATTTGCGCGACACGCCCAAGGTGACATTGCAGCAGGCGGCAGCATACTTCGCCCAGCCGCTGGCGGACATTCTCGATGCCGTCAGCCAGTCCACGCCGGACGATCAAGCCGGCCTGTTCCGCGCGCAACGGGCAATCCCGGACAGCCATGTTCGTTTGCTGGAATCATTCCAGGCTTGGGGCAAATTACGCGCCGTGGTGCGCAGCGAAGCGGGTGCCGTGGCGGAATTGTTGATCAACGCCGCTGATTTGCAAAGCAAAAACGACTGGGTGAGTATCGTCAACGACGCCTTTCATTTGCACATCCACTGGCGCAAAACGCAGCAGATTTGGTTTATCAGCCGTGATGATCAAGCCTATGGCATTCAAGTACTCGATCAACACGGCGACGCCTTATTCAACTTATGGTTAGTCGCTGGCGAAGCAGGCTTCGACAGCACAGCCCTACAACATTACCGCGATGACCGAGCGCAATTTAGCGCCCCAACTGTTTTGGAAGCAACCCACCATGACTGATAACATCATCCCCATGCCGGAAAAACCCAAAATGGGTGATTACAAACGCCACTTGCTGGTGTGTACCGGCCCCCGCTGCACCGAAAACGGCGAAGCACAGGCCTTGTTCGAAACCCTGGGCGAGAAGTTTAAAGCAGCCGGTATCGACAAAGGCGAACTCAGGGTTAAGCGCACCCGCACCCACTGTTTTGCCACCTGCAAATCCGGCCCCATCCTATGCGTGCAACCCGATGGCATCTGGTATTACAACGTCAATGAAACCAATTTACAGCGCATCATTGATGAGCATTTGCTGGGCGGTCGACCGGTCGAAGCGCTGATTTATCATCAAAGTACTTGCTCGGTTCCATAGTAGTAAAACAAAGCGTTATGGATTATTTTCCTCTTTTCTTAAAAGTTAAAGACCAAACATGTTTGGTGGTAGGCGCTGGCGAAATTGCGGCGCGAAAAATTGAATTACTGCTGCGGGCTGGAGCCAACATAGTCGTTGTTGCTATGGAAATTGGTGGCGCGGTAGCCGCTATGCAACAGTCAAATCAAATCGTTATCCGTCAAAAAGCATTTACGCATGAGGATATCGACGGTATGGGACTCGTGGTTTCCGCTACCAATTGCCGCTCCACGAATGTAGAGATCTCCAAGTTGGCGGATCAGCGGAAAATCCCCGTTAATGTGGTTGATGATCCGGCGTTATGTTCCTTTATATTCCCGGCCATTATTGATCGTTCGCCCCTACTTATCGCCATATCCTCAAGTGGTGTATCGCCCGTATTAACGCGACTTTTACGCGCCAGGGTGGAAAGTGCCATTCCGGCATCGTTTGGCCTGTTGGTGCAATTGGCAGAAAAATTCAAATTATTGGTCAAACAACGCATTCCACAACCGAGTCTGCGTAGAGTTTTCTGGGAAAAGATTTTACAAGGGCCTGTGGCTGAATTAGTTTTTGTAGGCCAGCAGAGCGAAGCGGAAGAACTGCTGCGGTCGCAGCTGCAGCAGGCTGACCCTACAGCAAATCAGGGTGAAGTGTATTTAATAGGTGCCGGTCCTGGTGACCCCGATTTATTAACGTTTAAAGCCTTGCGTCTGCTGCAGCAGGCAGACGTTATTGTTTATGACAGGTTGGTTTCTGATGAAATCCTCGATATGGCCCGACGAGACGCCGAGAAAATCTATGTCGGTAAACAGAGGGATAACCATAGCCTACCGCAGGAGTCTATTAATCAACTGTTAATTGATTTAGCCCTGGCCGGCAAACGGGTAGCCAGATTAAAGGGGGGCGATCCTTTTATCTTTGGTCGTGGGGGTGAAGAAATCGAGTCCTTTATACAACTAGGGATCAGCTTTCAGGTTGTGCCCGGCATTACTGCAGCGGCAGGCTGTGCCAGCTATGCGGGCATTCCGCTGACCCATCGCGATCATGCTCAATCCTGCACATTTGTCACCGGCCACTTAAAAGACGGCAGTATCAATCTCGACTGGCAGCAATTATCTCGTCCCCATCAAACCATTGTGATTTATATGGGACTGGCTGGATTGGGAATCATCTGCCGATCGCTGATCGAGTACGGTTGTCCGGCCAATCACCCCATTGCCGTCATTCAGGAAGGCACGACCCGAAACCAGCGGGTTTTAACCGGAACACTAGCGGATATGCCCAGTCGTGTGGAACAGGCCGAGATGACGCCGCCGACGCTGATTATTGTCGGTTCGGTAGTTACACTCCATCAACAATTGGACTGGTTTCAGCGTTCGGACTAATTCACAAGCGGAGGTTAGCATTACTCGAAACTGGGGCGTCCATGTAAGGTTCCTTATCACTATTCATGAATGGAACTTTAGCGTGATTTCATTTGCGGTGATGAAAACGAGCGCATTATCCGGCTGGATAATGCGCTCGTATATAAAAGAGACTTAGCTACCTATATCAGCTACAAGTGTTTGCGCTTGAACGGATTGAGCCGCTGGATATGCCATCACCGATGCCGGTTTGCCTTGCTGATCTAACTCCACCACGAAGGCTTTGCCGTACAACGCCGGACAGCCGCAAAAGTTTGGCAACAGTCGCTGCATGGCATTGGCCGGATCGCTGGCGGTATTGGCCACCACAAAAGCGATGAAGGCATCCGAATCGCTTTCAAAGGTCGATTCCTGAAATTCATCGTATTCGCTTCTGAAGCTGGCCATTTGTTGCAACACCTGCGCCGAGCAATCGCCTTTGGGCACAATGATGTCATCGGCGTTTTTCTGGCCTTGGTAGCAAGCCTCATCCGTGATCTCAACAACATCCTGTCCAAGCCGGATTCGGTAAGCCTCGCAAAAACGCACGTAGACCCAACACCAATCACCTTGGAATTGAGCCTGATGGGTTTCATTGACCGTTTCAATCACCAGTTCTTCATCATTGAGATGCCGAACCAGTGAATGAAGCCAATGCCCATTATCCAGCGAGCCTTGGTACAGCAAATAATCCCGGCTCCAGGCAAACATATAACGCCCAGCGCCGTCCTCTTTAATGTCATCATCAATTGATACGATGCCGCGAGCCTTTACTTCTGCACGGGTCATGGCTTTATCCGGTTGCTGCTCAAAGTTATCAAATATTTCGGTATCGCAAACCGGATAGGCAATAATTTCGCGTAAGACTTCTGGTGGAACCAAGGGTACATCGTTGAGTAACTTCAGCAGCTCCCAATGCCGCAGCATTTCATAAAAACCAACGAACGCTTCGGCAGACAGAGTGGCTTTCATCTGGATAAAACGCTGTTCGATGGTTTGCGCCAGAACCGCTTTAACCCGTTTGATGACATCAGCTTCATCGACCAGTTTGTCACGATCCGGCAAGCGGGCATGAAAGCGGGAAGAATCCAGATGAATAATATGGCGATGCGATGTGTAGCTGTGCGAGGTATAAATGGGCAACCCCTGCAGATAGACATCGAACTCATATTGCGCCCCATTGGGTTGGTCCATACCATGCAGATAGATTGCGCCAATCTCGGTTTCAACAAAGGTCAATCCGCAATCCAGCGCGCATGAACGTTCAAGTAATTGATCGTTGAACAGCACTGGAATGGGGAAACCGCGTACCAAACGCTTTAGAGTCGTGGTAATTTGCCCTATGTCCATATCCACATCCTGCAAGGTAATGCTAGTGATGCCGTTCCAGTCGTGAACTGGCGTGATCACCACCGGCTTAAATTCCAGAATGTGGTCGGTTTCGACATCGATCGAGCCGCTTTTGCTGATGACGCTGATGTGCCGACAGGCAAACAGTGCCGATAGAAAGCCGATTCCAAACGGATGCTCATTGGCAACCACGTCTGCATCCCAGCCGGATTCGGCGACTGTCAGTAGAGTGGCAATCGAATCGATGCCGCAGCCATCATCCAAAACCTGTAGCGTTTTGGTTTCAGGACAAAAGTTAATCACCACCATGGCCGCATGGGCTCGGCGAGCATTTTGGATTAGCTCGCCAAAAACCGTGGTTTTGTTGGTGAAACTGAAGCGTAGACTTTTGACCAAGTTGGCTTGGTTGACTTTCATCGCGACTTCGTTGGTTTGTGTGTTCATGTGTTATCTCCGGGTATAAAAAAGCCCCTAGGACATGAAACGGACTATCCCCCTGGGGAGAGCTGTTCATCTCCCCGAGGCGGGTGATACTGGTTAGACCAGTGGTTAAGTTAAGTCTTGCTTTAGGTTTTATGCCTTGACTGTTGACTATGAAGCTAAGGCCAAACTGTTGTCAGGGAGTCCATCCCAATCCAATTGCCGGACACAGTCTTGATCGCTATCCAACAAGCTGTCGGGATCGATGCCATGATTCGCCAATACAGTGCTCATGGCTTCGGTCAACATGGCGTGGCCTTGTCCCCGTTCCGATTCGCCGCCGTATTTGATCGCCCAAAATGGATCAAAATGATAATGCCGGCCATCCCGTTTACAGTGTTTACTGACTTCGGTACGGAAGGCTTTATCGAGTTTTTCTGCTTGGTCGAACTGACGCCAAAAACCGGTTCCTGCTTTGGTTTCCGCAGGCGGTAGCCAACGGCGATGATTGCCAACCAGACGATTCATCCGATCAATCAGCGTTTTGTTGCTCGGAAAGAAATGAATCGTCCCCACGCCCGGATAGTAGCGAACATCAAAATAGCTGCCGCTAATCCTTTGCCCGGAACGCAGGGCATGGAAGTGATTTCGGAAAACCGATTCCAGCCCCACAGCCGCTTCATACTTGCCATCCAGCATCGCAAACACTTTGTCAAAATCCGCCAGCATCCGTTGGGACTCCCACGACAAATCGTTTTGATACGATTCAGTGGCATGACCTGGAATTACAAAGCGGGTGGTTTTGATGCGCATGCCCAGCGTGCGATGCTTATCATTGGATTTCCAGCCCATATAAAACACCGTGTTGTCACTGTGGTAGCGGGTGATCA
>FSSH01005712.1_pt1 | contig 16480 bp, 13 predicted proteins | sample 1166101 | NCBI WGS metagenome assembly FSSH01 (sample SAMEA32972668, study PRJEB13176) | freshwater metagenome | biome: Drinking water system; feature: Biomass in drinking water that filtered by 0.45 um membrane; material: drinking water | place: USA | collected 2012-12-20 | depth 0 m | reverse complement strand
TATCAGTGTACCTCCTTCCATCATGTGTTCCTAATAAAACACGATTCCTGGAAGACTCGACAGACGTACGAGCTACGTCGTCGTAATCCGATCAGGCACATTCGAGATCACGCCGTCGACACACACAGAGAGTGCGTGCCGGATGTGTCCCGGCCTATCTGCCGTATAGACACAGACAAGCAAGCCCGCCTGGTGGAATGCATCGACCAGACGGCCCGTAGCGGTGTCGTGTCTGAGACCGACATACGTCGCTTCATATTTCGTGGCACAGGACACCGGCGCCCGCGGCAGTCGGCTGAAGAGCACCATGAGACGGGCCTTGGGATCGGCGACTCGCACATCCCTCAACTCGTCGTGCAGGAAAGACGCATAGATGGCGGGACCTCTGAACCCCACCGCCTTCACCGTTTCGACAACCTGCCGAGCGATTCCTTCGGCCTTGATCTCCAACATCAACCCGCATCGCGATGAGACCGCTGCGAGTACTTCCGCAAGGGTCGGGATCCGCTCACCGTTCCCTGCGTCCAGCTTCCTCACCTCATTCAGTGATAATCGATCGACGCGCCCTCTCCCGTTGGTGGTCCGATTCACGCTTGCGTCATGCAGTACGACCAGCGCACCGTCGGCCGTACGCCGCAGATCGATCTCGACAAAGTCGACCCCCAGATCAATCCCCTTTTGAATTGCAGCCAATGTATTTTCCGGAGCATGGCCTGCAGCCCCACGATGGCCAATCCTCAATACCCGGCGCACGGACCCTCCTTCGAACCTTCGCCAAAGAGCGAGACGCAGCTGGGGTTAGGAAGTGGCGAGGCCATTCGCAAATTATGCGCATCAAGATTGCCGAGATATTCTTTCATCCGTTGTCGCTCGTGTGTCTTCACGAATTCGATCACGTTCCTGTCGATTTCCAGCAGCCCAAGACCGGGAGGGATCTCTTCCGGGCGGATGATGAACAGGTTCACGCCTCGCTCCTTGGCCATCTCCTGTGCGTCCTTGATACGATGGTGGATATACCGCTCGTTTAACCGCATGAGATCGTTCAATTCCCCGAGATCCCGCAGGGGATTTGGCTCCGCCCGAACCGTCTGCCTTGGAACATTGAGAAACATGAAAATCGTATCGCAGCCCAGGCTGAACGCCTCTTCAACCGGGAGTGGATTGGCGAGGTCTGCATCGAGGAAACGTTGGCCCTTCATTTCAACCATCTCAAAGAGGGGGTACAATGCCATGGAGGCGCGAATTCGTTGAAAGAAGAGATCCAGCTTACCCTTTTTACTTCGCGAATCGTCACGCGTATCGATCGAAACATCAGCGTCTCTATTTGAAAACATGACGGTCGCTCCGTCTTCATACCGTTCGGTCAGGATATGCCAGACAATGGGGCTTGCGAGGACTTTTTGCAGATCGAATTCCCCGCCGAGCCTGGCTAGCAGGGGCAACGGGTCGAGGAACGCCTTCATTCTCTTGAATTCGAAATACTTATCCAATTCACCAAACATTTCCTGGATTTCAGGCGCTTGGACTACTCGTCGGAACGACTTGTGCGGGGACGCAAACGCGTCCATAAGGCGAAAGACGACACTGACTGCACGGCCGGCTATACGAAGCGGCATCCGCACACCTAACGAGATGACCAGCGGCAGAAATGTAACGGCTCTTCTCAGATCATGGAGAACCGAACCACTTGGCCCCCAACTTTGCGTGGCCTGTGGGACAACGCCCAAGAGATGGGCCAATCGCTCCCGGAGGAATGGATGGACTTCATAGATCGCATCCGGAGAGTTGATATACTTTTCCCAGACGCGCAGAGTCTTCTCTGCTCCGGCGACACCTGGTTGTTCGACGAATCCGAGGGCATTACAGGTTCCAGCAGAAGCGCTCATGATGTGATCAGGAGTGAACCCCGCCTTGACCAATTCTGTTGCGGCGACCGCCTGGAACACGGCCTTGCAGCCACCTCCACAAAACACGAAGAGAATCTTCGAGTACTTATTCGAAAGATCGTCACCCATAGGCCATCTCCGAATCCCTGCGACCAGAAAGCCCGCCCCGTTCACACCAGACAGCCGGATTCCGCAACGCCCTTCCCTTTGCAACCATGCCTTGGGCAGAAAGGCCTGAGTCGATGAATATGTATGACATCTGTATCGTCGGCGCCGGTGTCGTGGGCTGCGCCATCGCAAGAGAATTGGGCCGGCGGCGGTGGGACAGGCCGCTTCGCATTATCGTTCTCGAACGAAACCAGGCCGCAGGATTGGAAACCAGCGGGCGCAATAGCGGAGTGCTCCATACCGGCATCCATGAGAACCCACATTCATTGAAAGCTCGATTGGCCCACGAAGGCAGTGCCCTGGCCGTCTCATATGCGACGGAACGTGGCATTCCGCTGCTCAACACGGGCATGATCATCGCTGTTGCATGGGAGGACATCCGTCGGGGTCTTTGGAAGGAGGCCTCTTCGCTACGACGACTGTGGTTCAATGCGTGGAAAACAGGGACTCGAGTCACGTTCGTAATTGCCTCGAGGCTCCGCGCCTGGGAACCGAGCCTCCACGCCTGCTGCGGGATCGTCATTCCGAGCGTCTCCGTCATAGATCCTCAGGCCTTCGTCCAGTCACTCAAGGCTGATGCAGAAGAAACCGGTTCCGTCTTCGCGTTCAACCATCCGGTGACCGGTATCCAGGACGACGGAAGGGCCTATACCCTATCGACCGATCGCCAAACCATCCATGCCACCTGCCTCATTAATGCAGCCGGTCTACATTCCGACCACATCGCCAACCTCGCATGTCATTCCGAACTCTATACCCTTCAGCCCATCCGCGGTGAGTATTACGAGGTCGTACCCCCTGAAAAGCGCGCGCTCGTGAGACGACTCATCTATCCGGCTCTCCCGCCACAGGCCACCGGCAAAGGGATACATTTCAGCCCTCGTCCAGATGGGCGATTATTCATTGGACCGAACGCGGTGCCTGTCACCGACAAACTGAATTATACGTCCAACAAGACTCCGCCAGGCCTGTTCATCGAAGCCGTGCAGAAATTCCTGCCTGCTTTGGAAGAACAGGATCTTCGATGGGCCTACGCAGGAATCCGTCCCTGCGCCATCGCTGCGGACGGGAGTAAGCGCGATTTCATCGTCTCAACGGACCGGGCAGAACCGCCGCTCATCAACCTCGTCGGAATCGAGTCACCCGGTCTCTCTGCCTCCCTGGCACTGGCCCGTCACGTCGTCGATCTGCCTTGCATCCAACAACGTTTCCGTCTCTAAATCCCTCAGCCCGGCGACGCCGATGAATGCTGGTTCTGGGTCTTGGCCTCCTCCTCCACACGTAAAATACGATGCAGGGTTTTTCCAAGAATAGAGCGGGGTAATTCAGGGCGGAACTCAATCCGCTTGGGCATCTTGTACGAAGCCAAATATCGACGGCAATGGGTCAAGAGATCCTCCGCGGACACGCCGCCCTCTCTCGGGACCACAACGGCCTTGATCAATTCGCTCCCATCTTTATGTCGCACTCCGATCACAGCCGATTCGCTCACCATCGGATGGAGTGCCAGTACCTGTTCGACTTCTGATGGATACACATTGAATCCGGAAGAGGAAAGGATCATGTCCTTGCTTCGATCCACAACATAGAAGAATCCGTCCTGATCCATGCGGGCGATATCGCCCGTAACCAGCCAGCCATCTGCCTTCAACACATTCGCTGTCTCGACGGGATTGTTCCAGTAGCCCTTCATTACTTGGGGCCCCCGCACCCACAGCTCGCCAATCTCTCCAACTGGAACCTCTACCCCCTCTGCATCGACAATTTTCGCCTCTGTGTTGGCGATGGGAAGTCCGATCGATCGTTTCACCGAGAGCCCACGAGGAAGATTGCAGTGCGTCACCGGAGAAGCCTCCGAAAGACCATATCCTTCGATGATCAATTGTCCGGTTTTTTCTCTAAATGCCTTCAGCAGCTCAAAAGAGAGCGCGGCCCCGCCGCAGATGACGAACCGCGCCTCCGAAAAGTCTGTGGCCTCGCAGTGTTCGAGAAGTTTTCGCACAAGGGCCGGAACCAGTGTGATAACCGTCGGCTCTCTCTTCCGGAGCAACTGCAACAGGACCGGCATGTTCCGGGGATCCGGCACCAGCACCATGCACCCGCCCACAGCCAAACAAATATTCTGAGTAACGGTCATCCCGAACACGTGAAAGAGCGGCAGTGCCGCCAGAAAGCTTTCCACCCTCTCTTCCGGGGAAAACCAGCTGACCAGTTGTTGAATATTCGCTGTCAAATTGCGATGTCGAAGCTCCGCACCCTTGGACACCCCGGTTGTGCCACCCGTGTATTGCAGAACGGCGACATCGTCCGGCGTGACGATAGGAAGCTGGTCGGATGCGGTGGGAGTTGCGTGGCTCAAGAAGTCATGGAACGTGATCGTCGTCTCCCGGCTGGGGATTTCGATCGCAGCCCGACCCTGTCGGTGCTGATAGAGATACCGTGCAATGGTCGTCATATAATCTGTGATCCGCGTCACGACGACCAGCTCCAGATCAAGATCCTGAATTTTCTGATACATCATGTCCAGCACAACGATCGCGCGCGCGCCGGCATCTCGCAACTGCGCTGCCAACTCATGTTCCGTATACGTGGGGTTGCAGGACACGACAATCCCGCCGGCCTTCACAATGCCGAAATAGGCGATCACCGCCTGAGGAGAGTTCGGCAGACAGAGGGCCACCCGATCGCCCTTGCGAATGCCCCACCCCGCAAGGGCACAGGCGAACCGATCAACAATGGCGCCCAATTCCTGATACGAGAGCGTCTTTCCGAAGAAGTAGAGAGCCGGGCGACGCGCAAACCGCCTCGCACTCCTGGTCAGCATCTCCACCAGCGTGATCGATGCAAGAGTAAGCTCCTGGGGAGCTTTGGCCGGATAATGTTGGAACCACGGTGGTCGGGACATCACCTTCTCTCTTGGATGCAAGCCGGATTACGCCGCCGGTGCGGCACACCAGCTTCTATCTGACAGCTCGGGACTAGCTTCGAAGCGTTTTCCATAGAACTTCGACAGGGACTCCAGTTTTTCACGGATCTGCTCATGCCCCATGCTACGCCCCGCCCATCCGAGCAGCCCGCCGCGAAACGCCGGGAACCCGATGCCGTAGGTCAGGGCGAAATCCACCTGCCAGGGAGCCTCCACGATTTTGTCGTGCAGACAACGTACGGCTTCATCAACCATGGGAAGAATCAGCCGGTCATGTATCACGTCGTCGGAGAGAACACCGGCCTCCGATGGATGGGCCTGACGATACATTGCAACCGCGTTGAGCGCTTGCGGATTCTCTCTTCCGGACTTCCAAAACGTGACCGGCGGTCCCTTCGCCGGAAGGAGTGTCCGGAGCAGCGCCTCGCGAGACTCGATTCGTGGCCCCAGTACAGTGAGAGACGTCAGGACATGGAGGCCGACGGAAAGCCCGATCAAATCGAGAAGCTCCAGCGGGCCCATCGGATGCCCGCTGTCCACGGCCATCCCGAAATTTTTGGCGACCCTGTCGATACGCGCAAAAGGAATACCTTCACCGACCAGAATCACAGCCTCTGCCAAATAGCGCGAGAGAATCCTGTTGACGAGAAACCCTGGTCCGTCGTTGACCACCAACGGAAACTTCCCCAGGCGTTTAGCCAGACTACGGGCCTGCTTCAATGCCGACTCCGACGTAAAAGGCGCTCGCACCACTTCGACCAACTGCATTTTCGCCACCGGGTTGAAAAAATGGAGACCCACACACCGTTCAGGATGGACGGCCTTCGCGGCGATGTCGGCTAGGGTATAGGACGAAGTATTGGTGGCAAATATTGCGTCGGATGGTGCAGCCGATTCGAACTCCGCCAACACCGCTCGTTTGACATCGAGCTTTTCCGATACCGCTTCGATAACAAGAGACGAATTGCTCACATCCTTGAGCTGGATCGTCGGAGCGACCCGCATCATGCGATACCGCATCTCGGAAGGCAGGATGATCCGTTTTCTCACCTGCGCGATTTGCGCTTTGTGGATACGTCCGACGGCATTTGCGAGAATATCCGACGACACATCTCTCAAAACGACGCCGTGCCCTTTTTCGGCAAGTTGACCGGCAATCTGAGAGCCCATCAATCCCGCCCCCAACACACCGATACGCCCGGCCGACGCCGGTACCATGGGCGCGTTGCGTTTCACCTTCTCGCCCGCCAGGAATAACTCGACAAGGTGTGAGGAAACCGGACCGGCCATCAGCTCCATCAGGCGTGGCTTTTCAAACGTGAGCGATCCTTCCAGCACGCTCTGCCCCAGCCCTTTTCCGACTGCCTCAATCGCGCGGAGGGGAGCCGGATAGAAATGCCGGACCCGCGCGATAACTTGACCCCGAGTATAGCGACAGACGAGTCCGCGAATTCCTGGAAGTCTGAACAATCTCACGCTTACCGGCAGTGGGGTCCGTTTGGCAGGAGCCGACGCGAGCGCACGGGCCTCTGCAATGGCCGACTGGACGAGAGTTTCCCGCTGAATAGCCTCCAGCGTCCTGACCCCGGAAGGAAGCGAGGTGACCATCCCTTCTATCAGCTTCATCCGTAGCGCCTGGCGTGGGAAAAGGGTCTTTCCTGTCGTGATCATTTCCAATGCCGCCGGCACACCGATCAGCCGCGGAAGCCTTTGCGTCCCTCCGAATCCTGGAAGAATTCCCAGCTTCACCTCAGGCAGGGCAAAGCAGGTTTTCGGGTGGGTACTGGCTATGCGCAGATGACAGGCCAATGCCAACTCGAGTCCACCGCCAAGACAGGCTCCTTCCACTGCGGCGACGTACGGTTTCGCCGATCGCTCCATCTCGTCAAACAACATGTGCGCGGTGACCACGAGTTGTTCTATCTCGTGAAATGACCGCTGCAGTTGGGCCTGGTGCATCTGTTCCAAGTCGGCCCCTGCACAGAAATTTCCGTCCTTCACACTCACCAGAACGACGCCTCTGATGGAATCGGACTCCTGGGCATATCGGACAATCTTCTGCCATTCCGACATGCTTTCTATATTCAGAACATTGACAGGCTTTCCCGCATAGTCGAACCCGGCCAGTAGAATGCCTCCGTCGAGAACAACGATCCGGAAATGCTTCAACTCCCCGGGGGCGCTAATCTGGCCGTTCGACATGGCTATTTCCTCTCCACAATCATGGCCACGCCCTGTCCCCCTCCAACGCAGGCACTGATCATCGCCCGTTCGGCATCGCGTCGCTTGAGTTCGAACAACGCCGTCATCGCCAGGCGAAGACCGGACACTCCGACAGGATGGCCAAGTGCGATCGCGCCGCCGTGGGGATTCAAATCATCAGGCGGGATTTCACCGAGACGTTCCGTCAATCCGAAGCGCCCGAATTTTCCTTCCATCAGAGATGACGAATTCAGAATGCGGCTGATCCCTAAGACGACGGATGAAAAAGCCTCGTTAATCTCCCAGAGTGCAAAGTCTTTGAGGCTCAGGCGAGTCTTGGCCAGCAGTTTGACGATGGCTCCGACGGGGGCCAGGCCCATACAGGAGGGCTCATACCCAAAATCGGCATAGTCCTTCACATAGCCGAGAATCGGCAAACCGAGCGACCGGGCCTTCTCTTCCTCCATCAAGAGGACGGCGGCGGCAGCGTCCGTGATCTGCGACGAGTTGGCCGGCGTCACGGAGCCGTACCGCCTGTCGAAAACGGGCTTGACGTCGCGAAATGCTTCTTGGCTGGCATCCTCGCGGATCCCATTGTCACGCGCAACATAGGCGCTTTTCTCAGGAACGTACATCGGCACCACTTCGTCCGCAAAGATCCCATCCTTCCATGCCTGCGCCGCGCGTCTGTGCGATCGAACGGCGAAGGCATCCTGGTCCTCACGGGTGATGCCGAGAACAGGGTCTTTAGCGATATTCTCTGCGGTAAGCCCCATGATCAGATCGCACATCGGATCTGTGAGGCCCAGCACGATGCCCACCCGCGGCGGATATTTCTTGAGGTTGAGCAGGGCGGGAAAGAGGGCCAGCGCGCCGGCCATCCGGTCACGAAGATTTCTGGCTTTGCCGAACTGGAACAGTAATTTGGCGACTGCGTGATCATAGGAAACAGAGATCCGGCTCATGGCCTCCATGCCGAGGACGAGCACCGTATCGGCATCGCCGCTCCTGATACGCAAGCTCCCGTAGTAGAGAGCCGCCACGCCGGAACCGCAATTTTTCCCTGCGACCGTATCGGCTGGGATCCTAACGGGAAGGCCTCCCGTGACCGCAGCAACCCTGGTAGGATTCACCGCATGGGTCGGAGTGGCCACGTTGCTCCCCAGCACACAGTCGATGGTGTCCAACGGGAGATTCCAACGATGGCACCGCGTGATCATTTCACGGACCACCCAGGCGCCGAGCATCTCGGCATCTGTCTCGTGAAAATCCGTGCCTTCTTTGCACAGGGGAGTGCGGAAAGCATCGACAACGACGACTTGACGCATGGTGCATTCTCCGTCCGAACTCCGGAGTGAAGAAATGGTCCCGCGCGATACCTACCGGCGTACCTAGCCTATCACATATCCTACCATGGGGCTCCTGGATTACCCTTCTCCAACGACCTGGATTGACGCCACTTTTCGAGAGGATGCCGCAGGCTCATTTCAAGACAAAGATCGTTGAAATGGTGGTATGGTTATACGTATATCGAGACCCGGGCTCACGAACGCAACGCCTCTACAAACAAAGCTTCAATGACGACACAGGATGTATTTCAAGGGTCTGAGGTCGTCGCCGAGACTGCTCGCGACAAAGCTCCCTATACCGGTTTCCTGGCAGGACTGTTCGAAGCTGACGTTCGTTGGAACCTGTTCACTTCGATTACCGTACCGGAGATGAGTCGGGATGCCCGACAGTTCCTCGAACGATTCAAAGGCGCCTTGCTCACCCTGGATCCCGAACGCGTCGACAGTGAGGGAGAACTGCCTGGGGCTGTTTTGAAAGCATTGGCTGCTATCGGAGCCTTCGGCATTAAAATCCCAAAGCACTTCGGCGGCCTTGAATTGACGCAGTCCGAGTATCAGAAGATCGCGACTCTCTGTGCAAGCCACGACGCCTCGCTGACCGTGCTGCTCTCGGCCGCGCAATCGATCGGAGTGCCGGAACCGTTGCGGCTCTTCGGCACCGAAGAACAAAAGGCCAAATACCTTCCGCGTCTTGCGCGCGGGGAGATTTCCGGGTTTGCCCTCACGGAACGCAATGTGGGTTGCGATATCTCAAAGGTCGATACCTACGCCGTTCGCGTCCGGGAGAACGGGAACACCGTCGCCTATCGCATCACGGGTGAAAAGTTTTTCATTACGAACTCTGCTAAGCAGGATGGCGAGTTTCTGGCTTCGATGCTCGTGGTAATTGCTCGCATTGTGGATCGACCTGAAGAGCTGCAAGACTCGCACGCGCAGAAGCATTACGGAGCCTTCATTGTCGAGACCCAGTGGCCGGGTTGTTCGGTCACCCGTTTACGTTTCGAGGGCGTCCGGGGCATCTATAACGGTATTCCGACATTCAACAATGTGCAGGTGCCGGTTGAAAACCGCCTCGGCAACGAAGATGACGGTTTGAGAATCGCCCTCGCCACCCTCACCGTCGGCCGCCTCACGCTCCCCGCAGCTGGAGTGGGAGGCCTCAAACAGTGCCTCTCCGCCATGCGCTGGTGGGCACGCAAACGTGTCCAATGGAATAAGCCGATCGGCGAACATACCCTCATCGGAGAAAAACTCTGCCGTTCCGCCGCCTATACATTGGGACTCGACGCCGTGATGGCATTCTGCGGAGCCTGGGCCAACAAGAAAGGCGACCTCAGACTGGAGTCGGCGGCGGCCAAAATCCTCGGAAGCGAATGGTACTGGGACGTCGTCAACGACCTCTTCCAAGTGCGCGGCGGCCGCGGTTTCATGACCGTCGAGTCGCAGCGCATGAACGGGGAGCCGGATATTCCCGCGATGCGTATGCTGCGCGACGCCCGGATCAATCTTGTATGGGAAGGGACGAGCGAGATTCTGCGCATCTGGATGGCGCGTGAATCGCTCGCGCCCTACATTGAACAGGGTTTCTCGTTCCTTCAAGGGTCCGCCCCGGACAAGCTCACGGCATTAGGGTACTTCTCTCGTATGGCGCTCCGATCGAGCATCCCTGCTTTCAATCCGGGGACCGGTTCCGGGATGTTCGGAGAGGACTACGCGAAATGGGTTCATTTCATCGAATCATCCGCTCGAAGCCTCACTCGATCGACGCTGACCGCGGCAGTCCGTCACAGACAAGGCCTGCATAACAAACAACTCCTCTTGCAAAGTCTGGTGAATCAGAGTCTCTGGCTTTTTCCCATGGCTGCGACGATCTGGTATGCCTCGCAGCCGGACATGCGCACCAAGCCGGGGATTCGTCAGCTGGCCGACTATTTCTGCCAGGAAATGCAGGATCATTTGCACGGGTCAACCGCAACGACAGGAAAACAAAGACCGGGGAAAGACTCCACCGTCTTCCGCCTGTCGCAATCCATCATGAACGGCGACTATGCCTGGCTGGAAGAGGGAATCGTTCCCCTCATTGAGAAATAACGGAAGAGGCCGTAGCATAGGCCTCCACCGCCATCCGCCGGTTCGGATCTCTCCGAACAAGAGTGGTATCGACGTGAACGCTCGTTGTAAACGACACCGCCGGAGCGAATCCTGTGAATAGGAAACAGCAGGCAGTCATCGTCAGCGCCGTACGGACACCGATGGGCAGCTTCAACGGAGTATTCAGCCCCCTGCCGGCGACCAAACTGGGAAGCGCCGCGATTTCTGAGTCTCTCAAGCGCATCAATCTGACGCCGGATCACGTCGATGACGTCTATATGGGTTGTGTGCTGAGTGCCGGACTCGGCCAGGCGCCTGCCAGGCAAGCCTCCATCGCCGCCGGTATCCCTCAGACCATCGGCGCCACGACCGTCAATAAGGTCTGTGGGTCCAGCCTCAAGACTCTGATCATGGCTTCCCAGGCCATCGCGCTCGGCGACGCGAGGATCGTGGTCGCAGGCGGCATGGAAAACATGACCCGTGCCCCATATTTGCTGGACAGAGCGCGCCAGGGCTATCGCCTGGGACATGCGGAGTTGGTGGATAGCGTCATCAAAGACGGACTGTGGGACGTCTATAACAATTTCCATATGGGCGAGGGCGGCGAACTCTGCGCGGCCAAATACCGGCTGACGCGCCAAGAGGTTGACGACTTCGCCCTGGAAAGTTATCGACGCGCCCAAGAGGCTATGGCGACCGGGCAGTTCAAAAAAGAAATCGTTCCCATCAAGGTGCCGCAGCGGAAAGGTCCGCCCGTCATCGTCACAGACGATGAAGAGCCGAACCGCGTCTCTCTGAGCAAGCTGCGTGAACTCAAGCCGGTGTTTCGGGACAACGGCGTCCTGACCGTCGGCAATTCTCCATCCTGTAACGATGGAGCCGCCGCGTTGGTCGTGATGGCTGAAGAGGAAACGCCGCGTCTCGGGCTCACCCCCATGGCCCGCATCGTCGGCTATGCCGGGGCCGCGCTGGCGCCGGAATGGTTTACGTTGGCTCCGATCGAGGCGATCACACTGGTGCTCAAGAAGACCGGCCTCACACTTGCCGACATCGATCTGTTCGAAATCAATGAAGCCTTCTCCGCCGTCTCGCTCGCAATCAACCGGGAATTGGGACTCGACCCAAAGAAGGTCAACGTCAATGGCGGGGCCGTTGCTCTCGGCCATCCCATCGGCGCCACCGGCGCCAGGCTGGTTACCACATTGCTCCATGCCATGGAAGCCCGCAGCGCCAGACGCGGCCTCGTCAGCCTGTGTATCGGTGGAGGAGAAGCACTAGCCGTAATCGTCGAACGGCCGTGAAGAGACAGAACAATCAACTGGCGGTATTTATCCGGCGGCGTCAAAGAAGAGGAGCTACGCCCGAAGACCCACCGGTACGCGCAAACGAGGTTTGCAGCGAAGAGAAGAACTACTGGTGGTTTTTATCCGTACGCGGCAATAGCAGAGTAGCGCACGGTACGCGCAAGCTTGGTTTGGTAGACGGTCGAACCTACGGCCCGCTGATTAAGAGCTCGAACAGGGGTGTTTTCATAAGGGTTTGATCGGTCAACGGTTTCCCCGTTCTTTCGGTTTTTCAGGTAGTTGAGAAGGCTCTATTGATTCGATGGAGTCGATAGAGTCTGTGATTTTGACCCCCTCCATCACGATTTATCACAGCAAGGGCCCGCTGAGTTTTTATCGGAATGCCGAAAGTCAGCGGGCCTTTGTACTAAAAACTGACCGAGTAGTGATAAATCTTGGAACCCCTTTGTGGCCCGCTGACTAACACAGTCATTAGCTGGGAATATGAAGCAATCACACGAAGGCTATTTGTATTTACTTCAGCATCCCGATAAGCCGGGTTTGGTGAAGATTGGAAGGACTAGACGCACTCCCCAGGAGAGGCTAGCTGAGCACAATGTCCGTGGACTGCTTGGAAGAATTGCCCAGGAGTCGGGTAAGCCCTGGAAGCTGATTCATTATGTTCCTGTGAAAGATGCCGGCAAAGCCGAAGCTAGTGTATGGGATTATCTTTGCGTTCCCAAATTCGGAAAGATTGAATTACACGGAATGCCGCTCGACGCCATAATGGAAGCACTGATGGTGTGTGGATATTTGGACGAAGATAAATACGCGGCTATGCTACTTGGGGAGCTACGAGAATATGATGTTTCAACACTTCTGAATTCCATTCGCGCAGCACGAGAAACAGAAAAGGCCGAAAGGGCTGCTGAGAAAAAGCGTATGACTGCCTTGAAAGCCGCTGAAACCAGGCGCAGGAATAGAAATGGGGGGCAGTCTAAACCTTAAAACCCACAGTTAGCAAAGACCCGATACCTTTCAATCAAAGGGTGAGGCTTAACATCGCAGTTTTGCAGTGCGCCAGATTTCTCAACGACCACTGACAACCCAATACGACAAACTACAACGCCAAAAGAATGAAATCCAAGGGTTCGGTGGCTTTGTTGCTACTGACTGAGACTGACGTAGATCCTGAACCAGGATCAAAACCGGGAGTGGAACCTGGAGTAAAACCGGAATCAGGGTTTCTTGGTAGTGCCGCCTGCAAACAACCTGCGTTCAATGAAACCGGCGGTAGTCTTTAAGTATTGGCTTGGGGCTGCGGGCTAGGTGTCGCTTCTGATTGTGCGCCGGATACGGCATTCGCTTCTATTACATAACTTGCTGTAAACCCTGTTGGGAGTGTGAGGGAAAGGGAAAGTGTGCCTGGCTGTGAAAGTACCAAACCCATAAGGGTGAAAATAACTCGGTTCCTCGATTGCCCTTGGAAATTGATGTGAACATCCTGTTCATGAATATCATTACCATTGAGCGTTGCACGAAATCGTCCAATTACACGATCATCCTCGCTCATCGCCCGCTCTAGAAGTGCAAAAAAACTAAATTTAGGAATGAAAAGTGGAAACCCTTCGGCAGTTATCCCTTCCATGATGTTAAACACGCTAATATGGTTATCTTCAACATTTCGTATGACACCTTGCGCGGCCAGGCAGATTATTGAGCGCATAAATCCATCCTTCTCAGGTATGATTCTGATCGAAACTTCTTAGAATAGCCCTCTGCTGCCAGGACTTTGTTGATGCAGCAGTGTAGGCCGTGCTACTGAAGGCGCTATTATTATAGATTGGGTGGCTCGTCCTGACTTCTGTATGAGTTCTTTAATGGCCTCCCCCCATAGAAGGCGCGAAGCGTCAATGGCGTTGGGAAAGTTGTCGGCAGTCAGCAGGACTAGGAGCACACAATACGTAATTCCAAGCTCAATCTCAGTCCGACGCGGGCGCTCTGTGATCTTGTCATAATATTGTTCTAGTTGCTGAGGCGAACATTCTCGTTTCATGCGACCAAAGGCCGACGTTTTTACAATTGCGTGGTATAGGGAATACGGCGTGTTCGCAAGGATAACATTGCTTGCTAGGTCGAGAAGTTCTTTTCGATCAAGGCGTATCATAGTGCACAGCGAAAAAAGCGGAAATTAGGTCCATAAAGAGAGGGGCAGTCACGAAGACCATGAATATATTCACCTGCATTTGACCATTTGCTACAAATCATCGGAACTAGCAACTCTCCTCCTGCTTCAACGACTATTCCTGAATGATTTGGGTCTCCCTCCTCTGAGTAATAGACAACAATGTCACCTGCCATAACCTGACCCAACTTCACTTCGTCGTACTTATCATCTGACAAGATAGTCCGGATAGAAGAGTTTGTCTCGATTCGTGTTCGACGGCAAGCAAAGGTGAAGCCATGGCAGTTATATAGGGCACTTGGTTTTGTTCTTTCTGTCACTGTCCTATATTTTTCTTTCAAGAGCTTCGACCAATTGAGATGGAACTGGGAGATCTCTGTCTCTTGGTAGTTAGGGATAGCGGTTCGTCTCGATGTTTCAAGTCTGATTCCCATAGATCAAGAGTGTAACAGACCATCCTTTTCAACTTCATCTGCTTTTGCTTGTCCCTGCTTAGGTGTTCAGCCCTGCTACTACTCTGCTACCGGAACAGGCCAAGCCATCCCAATCCATCAAGAGCATGGTTCTTCAGATTCGTCAATTATTCCATGGGTTAGCTCTGACCGGGTCGTGTCAGATTGGGCTGAATCAAATTTGTAAACCGCAGGTCATACGGTAACTGGTGCCAAAGCCGGGATTTGATTTGGAGCCTATTCAGCATCCTCAACGCTGACGCGAGTTTCACAGGTTTTGCGCGAGAAAGTCAACGACTTGGGCACTGTGAGCGAGTGCGATTGAGTGAGACATAATGAGCGCACAATCGCTCTGCGATACGACCATTTTACAACCGCTAGACTTCCTGAAGAGGCCCCATTAGAAAGAAAACACTCCAGACATGGCCGTAATCTCTGCGAGACTCCTAAGTATGACTACTCGACTCTCCTAGAGTGTTGACGTACTATACAAACTGCTTAAAGTTCTTTTGGGGGGAGTGCTGATGATCGCTCGCCTCGCATGCTTGATATATCTCGTCCTACTCCTCACCGGATGTACGGCGGTCTCAAGTCTTTTCAGACCCGCTTTTGAATTTTGCCCTTCGACAACTGAAACTACTCATCAGTATTTTGGTTTTCCGGATGCGAACGATCTGGTGATCTTCATTCACGGTCTGTGTGGTGATGCGACAACCACGTGGACTAATCCCTCTACACACTTCGTATTTCCGGAGGCGCTGGCCCGAGATTTCGCCAACGAGAAGCAGCTGGCTTACGTTGTGTCCTTTGACTATGTGAGTCGCCTTCAAGGAAGCCCGAGTATTCTGAGTATTGCGGATCACCTGGAGTTCGAAATTGGCGAACTGCTCAAGAAGCACCACTATCGCACGCTACGGATTGTCGCCCACAGTATGGGTGGTCTTGTGGCTCGCGAATACGTCTTAAGGCGCCAACATCGCGCGCATCCTCAGCTAAAGGTGACCAACGTCGTGTTGTTGGCAACACCGAATAATGGGAGCGAGTTGGAAGGGCTTGGAAAGTTAGTTTCAAGTAGCCGCCAGATCGAGGAGTTACGACACCTCGACAAGGGCAACACCTACCTCGAATCTATCAATAAAGACTGGAACCGAGAATATAAATCTGCAGGGCACCCTCGCCACGTATTGGTGTATGCGGGGTATGAAGAACTGCCCATTCCGGTGATCGGGCAAATCGTCAAATTGTCTTCAGCCACTACCAACGCGGACGACTCGATGGGCTTTCAAAAGGACCATGTAGACATCGCCAAACCGAGAGATGCGAAGGATGGTGATATCTATCGTTGGGTCAAAGCCAAGCTTGAAGAATCATTGGAGAAGACCGCGCGCCAGCTTCTCGCTGGATTGGTCCAGCAAGGGCTGCTTGCTGCCGAAGATATTCCAAAGCAGTTTCCACGTACGGTGGAATTGCTCGAAGAAATGCAAAATCTCGCAGGTACCGAGCTGGAGAAGGTATTAGCCCACGTGAAGGCTGGTCAGTACCAAGCGGCGCTAGCGTTACTAGCGGAGAGTGAGTCGAAAGAAAATCAGCTAATCACAAACATTGCTCGGCGTCGATTCGCACAGGGTGAGATCCATGAATTGCAGTTCGAAATGGGACCAGCTGCCACATATTACTTGCAGGCCGTACAGCTCGATCCATCGAACGCTTCATACCGGGCTCGTTATGGCAAGTTCTTAACGAATACAGGAGAGGCGCGAAGCGCTATCCTCCAATTTGAAGAGGCGGTCCGCCTCAGCAGAACAAGTCACAATTCATATCTTGAGGGGTTTGCATTAAGTGGGCAGGGCAATGCCTACGGCACCCTGGGGCAGCACGCCAAGGCCATCGAGTTCCATGAACAGGCCCTCACGATTCACCGCAAAATCGGGAACGTGC
>FSSH01000410.1_pt1 | contig 16512 bp, 14 predicted proteins | sample 1166101 | NCBI WGS metagenome assembly FSSH01 (sample SAMEA32972668, study PRJEB13176) | freshwater metagenome | biome: Drinking water system; feature: Biomass in drinking water that filtered by 0.45 um membrane; material: drinking water | place: USA | collected 2012-12-20 | depth 0 m | reverse complement strand
CCTTACGCTGGCAGATGGATTTGCCGGAAAGAATTAAGCTCGACTTTACCCTGCGTCATGTCGGTCGCTTGCATTCCAACAGCCAGGCTGTGCCGGCTTATACAACCTTTGACGCTAGATTGGCTTACGAACCCTATAACGGCGTGGAGTTAGCCGTTATCGCTCAAAATCTGTTCTCACCCAGTCACCCTGAGTATAAAGATTCATCCGCCTTGTCTTTGCCCGGTAGCGCGGTGGAAGTACCACGCTCGATCTACGGCAAACTCAGCTGGCGCTTTTGATTTTTCAACCCGTAAAGAGTATCGACCATGCGTAAGCTTTGGAAAAAATTGCCTTGGATTATTGCCGGGATTGTGCTGATTATTGGCCTGCTAAAGCCGTTGCTCTTGCCTTGGCTATTATTGGTATTAACCGTGGCCGCTTGCATATTTTTGCCGCGCCGAGGTTTGATCGGTCCGGTGGAGTTGCCGGCAGACGATGCGTTTTTACCTAGCGAGCAAGTACAGTGGTGGTATTGGACTGGGCATTTAGTCACCGACGATGGCCGTCGATTCGGCTTTGAAATCGTGTTTTTCTCGTTCAACAGTTTGATGATTTTTCGCGATCAACTGGTCCAAGCCGCCGTTACTGACGTGAGCGGTCAGCGTTTTTCGTTTGAAGAGTTCGTTGAGTTTCATCTGCCCAATCGCACACCTAACGGCTTTAATCTGACCTCCGGGTCTGATAACAAAGTCACGGCGGTGGGCGGCGACGGCCACGACCGCTTGCATGCGCAAATTGGCGATTATGTGCTGGATCTGGAACTTAATGCCACCCAAGCCACAGCCTTACATTACGGTGGCGATGCCCACCCTTACCGGTTTGGGGGGTACACCTACTACTACTCCAGGCCGAAAATGGCAACCACCGGTACTATCAGTATCGGTGGGCAAACCCTGCAGGTGACCGGCAACACTTGGTTCGACAGACAATATGGCGAACTCTATCAAGCCATTCTGCAAGGCTGGCAATGGTTTGCGATTGAGTTGGAAGACAACCGGCAAATCATGCTGTTCGACTTCAAAGGTAGCGACAGTTCTGCGGAAAAATCCGGCTCGATTACCGACTCTCAGGGGCAAACCGTCACGTTAGCCGCGCACGAATTTACAGTAACGGTGTTGGGCGAATGGACTAGTCCTAACACCGGTTGCACGTATCCCGCCGGCTGGGAAGTTGCGGTGCGCGGGGAAAAATTTACCGTGCAACCCTTTGTGGCGGATCAGGAATTGCGAGCCCAACATGATCTTTGGGTCGGTCCGGTATACTGGGAAGGCGCTTGCAGTGTGGTCGGCGCTACTCGCGGTCAGGCCTACGTAGAGTTGAACGGCTTTTGCCGTTGCCCCGGCAGAGGCGGTTAGAATATTCATCGATCCGGTTAGTCAGCTTTCAGCTTTACCAAGAAAGAAGATTTCGCTCGCCTGTATAACCCAATTGGCGCAAGCGCGGGGAATCCTGAGCGATGGGCGGCTAGATTCGAACCAACCATATAGGCTGGAGTGGGCGCTCTCCAAGTACCGCCGCGGGTATGCCGAAATGCCGGCAAATCAGGAAATGATTTGACGCCTCGCACAGAGATGCCCGCCGGATCCAGTTAAAGTCACTGGGATTTTGCGTCTCGACCCTACTACTCTTGATTACCTGCATCCTCCACTCAAAACATAGCAAATCGGCTCAGACCTTTCTTAACCAAAACCTGATGCAAAAAGGACTACGCACACATTACGCAAAGACCGGGACGAAAGGTCCGCGACAAGCATTAGGGGCGCTGTTGGTTTTCGTCAAAAGTTGCCTGGCCAGGATTTTTTCTGCGTCGCAATGCGTAAATTCTCCCAGATGCAAATTCGTTTTCGCGTTTATTTGCCTGCTGTTGCCTGGCTGGCAAACGTTGCCGGCAGACGGTCTGTCAGAAGCGCAGATCAAAGCCGCTTATCTCTATAACTTTGCCAAATTCGTGGAATGGCCCGCCGAGGTATTACCCCCCGGCGCGGAGATCTTGTTGTGTGTGGTTGGTAATAACGTGTTGGATGGGGAGTTGCAAGCGCTGGACGGGCGCAAGGCCGGCGAGCGTACCTTGCGGTTTGTGCAGCGCAGCCATACCGATCCTAAGCTAAACGATTGTCATCTTTTGTTCCTCGGCAGGTCTGAGCAAGCACGATTTTTGGTGACCTTAAAGACGCTGCAAGCTGCGTCGGTGTTGACCTTATCCGACATAGACGATTTTGCCGAAAAGGGCGGGGGCATCAGCTTGCTGTTTCGCGACAACAAGGTGGTATTTGAAGTTAATCTGGAACCGATTCGTAATGCGAGGCTGCATTTACCCGGCCAACTGTTAAATATTGCAGCCACTGTTTACGGGAGATAGTTTGATGCGCGTCTTGCCCAATTTTGCCAACTGGTCCCTACGACGAAAACTGGTGTCCATCATCATGTTTAGTTGCGCGGTGTGCCTGTTTGTCAGTTTGTCGGTATTGGTGGTTAGTTCGGTAGTGAGTCGCTATCGAGGTGTATTGCACGAATTGTCCAGTCTGGCAGACGTGTTGGCGGAAAACGGTCAAGCCGCCCTGGTATTTTCCGATAAAGCGGAAGCTAGCCGGCTACTGGAGTCGCTGAAAGACCGGCCGGAGCTGTATGCGGCTTGGATGATCTCAGCCGATGGCAGTGTCCTGTCCTCTTGGAGCAGGGAGACGCCGGATATTGGCATACCCAATGATTACCGGCGACCGTTCCGCGAGTTGCGCACCGACTTCTGGAGCCGGCGCGCCGAGCTGATCACGCCGGTGATTAAAAATACCGAACTGGTTGGCTATGTGTTGCTACAAGCTGATTTTACCGCGCAATGGAACGATCAACTGGCCGACTTGGGCAAGAGCTTGGGGGCTGGCGGTCTGGCGTTGATATTGGTGTATCTATTGGCCATGCGTTTGCAACGCATTATTTCGCGACCGATAGAAGAATTGGCCGCTACGGCCCGCCTGATTGCCGAGGATAAAAATTACGCGTTGCGGGTGACGCAACGCGATCGCGACGAGATCGGCGATTTGGTACAGGCGTTTAACGCGATGTTGGGCGAGATTCAATTGCGCGACGAAACACTGACTGGCCATCGCGACCGTCTGGAAGCCGAAGTGGCGCAGCGCACCGAAGAGTTATTGCAAGCGAAAGAAGAAGCAGAAGCCGCCTCGCGTTCCAAAGGCATGTTCCTGGCCAATATGAGTCATGAAATCCGCACGCCGATGAACGCGATCATCGGCTTGTCCGATTTGGCTTTGAACAATGATCTGTCGCCCAAGCTACGGGATTATCTAAAGAAAATTCACACTTCTTCGCTGGCCTTGTTGGGGATTACCAACGATATTCTCGATTATTCCAAAGTAGAAGCCGGACGCATGGAATTGCAGGCTGAAGCGTTTAGTTTGGAGGATGTACTGGAAAATGTGCTGAACCTGTTCATCGTCCGCGCAGAGGAAAGAGGCCTGGAGCTGGTGCTGGAGCTCGATTCTGCCTTACCGCCGCGCTTGATTGGCGACGCGTTGCGTTTGGGGCAGGTATTGAATAATCTGGTTGGCAATGCGGTGAAATTTACCGAGGCAGGGGAAATTCATATCAAGGTTGCGCAGTTGGCAAAAACCCACGATTACTCGACCCTTAATTTTTCGGTGCGCGATACCGGCATTGGCATGACTGCCGAACAACTTGACCATTTATTCCAAGCTTTTACGCAGGCCGACGGCTCGATTACCCGTCGTTTTGGCGGTACCGGGCTAGGATTAACTATCAGCAAACGGCTGGTGGAAATGATGGGCGGCAACTTGACGGTGCAAAGTCAACTTGGCGAAGGCAGCTTGTTTGAGTTTAAGCTGCTGCTGCCGTTTGTGTCGGAGCATAAAACGCGGAAAATTCCCGGCCATTTGCAAAGTATGCGGGTGTTGATCGTCGACGATTTGGATATTTCTCGGCAGATGCTGCGCGATATCTTGTTGGCCTGGGGCTTTCTGGTTGAGGAAGCCGCGTCCGGCATCGAAGCCTTGGAATCCTTACGCGCCGCCAACGATGCCAATCGGGATTTTGAATTGGTGTTGCTGGATTGGCGCATGCCCGGCTTGGATGGTGTGCAAGTTACCCGGGAGATCCGCGAGATGGTGCGTCGCACTGAGATTCGAAGCGCACCGGTAGTGATTATGGTGACTGCCTTCAGTCGCGAGAAATTACTCAGTGCGGCCGGTGACGCGATTCCCGACGATATTTTGGTCAAGCCGGTGATGCCTTCGACCTTGCTGGAGGCCTTGACCCGATTGCAGGGCGGCGACACCGATCAAGTCAGCGAAAAAACTCGACCGTTACTGGCTGGCATGGCTGCTTCAATACGTGGTGCACGTATCCTGCTGGTGGAAGACAACGAGGTCAACCAGATGGTGGCCAGGGAGTACCTGGAAAGCTCCGGCTTGCACGTTACCGTGGTCAATAACGGCCGGGAAGGGGTGGAGGCCGTTCGGAAGGGGCGTTACGACGCGGTGTTGATGGACTTGCAGATGCCGGAAATGAGCGGTATCGAAGCCACCCGTTTGATCCGCCAGGATGCGCGATTTGCCGATTTACCGATTATTGCGATGACGGCGGCGGTGCAGGAGCGCGAACGTAACGATTGTTATGCCGCCGGCATGAACGATCATGTCGGTAAGCCCGTGTTACCGCAGACATTGATGGCGGCGTTGATGCGCTGGATAAAGCCTTCAGGACGAAGCATAGCCATCGAGCCCGCACTGCCAAAGGCAGAGCCTGTCGTTTCCTGTTTATCTAGGGAATTGCCGGGATTCGATATGGAATATATTCGGATTATGATCGGCGAGGACAGCAATAAATTGCAGCGCTTGTTCGAGTGCTTTAAAGATAAATTTGCCGATACAATGGAGCGTCTGAAAGCATTGCATAGCACCGGAAAAACCGAGCAGGCCGTGGATTTGCTGCATAATTTGAAGGGGGCCGCCGGCGTGCTTGGCGCTGTCGAATTGAGTCGAGCCGCAGCAAGCCTGGAAACTGCTTGGCAAGCAGCTACGCCTTTCCACAGCGAGTTCGACGCGTGCGAAAGCAGCTTGGCCTCCACCTTAAGCACGATTGCCGAGTTTACGGCTAGGGCCTCTGCTGCCGACCTGGGCAGCGAAGCCGCCGACTGGGTGACGGCATACGCAGTCGCCGGGGAGTTACGAAGCTTGTTGGAAGGCAGTGATTTTGTGCCTAATGACTTGATAGAACAATTGAAGAATGCCTTGCCTTGCCCGGAAACCAGGCTATTGATAAAAAAAATAGAAAAGCAGGTCGGCAATATCGATTACGGACAGGCTCGTGTGAGTTTGGCCGAGTTGCTAAAATTGATAGCGCCGAAGCGATAGCAGTGAGGATAGTCATGACTACAGATGTCTCTAAACCCTTGATTCTGATCGTTGACGATACGCCGACCAACATTCAGGTGCTGGCTGAAAATTTGATTGACGAGTATCGGATCAAAGTGGCGGTGAGCGGCGAGGCGGCGCTGGAGGCAATCGAACGGCAAGGTCCGCCCGATCTGATTTTGTTAGACGTGATGATACCGGGTATGGACGGTTATGAAGTGTGCCGGCGTTTGAAAAGCGACCCCCAGACTGCGGCTATTCCGGTGATATTTGTGACGGCGATGAACGCGGCGAGCAACGAAGAATACGGGCTGAATCTGGGAGCAATGGATTACATTACCAAGCCGTTTTATTTGCCGGTGGTTAAAGCGCGAATTCGCAATCATATCCGCCTGAAACAGATGACCGATATGCTGGAGGCGATGGCCTGGCTGGATGGTCTCACCGGCATACCCAATCGCCGGCGCTTCGATCAAGTATTGGAAAACGAATGGAAAAGGGCACAGCGCAATCAGTTGCCGCTGGCCTTAGTCATGGTGGATGTCGATTATTTTAAAGCGTATAACGACTGCCATGGTCATGGCGCGGGTGATATTTGTTTGCGGCAGGTGGCTACGATATTGGCGGCCTCGGTGAGTCGTTCCGGCGATTTTGTGGCGCGTTACGGCGGGGAAGAGTTTGTGATGCTAATGCCAGAAACCGACGCCGAGGGCGCGCAGCGCGTGTCAGAACTGCTATGCCGACGCGTGGAAGCACAGCAAATGCCCCACTCCGGCTCCAGTGCCTCACCTTGGGTGACAATCAGCGCAGGTTTTGCGGTCTTGGTGCCGGAACTGCAACAGTTGCCGTTCGAATTACTGGATGAAGCTGATCGGCAGCTGTATCTGGCTAAAGAAAGTGGTCGAAACGGCGCACGCGGCGCCTATTCGCCCGTTTAGCCCGGCGACGTGTCCGTTACCGAGCTGTATGCGTTGCTCTATGAAAGCAACTGGTTCCGCGTTTCCTTAAGCTGCAACAGCCGCAGCTTGCACTGATTGCAGGAAGTCCTGGCAGTCGGCGTTGATCAACTCAAAGCCCATTTTAGCGCTAAAGCGTTTTTCCTTGTCGGTAGGGTTTTTTCTTAAAAACCAGCCTCTGTGTTCGTCGGCACCGTAGGTGATGTCGCTCATGACCATGCGCTCGGAATCGCGGTTTAACGGCAGGCCCAGCAACAGGTATTTTTTGCCTTTACGGTAGTCCTTCAAAAAGTCCGGAATCGCGAAACCGCCCATCAGCTCGGTGATGTAATCGACATAGTCGGCATCGGAGGCGATGTAATTGGATTCGGGTCTTGGTGTGCCCATCGGTTTAAACAAAATCGGCAGGTTTCTATCGACTTGTTCCTGTGCAATTTCGAAATAGTTGCTGCCGTCGTAATGAAAAATTTTGAAACGAAAAGCGGTAGCGACGATGCGTGCAACGCCGACAATCAAGGTGTGTTCTTCGTCGGCATAGCTGTCTTGAAGCTGGGTGTCGCGGTTAACGTCGACCACATATTTGGGCCGCCATTCTTTTAACCAATCATGCATTGACGCCCGGGTGTATTGGATTTGTCCGTAGGTCTTGTCAAGAAACTGCGATACATAGTTGCGGCCGCGCTTCAGTTCCTGGTTCATCGCCGCGCGCGGAAACTCGTACATCAGTTTCGGTGCCATGGGCTTGCCGCCATTCATCGCCAAAATCAGGCTGTTGCTGTCGGCTGGCATCGGCTCTTGCGTCAGTTTGCTTTTAGCATCGAACACCGCTCCCGGGCCTAGATAGGGAATCACTTGGTTATCATACAAACCGCTTAGAATTTCGGTAAAAACAGTGCTCGACATGGTGCGCCTCATGTAAATGAAAGGTAATGTCCAGCTAATGCAAAATTCAATCCAGTTTAATAGATTCGGCCTCCAAGCCTTTATTTTCCTCAGATTTACCCGGTATTAGCCGTTGGAAGTTTCGGCAACAACCGTACGATTTGGCGGTGATTTGTCGTAAGCACGACAATTGCAGTCCTTACCAGGGTAGTTTGTTAATGCCAGCCGCCATACTGGGTAGTAGGGTCGCCGCGAAAGCCGGATGTGGTTTTATTGGCATCGGGCACATGCGCGGTACTTTCAGCTGCCTGCACCATATTGTTATGGGTATATCCACCCATGGCCTTGGCTTGTTTGGCGATGGCGGTAGTCGTGGGATTAATGTCGTACTTGCTGGCGTCGGGATGGATCACCACGCTGATCAATTGCGCATCTTTCGCGGCGTTGGGGCCTGGCGTGTAACTTAGAATGACCGGTAGATCGGTGCCGGCCGGTACTTGAACTTCATAGCGCTGGCTATTGTTGAGTTCGGTACTGGCAAGGGTTTGTCCGCTTTCGGATAGTAAGCTAACGGTGCCGGTTTTCAGCGGTCCGGCGTTGTCGCTGACAGCGCCCAGCAGCGATGTGGTGCGCAGGGTTTGTTTGACGGCGGCTTTGCTGGGGAGGCTTGATTTAGCCTGGTCCTGGCCGCAACCTGTCATTATTCCGCAGCTCAGCAGGGTAAGGCCGGCGATCACGGCAAGTGTGAATTTAGTCGGGTTTTTCATCTGTATCTCCGTTGACGTCAGTTTAAGATACCCGCTAAATCGGCCACCGACAAGTAGGGTTTGCGTGCCGCGCATCGGCGTTGGGCGCTCAGATAGCAGTTGAATAAAGCCGGTAAGGTCGTTATAGTTGCCCCACTTTTATACTTGTAAATCAATGCTATGCCATCATTCGACATCGTTTCAGAACTCGACAGCCACGAAGTGACCAACGCAGTGGACCAGGCCAATAAAGAAGTCGCTACCCGTTTTGATTTCAAAGGCTCCAATGCCTGTTTCGAACAGCAGGACGACAGCATCGTGATGAAAGCCGAATCGACCTTTCAACTGCAACAAATGTTGCCGATTTTGTATGCCAAAATGGGCAAACGCGGCATCGATATTTCCAGTTTGGAAAGCGGCAAGATTCAGGACACCGGCAAAACCGCTCAGCAACCTATAACCTTAAAGCAGGGTGTGGGTACCGATCTGGCGAAAAAAATCGTCAAGCTGATCAAGGATAAGAAACTAAAAGTCCAGGCCGCGATCAACGGCGATAAGGTGCGCGTGACCGGCAAAAAACGTGACGACTTGCAGGAAGTGATTCAAATGTTGCGCACCGAAGACTTGGAGCAACCGTTGCAGTTTAACAATTTTCGCGACTAGCTTGGGTTCCGAAGTCTAAGCTAACTAAAGGGATTGTCGTGGCGGGCCCGCGGACGTGGATTCTTCAGGACTTCAACTGGCTGACCATGGACGCCAGGTAAAAGTTTGATCCGTTCGCGCCGGGCTTGAGCAGTGAACATCAGCAACTTGTTCGAAGATTTCGTTAAAACTATCGGGGGAGAGCGATATGCGAACGGTAATGATCGGTCAAAAAGTGCCGCCCCTATCGGTTTCCGAATGGGTGCAGGGACAGTCTGTCAATTTCGAACAATTGCTTGGACAAGTCGTGTTGGTGGCGGTGTTTCAAGTCAACTGTCCCGGCTGTTTCTTGTCTTGTTTGCCGCAGGTCTTGGCGTTAAAACAACGTTATGCCGAGAGCGGTTTGACCGTTCTGGGGCTGGCTACCGCGTTTGAGGACTTCGATAAAAATAATCTGCAAAATTTAAGACGCTTGGTCGAAACCGGCGAAGTGATCGGCGAAACCTTGCGAGTGTTAAGTGGACGAGGTCTGTTGCAGGACGGCAAGTTACCGTATCGCCTCGATTTTCCGGTAGCAATGGATAGATTGACCAAGCGTGAATTCGGCAGTATTGAAAGCGAAATTGACGCCTTTATCAGCCAACGCTTGAGTGATTTAGAGCAAGACATCGGTTTGCGTCAACCGCATGTGCGGGCGCAGGTAAAACAATATCTACAAACCCTGGATTATCACGCCGAAACCTTCGAGTTTTTTCAGTTACAGGGTACCCCTTCCTATATTCTGGTTGATAGAGCGGGCTTGCTGGTCCAATGTAAGTTTGGTGCGTATCCCGATCTGGAAACCGATATTCTCAAGCTGTTGTAACGCCCGTTCGGTTGCTCTAGGTTCGCTGCTTAGCCGCCAGATAGTGCGATAAATGGTATTGAATGCGGCCGGTGAATATCACGCTGGCTCGCGCGGGGATTTAGACGAAGCAGTTACAAAGCCAGCGACTGCTTGTGACGAAATCTTAAGGCGACATCCGTGTCTATTGTTAACGTTTTTTTAGCAAGCCAAACCGACCGTTTCCGGATAAGTCAGGCTGGGGTATAGCAATACAACTTGGTCTTACGCGCTTACTTTGCGACGTAAACCAATCAGGCCAGCCAACGCTGAGCCAAACAACCACACCGCACCAGGAACGGGCACTGCGGTTGATCCGCCTTCAATAAACGGCGTAAATACCAGACTTTGTGACGATTGTTTTTTCTCAATTAATGCAGAATCACCTACATTGAAAGATTCAGCGGTTAAGTCGTTTTGGATCCTGACGCGAACATCGGCATTACCCCAAACAACAGGCGTGTTCAGCGTAGCCGAGGCCGACCAAGTGCTTAGCGGGCAACCGGACGATGTGGCGCAGGAGTCTGTCAAAGGACCAGCGGAAAAGTTGGTTGCGATATGATCCACCCCATTCCACAGATTGGTTAAACGCAATTGGCCGGAAGCATCGACCGAAGGCGCCAAGGTGATGCTGCCAGAGCGATTAACCAGACGGTAGTCGCCGTTTTCCACCAGGCTCACGCCACTCAAACTCAGATTTGCATCGGGTCGAATGTCAAACTGCACATTGCTGTTGGTGAACACCGTGCCTTGAGTACCGGTTGCTTGGGCTTTAAAGTTCAACGGCGAGAATAAAACGCTATTGCCGTCACCCGATAAAGTCGGGGCGCCAAACAAGCCTAAATTGGTATCGTCATAGATAGCCGTAAAACCGTTACCGTCCAGCGAAATTAATGCCGCCGAGGCACTCCCGCTAAATATTGAAATTACCCCGGCAAATGCCAGGAGCCACGAGTTAATTTTCATAAAAGTCCCTAATAACTTTAAATAGGCAAGTTGACTTCGAGTTGCACCATTAGCTACAGCTACAGGTCTATCGAAGCCGGTTAAAGTTTGCTGGCCGCATTGCGTTTGGAGCCGTCCAATGCGTTGCCGCGTCCATTGCCAGCTACCTAGTTCCAGGGTTTTGTCGAGTAAACCCCGAGTAAAACCAAAGCCGTCGGTATTCTTCCTAGAAATTCTGTCCAAGCGACCTAACAGACTTTCGGTTGGTGCGCAATCGTACAAATTGCCTAAGTCAAAACGGTTACCGATCCGTGAAGGTTTGAAGAAATGTATTACAAAGGTATTGCGATTATTACCTAAGTGATTGTATTTAAAGCCTAACTTGGATTTTACTCGCTGAGCATAGTTTGCGGGAGTGGCAGCAAAACGAGCCAACCTATGCCTAACAATTCAGGTCATGGTATGGTTGCGCGACTTTTTTATTCTTGCCGCTTTTTCAGGAAATGCCCATGACCGAACCTTTGCTGATCGCCAAATCCCAAACAGCCGAACTTTGCCTGTTGCCGGCCATGGCTAACCGCCATGGCTTGATTGCCGGCGCGACCGGTACCGGCAAAACGATTACCCTGCAAACCTTGGCCGAGGCATTTTCGCAAATCGGTGTGCCGGTGTTCATGGCGGATGTGAAGGGCGATTTATCGGGCATCAGCCGGGCCGGCGGCGGCAATGCCAAAGTCGAGGCGCGGCTTAAAGAGTTAGGTATAGCCGCTAGCTATTCCGCGATGCCAACCCTGTTTTGGGATGTGCTGGCTAAAAAAGGTCATCCTCTGCGTTCCACGGTATCGGAAATGGGTCCCTTATTGTTGGCGCGGATGCTGGATTTGAACGAGGTGCAAAGCGGCGTACTGACCGCGGCGTTTAAAATTGCCGACGACAACGGCTGGCTGTTGTTGGATTTGAAAGACTTGCGAGCCTTGCTGCAATACGCGTCCGAAAATGCCTCGGCGCTGTCCGGCGAATACGGCAGCATCTCGGCGGCTAGCGTTGGTGCGATTCAGCGCGGCTTGTTGCAACTGGAGCACGAAGGCGGCGAGAACCTGTTCGGCGAGCCGGCTTTAGATTTCAACGACTTTCTGCAAACCGACGGCGGTCGGGGCGTGATTAACATTCTGGCTGCCGATACGCTGTATAACTCGCCGCGCGTTTACGCCACCTTGTTGCTTTGGCTGTTGTCCGAGTTATTCGAAAATCTGCCGGAAGCCGGCGATTTGGATAAGCCCAAGCTGGTGTTTTTTTTCGACGAAGCCCATCTATTGTTCAACGATGCTCCGGCTGCGCTGCTGCAAAAAATCGAGCAAGTAGTGCGCTTGATCCGTTCCAAGGGCGTGGGTGTGTATTTTGTCAGTCAAAACCCCTTGGATATTCCTGATGTGATTCTCGGCCAGCTCGGCAATCGGGTGCAGCATGCCTTGCGGGCGTTTACCCCGCGCGATCAAAAAGCCGTGAAAGCGGCGGCGGAAACCTTTCGGGCCAATCCGGGCCTGGATGTGGAAACCGCGATTACCGAGCTGGGCGTTGGCGAAGCCTTGGTGTCTTTCCTTGACGAAAAAGGTACGCCTATGCCGGTAGAGCGTGCAATGATCAAGCCACCCAGTTCCAGAGTCGGCCCAGCCAGCGATACCGAACGTCAAGAATCCATCAGCACATCCGTGATTGCCGGCTACTACGAAAAACATGTTGATCGCGAATCGGCATACGAAATTCTGAAAGGCCGCGCCGAAAAAGCGGCGCCGCCAGAGCCCGCCGCCGAGAATGGCGGTTCCGGCTCAGGTTTTAATTGGGGCGAAGTATTGCTGGGCGGCGTTACCGGCAAATCCCGCTCGCGGCGCAGCGGTGGCGGTCAAAGTGTGTTGGAAGCCGCCGCCAAAAGCGCTGCCCGCAGCATCGGTCAGGAAGTGGGCAGGCAAATTATTCGCGGGGTGTTGGGATCGTTATTAGGTGGTCGGCGCTAACGCCTAAAACATTGCTGACACAACGCTGTCAGGAGGACTGTTTTAGGATGACGGCTCTTTTAACCACAACGAGGACAACATCATGATTAACAATTTAGCAACCTGGTTTGAATTACCCGTCGTCGATATGCCGCGCGCTCAGGATTTTTACCGGGGTGTTTTTAGCGCATCGTTCAAGGATGAAGAAATGAGCGGCTATCAAATGGCGATCTTTGACGCTGAAGAAGGCGCGGTCAGTGGCATGCTGGTATTGGGCAAGAACTATCAGCCTAGCGCAACCGGCGCGGTGGTGTATTTCAACGGCGGTGCCGACTTGAATGAGCCGCTGGCCAAAGTGGAAACAAATGGCGGTAGCGTGTTGATGCCAAAAACGCCGATCCACGACGGCGAATGCGGCTACTTTGCGATGTTCCTCGATAGCGAAGGTAACCGTGTTGGCCTGTATTCCCAAGCTTAAAGGTCAATAAAACCGGCGGGCAGTTTAACTCTTGACTGCCCGATCTGCTGATGCGCCGCGCTGATCGTCTATTCCAAATCGTGCAAATCCTGCGTAACCGCCGGCTGGTTACCGCCAAGGCGCTCGCCGAGCGTCTGGAAGTGTCCGAGCGCACCATCTATAGAGACATCCAGGTATTAAGCCTGTCCGGCATTCCTGTCGAAGGCGAGGCCGGCGTCGGTTATATGCTGCGTCACAGTCTGGATATTCCGCCCATCATGTTTAGTGCCGCCGAACTGGAGGCCTTGGTAATCGGCGCGCGTATGGTGAAAACCTGGGCCGGCAAGGAGCTTGGCCATTCCGCGCAGTCGGTACTGGATAAAGTGACGGCGGTAGTGCCGACCGAACTGCGCGAGCAACTGGAGCGCAGCAAATTATTCGCGCTGCGTTTTTCGCAGCGCGAAGATTTGGATGTGACGATGGATATTTGCCGCAAGGCGCTGGACGGCAAGCGCTTGCTGTCCATGGATTACCGGCGTGCCGACGGCACATTCAGCCAGCGACGGATTAAGCCGCTGGGTTTGTATTTTTGGGGCAATGTCTGGACTTTGGTCGGTTGGTGCGAGCTGCGCGGCGACTTTCGCAATTTCCGGCTGGACCGTATCCTGAGGGCGCTAGTGCTGGACGAAGTGTTTACCGACGACGCCGGCCAAACCTTGCAGGATTTTATTCGGCGGATGCAGTGTTTGTCGCAATGAGATTTTTCCGTATGGTAATGATTCGGGTTGCCGAAAATCAGGTTTTCTCTATCATGTCTGTTTAAACCGGCGTTCTTGCCGGTGTTTTTCATTTCATCGACTCTCTACAGCTCCTGACTCATGACAACAATCAACATCCAACAAATGATGGCCGACAGCGGCGTGGCGTTCGGCACCAGCGGCGCGCGCGGTCTGGTTAGGCAAATGACCGGCGAAGTCTGCGCTGCTTATACGCTGGCGTTTATCCAAGGTTTAAATCTGGCGCGGCGCGGCCAAAAGATCGCATTGGGTATGGACTTACGCCCGTCCAGCCCGGAAATTGCTCAAGCTTGCATTGCAGGCATACGCCAGGCCGGTTGCGAAGTGGATTTTTGCGGGGTGTTGCCCACGCCGGCTTTAGCCCTGTATGCGCTGACGCAAGGTTTGCCGGCGATCATGGTGACCGGCAGTCATATTCCATTCGACCGCAACGGCATCAAGTTTTATCGAGCCGATGGCGAAATCAGCAAGGCCGATGAAGCGGCAATGACCGGCGCAACAGTGGACGTGCAAGAGGTGGCGGCTGAGCTGCCTGCTATAAATCCGGCGGCGCTGACGCAATTTCAGGAACGCTACACCAACTTGTTTGCGCATGATTTGCTAAACGGCTGGCGGGTAGGCGTCTACGAACATTCCAGCGCCGCGCGCGATGTATTGAAGGACGTTCTGGCGGAGTTGGGCGCTGAGGTAATCGGCTTGGAGCGCACCGATACCTTCGTACCCATCGACACGGAAGCCGTCGGCGAAGCTGATCGGCAGCGCGGCCGCAATTGGGCCGCCGAATATAAACTGGATGCGTTGATCTCCACCGACGGCGACGGCGACCGGCCACTGATCGGCGACGAAACCGGCGAATGGCTGCGCGGCGATATCGTCGGCTTGCTGTGCGCGAAATTTCTGGGAGCTGACACGGTGGTGACGCCGGTGAGTTGCAATACCGCCATCGAAACCTCCGGCTGGTTCAAGCAGGTGATTCGCACCCGGATAGGGTCGCCGTATGTCATCGCCGGCATGGAGCAAGTGCCAAGCGGCGGCGTGGCCGGCTTCGAGGCTAACGGCGGCTTCCTGGCCGGTAAGGGGTTGTCCGTAAATGGCAAAGCCCTGGCGCCACTGCCGACTCGCGATTCGCTGCTGCCGGCGCTGGCTTTGCTGGCGATGGCGAGTACTCAAGGCGTGACATTATCGGGACTATTGCAAGGCTTGCCGCAACGATACACCGCCAGCGACCGTATTCAGGAATTTCCGGTGGTCAACAGCCGGGCCTTGCTGGAACGTTTACAGGTGGACGACACGGCTTATCGTAGTCTGTGGGGCGATGAACTTGGCGCGCCGGTAAGTCGCGATACTACAGATGGGCTAAGGTTGACTTTTGCGAATGGTGAGATTGTGCATCTGCGCCCCTCCGGTAATGCGCCGGAATTGCGTTGTTATGCCGAGGCCGACGCTATGGCGCGTGCGGAAGAATTGGTGGCTGCAACGTTAAAGCGGATTGCCGGCTAAGCGGTTAATCCGCCGTTAAGCTTCTGTGTTGTATTGTCTAATCTCGATAATAACTAAATGCGAGGGTAACACCATGCAACATAAAGCAATTTTATTCAGTTCTTTAGTATTGGTTTCCGGCGCTGCGTTTGCACAATCGGCGGTATTGGAAGGTGTGGCTAAACAAGCGGCGAAAGACACGGCCACATCGGTAGCCTCTGGCGCGGTGAAGGGTGTCGAACAGGCCGGTCAGGCTGTGAATCAGGTGCAACAAGTTCAGCAGGGTGTGCAAGCGCCCGCCGTTCTAAAAGACCAAGCCCAAGACGCAGTTAAAGACGCAGCTCAACAAAAACTGGAGCAAGCAGTACCGGCGGAAGTCAAACAAGGCGCGGAAACTCTGAACGCCAACAAGGAGAAGGTGACAGAATTGAAAGGCAAGGTAGACGCGGCGCCTAAATCAACCGGCGAAGCGGCCAAAGCGGTGAAAGGCAAAGCCAAGCAAAAAGCGGCGGCAAAAGCGCTGGATTTGTTGAACTAAGCGATAAGAAAAAGGGCGGCGAGCTGCGCCGCCCTTCCTAAGTTTCGCCAAGACCGGTGCTTGGCGAATTCTTCACTAACGAATCACTTCCCGATTTTTCAACGCCACGTAAATGCCGTCGACGTTGTATTGATCGCAATCGAAGCTCAGATCGGCGGTTGCCGGTTTTTCATCCAGACACAAGCACAACAAGCCGGCGTTTTTGATCGCGTTAGCCAGCGCGTCGTTCGCCTGTTCCAATACCGTGGTGGCGTGGCCGGTGTCGAACAGTTTGCGTTCCAGCTGATAAGCCACTTGCTGGGCATTGGTCCCACTCAAGGCGATGATGCTGGCGGTTTGGCTAAAGCGTATCGCCCGCTCGGCCGCAGACACCGGCGACCAGTCTTCGGCGCTGGCGTCGCCGGTGATCATGCCGGCGCCGACCGTGACGTTGGTCAGCCGGTCGATGACGATAAACGAGCCGGTGGTTTTGTTGCGTTTGTAAGGATCGAACACCACCGGCGCATTGACCGCAACGGTGCAGGAGCCGATTTCGTTGAGTTTCAACTCCATGGCATCGTGGTGTTCCAGGGTGTTAACGTCTATGCGGTGATGAATCATCGACACCGAGCCGGACACGCTGCGCGTCGCCAGTTTAATCACGTATTGCCGGCCAGGCACCATGGCTTGCTCGGTCATCCAGACGATGGTGGCTTTGAATTTGTCGGCGATGCTGGGCGCGGCTTGTTGCTTGCCTAGAATGATGTCGCCACGGCTGACGTCGATTTCGT
>FSSH01000208.1_pt2 | contig 16514 bp, 17 predicted proteins | sample 1166101 | NCBI WGS metagenome assembly FSSH01 (sample SAMEA32972668, study PRJEB13176) | freshwater metagenome | biome: Drinking water system; feature: Biomass in drinking water that filtered by 0.45 um membrane; material: drinking water | place: USA | collected 2012-12-20 | depth 0 m | reverse complement strand
GCGGGAGCCATCCACAGAGGACAGAGCGGTGGTCATCCCTACACGAGCACAGGGGAGATACCAGATCGTGCCGACATGGCCCGTCTCGCGCGGTCGCGTCACGCTGGCAGAGCATCGCGCACCCCCGTCAACGGTGAACGCGTGGCTTGCGTCAATCGGCATGCTACAGATGCCATTATGTCAAACGCTCGAAGCAACACCGGCACCGTCGACGTCGATGGCGTCAAATACGACTGGCACCTGCAGCGCGAGCCGCAATGGTCCGACGACGATGGGTGGAAAGGCATGACCGTCTCGCTGCTGCAACAGGATACCCAACGCGCGGCGGTGCTGGAATTTCCTCCGCCCAAGCGCCTGTTGAAAGGGTTGCAGCGCGGGCGTCTTCAGCTCGACGACGCCACCGTTTGTCGCGGCGTGCGCGCGGCATTGCTGGCAGGGTGGGAGCCACTGTCGCGCGGCAAGCCGATGGTCTTCACGGTAGACGCTGACGGGCGCTGAGGCGTGGTGCGGCGCCAGACCCTTGTTTTTCAATCAGTGTAGAGGCACCCAACGCGGATGCGCACCGACACGGACGTGGAAACCATGTTGCTGGGACCGGTCCTGGCCGATCGCACGTGCGGCGATTGCACGGCGTGTTGCACGGTGCTGACGGTAAATACGCCCGAATTCTCAAAACCTGCGGGAACGCCTTGCGTCAATCTCCGTGCCGGCGGATGCCGTATCCATGAAGTCCGCCCCCGCATTTGCCGGACATGGTTCTGCGCGTGGCGACGCGTCGCGACCATGCCCGATGCTGCCCGGCCCGATCGCTCCGGCCTTCTCGTCTCGATCAACTTCGTGCAAGCGCCGCAGAACTGCTTCGAAGGCGTCTCGATCAACGTCCGGGCGCTCGCTGGCAGCGACGCGATAGAGAATGGCATGGCTGCCGCCGTGCTCGACAGTCTGTGCGATCAGCTGGTCCCGGTGTGGTTCAGCGATGGGTCAAAGAAAATGTTGATGCATCCTGACAACGACGTGGCCAGCCTTGTCCTGTCGGGAGATACTGCCCCTGAACATCTGCAGGATGAAGTGGCGGCGTGGCGCGAGCGCTACGGTGTATTTGCACCAAATGGCTAGGCGTTATGGCGCGAGTGTGGGCGTTAGCTGCACCCTGCGAACACGCTAGAGCACCGTGCCGACCGTGTCGCCCACGGCAAGCATCTTGCCGCGCGTGACGACCACGCGATCGCCCAGCTTCACGGCCCCAAAGAGCTGGCGCGCAAACGGCGTCGGCACCCCAATGCAGCCATGTGTCATATACCCGTCTGCGACGGAGGTGCCGTGGATGCTGATGCCATCATTGGTCATCCGCAGCATATAGGGCATTGGCGCATCATAAAGATTGGAGACATGATCTGCATCTTTTTCGGTGATCGCAAATACACCCAAGGGGGTCGGTTTGTCGTCGGCACCGTATAGGATTGCCGCCGTGCCGATTTCATGGCCACCGCGAAACACCGATATCGTCTGGGCGGCGAGATCAACCGTGATCATCATCGGCCCATCCGGCGCACCGCGTTCGTCCCAGTAATGGTCGCCCATGTGCAGCGGGCCATCGATCGGCAGGATATGCTTGATCACATAAGGGGAGGACGAAGCGGCAACGGCATCTGGCGACGGCGGTGCCGTTGCCACTGCGGGGGATGGTTTCGGCTTCGATCCATCACGGTCGCTGAGGCTGATCGCTGCCAAAGGCACGCGGGACGCCGTGGCCGGTGACGTCAGCGCGCCATTTGCCAGGGCAATAAACGCGCCCACCAGCACCATCGCGAGGAGGATCATCCCCTTTACCTGGCCACCAAGTCTTGCCTGCTTCATGCCGCTATGGGTACCGAAACTTGGGGCTGGGACAAGCCCGACAATTGGCGCGTTCCATCGCCGGACACTGGGCTCCCTTGTTAACATTCCGGACACCAGCAGGATTTGCCGCAGGCTGCCGGGTGATTGGCGGCTTGCGGCTGCGTTGACGCTTATTCTGCTTTGTCCCAAGGACGGCGTATGAACCCGCTCTATGCCAATCTCGGCACCACCATCTTTGAAGCCATGTCGGCGCGCGCGCGGGCCAATGGCGCGATCAATCTAGGGCAAGGCTTCCCCGATGGGCGCGGGCCGGAGGATGTGCTGGCGGAGGCGGCGCGCGCGCTGCTGGGCGACTCGAACCAATATCCGCCGATGGCCGGCACGTCAGCGCTGCGTCAGGCAGTCGCCGATCATTATGCCGCGCATCAGGGGCTCGATCTCGATGCCAGCGAAGTGATCGTTACCTCGGGTGCGACCGAGGCATTGGCGGCGTCGATTCTCGCACTGGTGTCACCCGGCGATGAAGTGGTGATGTTCCAGCCGCTCTACGACGCCTATCTGCCGCTGGTGCAGCGGGCAGGGGGCGTGGCGCGACTGGTGCGTCTCGAGCCGCCCGACTGGAAAATCACGGCGGAGGCGCTCGCCAAGGTCGCTAGCCCGCGTACCAAGCTGATTATCCTCAACACCCCGCTCAACCCCACCGCGACAATGGCCAGCCCCGAAGAGCTGGCGCTCCTCGCCGATTTCTGCGTCAGCCATGACGTGACCGCGATCTGCGATGAGGTATGGGAGCATGTCGTGTTCGACGGGCGCGAACATGTGTCGCTGATGACGCTGCCCGGTATGCGCGACCGCACGGTGAAGATCGGCTCGGCGGGCAAGATTTTTTCGCTGACGGGGTGGAAAGTCGGCTGGCTCTGCGCCGCACCTGCTTTGTCGCAGGGCATCGCCAAAGCGCACCAATTCCTCACCTTCACCACGCCACCCAATCTGCAGGCGGCGGCCGCCTATGGGCTGGGCAAGGACATCGCCTATTTCACCGGCATGCGCGCCGGCTTCCAGCGCTCGCGCGATCGGCTCGCGACGGGGCTGGAGGGGCTCGGCTATAAAGTGCTGCCCAGTGCCGCGACCTATTTCCTGTCAATCGATCTCGCCGCGAGCGGAATCGGGCTGGGCGACGAAGCGTTCTGCGAATGGCTGGTCGAGGAAGTGGGCGTGGCCGCTATCCCGGTCAGCGCTTTCTATGCGCAGGATGCCGTGACTAATGTGGTGCGGCTGTGTTTTGCCAAGGCGGACGAGACGATCGATGGCGCGCTGGAGCGGATGGCGCGGCGGCCCTAAGCGCCGTAGCGGGGCGTCATGCCCCGGAATAGCGCCAGCGCGATCATCGTCCCCACCAGCGTCGCCGCCAGATCGTTCACGTCGAAGACAAGGCCGGTGGTGAAGCGCTGTGTCAGCTCCCAAGCGATCAACCCGGCAAACGACACCATCGTCGCCGCGAGGGACCAACGCCATAATGTCGCGGTGGCGGCGTCGGGATGCTGCTCTGCCCAAATGCCGATGAACACGAAGGGCATCGCAATCGCCGCCGCGACATTGGGCATGACGCCGATCAGGAAGCTGGCGATTGGCGGCACCTCGGCATGCACCTCGCGCAGCCAATGCACCAGCGACAACAGCGCCAGCGCGCCGATGCCGACAAGGCCGAAGCGAGTCGATCGTTTCATGCGCCAAGAGCCTCCTTCAATGGCGAGCGTGGCACGGAGGTACGCAGGCAGCAATGAACTTGAGGCGCTGTCGATGCGATAGGGCGCGTGGTGGGCCGACGAAGTTGGCGCGGCGGCCTTAGCGCTCGATGCAGCTGCTAGGCAGGCTGTAGCCGCTCGGCTGACCAGACATCCCGCAGGAAGACGGGCAGATCATTGGCGGGCATGTCTGCCGGCACATGACAGAGCATATCGCTCACCAGTCCACGATGATATGTTCCGTGGTTCACGACGTGCGACACGATTTCCGCTTTCGTCATTGCGCCGGCTCCACCGCCGACAAATTCAAAGGTGACGGTCTCTTCCCACGCGTCTCCTTTCAGACCAGCAAAGTGATCAACATACCATTCGTCCAGCGTTAGCTGCCATGCGCGCAAATCCGGCAGGGAGAGTCGCTCTTCGATGTTACGGAAACAATAGTCATGACCAATGCCGAGCAAGTGACATCTAAAAATGTCATCAACAACCGCAACATGCGATAGCGTGTAAGCAATAGACTCCCAGCGTGTGGGTCGGATCGCCGCAGCTTGGCCTTCAGGAAGTAAAGCGACCGCCTGATAAGTTAATGAATTTGCCCAAGCCTTATAGGCCAACAGCTTTCTCAGGTGCGTTTGCATTTGGCCGGGCTCCGCGATCACCGAATATTGATCTGCCGATCGAGAAAAATCGGGCTTCAGACGTTAAGCATCCGATAGTTACTGGTCAACGGCGCGGTGGTGGAGCCGGTCGTCGGCCTCAAATCGTCGCGCTTACGCCCTTCTCGGTAATATACCCCGTCACCAGCCTCGCGGGCGTCACGTCGAACGCTGGGTTCGCTGCACCGGAAGCTGTCACCTTGATCGCCCCGCCTTCGCCCTGGACATGCGTCACTTCCTCGCCGGAACGTTCCTCGATCGGGACGTCGGCGCCGGTCGCGGTCTGCGCGTCGAAGGTGGTGCTTGGCAGCGCGACGTAGAAGGGGATGTCGTTGTCCTTTGCGGCGAGCGCCTTCAGGTACGTGCCGATCTTGTTGCAGACATCGCCGTTCGCCGCGACCCGGTCTGTGCCGACGATCACCATATCGACTTGCCCGTTCATCATCAGATGGCCGCCCGCATTATCAACGATCACGGTGTGCGGCACGCCGTGGCTGGCGAGTTCGAACGCGGTGAGCAGCGCGCCCTGGTTGCGGGGCCTCGTCTCGTCGACCCAGACATGGACCGGGATGCCGGCATCGTGCGCGACATAGATCGGTGCGGTCGCGGTGCCGTAATCGACCGTCGCCAGCCAGCCCGCGTTGCAATGCGTCAGGATGTTGAGTGGGCGATCGGGATTTTTCGCGTGCAGATCGCGCAAGATGGCAAGGCCGTGCGCGCCGATTGCTTCGCTCATTGCAGCGTCTTCATCGGCAATCTGGTCGGCGCGGGTGAAGGCAGCCTCGGCGCGCGCTTCGGGAGCGAGCGGGCGAACATGCGCCGCGACATCATCCAATGCCCAGCGCAAATTGACCGCCGTTGGCCGTGCTTCGAGCAGAAACTTGTGGGCAGCCTCAAGCCCCGCATCCGACGCATCCTCGGCCAGCGCCAGCGCGAGGCCGTAAGCCGCCGTCGCGCCGATCAGCGGCGCGCCGCGCGTCCACATTTCGCGGATCGCGCGCTCGGCAGTGGCCGCATCGCGCAGCTCTACCCAGGTGATCTTCCAGGGTAGGTCGCGCTGATCAAGGATCGTCGCGCCTTTGCCGTCATCGGTGCGACGGATCGATCGGGTGTGGATGCCGCCTAGTTTCATGTGGTTGAACCCCTGCTGATCCGTTTGTCCTGAGTAGCGGCTGCGCTTGTTGAAGACGCGTATCGAAGGACCAGCGGCGGTGCTTCGATACGCGCCCTCGCTTCGGCTTCGCCTACTCGGTCGCTACTCAGCACGAACGGGGTTGATCATTATCTCGTCGAAGCTTGCAATATCCGCTGGCCCGCCCTCACGGTCGATCAGCAACGCCTGCATCCCCGCCGCCTTGGCCGCATCGGTTTCCGCTGACACGTCCGACAGGAACAGGACATCACCCGCTGGCAACCCGATCGCCTCGGCAATGCGCGTATAGGCAACGGCCTCGCGTTTCGGCCCCGTTGTCGTGTCGAAATAGCCGGAGAAGAGCGGCATTAGATCGCCCGCCTCGCTAAAGCCGAAGATCAGCTTCTGCGCGGCGACTGATCCGCTCGAAAACACATAGAGCTTCAATCCTGCGGCGTGCCAGCGTTGCAGGGCCGCGACCGCATCGGGATAGACATGCCCCTTGAACGCGCCGCCTTTGAACCCCGCGTCCCAGATCATCCCCTGTAGCGTTTTCAGCGGAGTGATCTTGCGATCCTCATCGATCCAGCGCGTCATCGTCTCAATCGGGTCGCCGGGCTCGATCGCTTCAACTTCAGCCAGGATCGGCGCGACCTGCTCAGGGTGCGCCGCGCAATAGCTGCCCAGCCGCGCGCGCGCATAAGGGAACAGGACGTCCGCCACGAAGGAGATCGACGAGGTTGTTCCCTCGATATCGGTAACGATCGCGCTGATCACTCAGGCGGCGACCGGTTCGTGGCGCGGGAAGCGATCGGCGATGTCGTCGCCGGTGAACGTGGCGATCCAGCCATCGGGATTGAGGAACAGGCGGATCACGCTGAAATCGGGATTCGCGCCCATATCAAACCAGTGGCGCATGCCGGCGGGGACTGAAATCAGATCGCCCTTGGTGCAGAGCATGTTGAACACCCGACCCTGATGGTGGAGCGTGAACAGCCCCTCGCCCTCGACGAAAAAGCGAATCTCGTCCTCGGCATGGGTGTGTTCGGACAGGAATTTGGTGCGGATCGTCGCGCGATCGGGGTGATCGGGGGCGACGGCCATCACATCGATCGATTGATAGCCATCGGCGGCCACCAGCTGGTCGATTTCGGGCGCATAGGCGATCAGGACATCCTCGGCGCTGACCACGGCGCGGGTTGGCCAGCGTTCGAATCGTACGCCGATATGGCTAAGCTCAGTCGCAATCAACGCTGCGTCAGCGGTTTCGAGCAGCGGATTGGTGCCGTCAGTCTCGTCGAAAATCTGCAAATGGCTCATTTCATGCTCTCTCTGAAACGGGCTTCGGCGAGTTCGGCGGCGATCATCCATTCGACGCCCTCGATCACGCGCTCCGCCTCGGCCATGTCCTTGCCCCAGCCATACAGGCCGTGGCTGCGGATAAGATAGGCCGGCGGCGGCGATTCGGCCAGCATTGCGGGTTCCAGCGCGGCGATGATGTCGCTCATGTCCTGGCTATTGTCGACGATCGGCAGGTCGAATTGCGCCTCGTGCGTGGTGAAGCCCGGCAGCACCTTCAGCATTTCATGCCCCGCAAGCATGTAACTGGCGGCGTCGGCATAGGCGCGGCTCATCCCGACAGCCTCAGGCGAATGGCTGTGCAGCACCGCATTCACGTGCGGGAAACGCGCATAGAGCGCCATGTGCAGCGCGGTTTCGGCGGACGGTTTCTTGCCATCGAGTGATCGGCCTTCAGCATCGACGGTCATCACGCCAAAATCAGTCAGCCGCCCCTTGTGCCAACCCGAAACGGTGATGGCGAACCGCCCATCGGCGAGCCGCATCGAATAGTTGCCCGCCGTGGCAGGCGCCCAGCCCTTGCCATCCAGCCATCGCCCCGCGGCGATGATCTGCGTCTTCGCCTCGGCCAGGGTCGGTGTTGTCATGGGGTCACTCGGGCAGGGAAAATGGAGCGGGTAACGGGAATCGAACCCGTGTATTCAGCTTGGAAGGCTGCTGTACTACCATTGTACTATACCCGCATTGGTCGGTTCGATTACTGTCAAGCGCGCGGCGGCGCAAGCGCGGCGGCGCGATAAGCGCTCGGGGTGGTCGCCTCGCTGTCGCGAAAGGCGCGATTAAAGGTGGCGAGCGAACCGAATCCGGCATCCAGCGCGATCGTCAGAATCGGCACGTCCCGTTGGGCCGGGTCGCTCAGCGCGGCCCTGACCTCGGCGAGACGATAGCCGTTCAAGAAAGCGGCAAAGTTGCGGTGGCCGAGGCGTCCGTTGATCGCCCGGCGCAGGCGATATTCGGGCTCCCCCAGCTGCGCGGCGAGCGCAGCGATCGTCAATGTCTCGTCGCGATACGCCCGCTGCTCGGCAACATGCGCCTGGACGCGATTGGCAAGCAGGGCGCTGGCGCTGTCGTCGGCCGGGGGATCGTTCCGTGCCGGTGGTTGGCGGCTCAGAAAGATGTCGCTTCGTCTGAAACCAAGCACTGCCGCACAAATGCCACCGGTCACCGCCAGAGTGACCAGGCTGATCGCCAATGACATTGCGGGGGCGGTCCGTTCGATCGATGTCAGATTATTGGCTGCATAGATCAGGTTGATGCCAACGACCGCGCTGCCGGTTGCCCAGACAAAGCCGATACGGACCCGCCGCCGCGCTTCGACAAGATCATTCTCGCGCCCCTGCCAGGCGACCCATAGTCCCGCCAGAGCCAGCCCCAGCCACAGCGCGCGCATCGGCAGGTCGGTCGGCCAGAAATTGCCGCGTTCGGGTGTCCATAGCGCGAAATTGGCGAGCGACAGGACCAGCGTTAAGCCGACCAGCGACCAGCTTGCCCAGCCAAAGCGCGCTTCATCGTTGAACCAGCTGCGGACGAACAACCAGAAGAAGCCGGAGATTGATGCTTCGCCGATCAACAGCACCGCGCTGAATGGCTGATCAAAAGTGGTCAGGCCATGCGCTTCAGCGATCACGCTGCAGGCGACGCCGAAAATCAGCGCGCTGGCCATCCGCGCTGGCACGGTGTGGCGGTGATCGCGCAGCAGCAATGCCGTGATCAGCGCCAAAAGCGAAAGCGCCCCGCCGCGCGCAACAAGATCGAGTTCGGAAAAGCTCATGGGGTGCTGCTGTCAGAGCCCCGTCATGGGCGCAAGCCAGTCATCAAAAAAGGGGCGGGGCAGCCATGTTGGCGCCCCGCCCAGGCAATCACAGGCCGGATGGTGTTGACAGAAGGCCCTGTGATTCGGTTGCGTCGGGACGCGCAGTCACCCGCGCGAAGGTTTCGCGGTAACGGGGGTGCTCGGTCCCCATCAGCCGGTCCCAAAAGGTGAACCAGAAGCCGTAATTATGGTTGAACCCGCCGCTATGATGCAGATCGTGATGCGTCGTCGCGCTGATCCAGCTGGTCAGGGGCGTTGACAGCCACCAACGCGGGTGCAGCTCCAGCCCGGCATGAGCGGTGACGTTGCGGATGATCTGCACGGTCAAAAAGCTGAAGGTGACGATTCCCGGTGTCGGCACAAGAAGAAGCCAGAACGGGAAAAACATCGCGTTCACAAGCGCTTCGGGCAGCGCAAAGCTATAGGCGGTCCACGGCGTCGGGGTGGTCGACAAGTGATGATGCCGGTGGAATGTCTTGAACAGCAGCCGGGTGTGCATCGCCCTGTGGGTCCAGTAGAAATAGGCATCATGCCCCAGCACGATCAGGGCGAACATCATCAGATTATAAGCAAAGGGATGACCATCACCGCCATAGGTCATCCAGCCATTATGTTCTGACCAGTCGATCGGAATCGCCACCAGCAGGTAAATGAAGATGGTCATCAGCGAAGAGACGACCTCACGCCGAAAATCCTCGCGGGTTGCGGTGCGCGGCTGAATCTGGCGCGATTTGAAACGGGTTCGCCGCAGCACCCAGATGATGCCCGCCAGCACGCTCGCGGCTATAAAATAGCGGCCAAGTTCGTAGGGCAGATAATAGCGTAAATCATCGACGACGACGTCGATCAAGGATTTGGGGTTCATTGCGAATGCTCCGATGACCAGACGGCTATCGGTTGTGCCGGGCACGAAATCCGCGCATCGTTCGATTCTGGCTGATCAAATTTGAAAAATGCCCAGTGATTGGCCAGCGGCTTGACGGAATCGCGCGCAACTGGCTGTTGGGAGCCTGATCAGGCGCGGTGAACACATGGCCAAGACAATACAGATGACCGAAACCAGGCAAGATGCGCTTCGTGCGCTTGAAATGCTCGATACCCGGCTGCGCTGGCTGTCCGCCTGGACGATCCACAACGCCAATCATCTGCGCGAGAAACGCGATGGGCTGAAGGTTGGCGGCCATCAGGCGAGCTGCGCATCGATGACGGCGATCATGGCGGCGCTCTATTTCCATGCGCTGCGCCCGCAGGACAAAGTGGCGGTCAAGCCGCATGCCGGGCCGGTGTTGCACGCGATCCATTATCTGCTTGGCACGCAGAGCCTCGATCAGCTCCAGCGGTTTCGCGGGCTTGGCGGCGCACAAAGCTATCCTTCACGCACCAAGGATCGGATCCCGGTTGATTTTTCGACGGGCTCGGTTGGGCTGGGCGTCGCGATCACGGCCTTTTCCAGCCTGGTGCAGGATTATCTGATCGCGCATGGCGCGCTGGCGGAGGGGCAGGCCGGGCGGATGATCGCGCTGATGGGCGATGCCGAACTTGATGAGGGCAATATCTATGAATGCCTGATCGAGGGCTATAAACATGATCTGCGCAATTGCTGGTGGGTGGTCGATTATAACCGCCAGTCGCTCGATCACACGACGGCGGACCGCATGTTCCGCCGCTTCGACGATATTTTCGAAACCTGTGGCTGGCGTGTTCTGACGCTGAAATATGGCGTGCAGCAGCGCGCCGCGTTCGAACTACCCGGGGGCCAATCGCTCCAGGAATGGATCGACACCTGCCCCAATGCCGATTTTGCCGTGCTGACCTATCAAGGGGGCGCGGCGTGGCGGGCCCGGCTGATGGCCGATATCGGCAGCAGGCCCAATGTAGCCAAATTGCTGGGCAGCTATGATGATGCGGCGCTGGCCGCATTGATGACCAATCTTGGCGGGCATTGCATGGAAACGCTGTGCGCGGCGTTCGATAGTGCTGATGATGATCGGCCAACCTTGTTCATTGCCTATACGATCAAGGGCTATGGCCTGCCGCTCGCCGGCCATAAGGACAATCATTCGGGCATGATGAACCCGCCACAGATTGCGGTGTTGCGCGACAGCCTGGGGATTGCGGCGGGCGAGGAATGGGCCCCCTTTGGCGGGCTTGGTGACAATGTGGCGGCGCAGCTAAAGGCGTTTATCGATCGCAGCGCGCTCGCCCGGCGATCGCCCGAACCGCGCCCTCCTGCCGTGCCGGTGCCCCCGCGACTGCCCGTGCCCGAGGGGGCAGAATTATCGACCCAGGCAGCATTTGGGCGGATCCTGCTCGATCTCGCCAAATCAGGCGAGCCCTTGGGCGACCGGATCGTCACGACAGCGCCCGATGTGACCCAGACCACCAATCTGGGCGGCTTTGTCAATCAGCGTGGGTTGTTTCGGCGCCAGGCGCTCGCCGATGTGTTCCGCGCCGCCAATATCCCGTCGGCACAGAAATGGTCTGGCCACGCCGCTGGCCAGCATATCGAATTGGGGATCGCTGAGAATAACTTCTTCCTGGTGCTCGCCGCCTTGGGATTGGCCGGGCCGCATTTCGGTACGGGGTTGATTCCGGTTGGTACCGTCTATGACCCCTTCATCGCGCGCGGGCTCGATGCGCTCAATTATGCTTGTTATCAGGATGCGCGCTTTCTGCTGGTCGGCACGCCGTCCGGGCTGACCTTGGCGGGTGAGGGGGGTGCGCACCAATCGATCAACACGCCGCTGATCGGCATGGGCCAGCCGGGGCTGACCTATTATGAACCCGCCTTTGCCGACGAATTGACGTTGATCATGCGCCACGCCTTTGCGCATCTCCAGGCTGAAGACGGCGAATCGGTCTATTTGCGGCTGAGCACGCGCACCATCCCGCAGCTGCCGCGCGATGATGACGATTGGGAAGTCGGCGCGTTGCAGGGCGGTTATTGGCTGCGCAAACCCGGCCCGCGGGCTGAGGCAGCGCTGGTGTTCAGTGGCGCGGTCGCGCCCGAAGTACTGGCCGCCTATGCAGACTTGGCTGACGATCTGCCCGGGCTTGGGCTGTTGAACATCACCTCGCCCGATTTGCTGCATCGCGGCTGGTCGGCGCGGCGCGCGGCGCGCTGGACCGGAACGCCGCCTGCCCCCGCCTATGTAGAGACATTGCTATCGGCCTTGTCGCCAGCGGCAGGATTGGTGACGGTGATCGATGGATCGCCGGGCGCGCTGTCCTGGCTCGGCGGGGTGCGCGGGATGCGGGTGAGCCCGCTTGGGGTCGATCGCTTCGGCCAGACCGGGGACTTGCCTGATCTTTATCAGCGCTATCGGCTCGATACAGCGGCAATTGTTGATGCAGCGGCGGAGCTGTTTCTGGGCTGAACGCGGCTTGCCGATTAGCGCGATGCTTCACGGCTTGCTTACCATTGCTGCGCTATCACCGCAGCGATGTTGCACGATCCTTCTTTGGCGCGCGCGGTGGCAACCGATCCGCGACCGGCATCCGCCGTCAGCACCGGGGTTGGCATGGCCGGATTGGCGGGCTTGCTTGCCTGGGTGGTTGTTGCCCGCTGGTTCGGGCTCGATGGACCCTATTCGGCGCTGGTCAATGTCGCGGCCTGCGGCTTGCCGATGATTTTGTGGTCGGTATTTGTCGATAAGGTACATCGCCGCCCGACGACGGGAATCGATTGGTCACGCACCACCAGCTGGCGCGAAACGCTCGACATCAGCCTCACTAAACTTGCCGGATTATGGGCGACCTGGGCCGGCATTGCGCTGATTTATGGCACCGCGCGCTTTTATTGGGATCGGCAATGGGCGGATTACCCCTTTGCGATGAATATGCTGGGGGCGGCAGCGCCAATCCTGTTTGTCGGCTCGATTCCCTATGTGATCTGGCTCGATCGCAAATTGGTTGCGCCAAAGGATGGTGCCTGGGCGCTGGGCAGCTGGCTGATGGGAACGGGCGAGGCCGATCCGCAGATGATCTTCGCGCATCTGCGCAGCTGGGCGGTGAAGGCGTTTTTCTTTGCGTTCATGCTGGCGATCGTCCCGCCCGGCTTTGGCAATTTCATCCGCGCCGATTGGCAACAGGTGCTGCACGATCCAATCGCGCTGGCCAATTGGCTGATCACGCTGATGTTCGTGATTGACGTCGCCTTTGCGACCGTCGGCTATGCGCTGACGATGCGCCCGCTCGACGCGCATATCCGCAGCGCCAATCCCCATGCCGAAGCATGGATGGCGGCGCTGATCTGCTATCCGCCCTTCTCGCTGATGGCCAATGGCGGTGTGCTGGATTACCATCCCGGCACTGCCGACTGGACGCATTGGTACGCCAATCAACCCGTGTTGCTGGCGATTACCGGCGCGGTCCTGGTCGGGCTGACGGCGATTTATGCTTGGGCGACGGTTGCCTTTGGCCTGCGTTTTTCGAACCTCACGCACCGCGGGATTTTGACGCACGGGCCCTATGCCTGGTCGCGGCACCCCGCTTATCTCTCAAAAAACCTGTTCTGGTGGATCGCCACCGTGCCGTTTCTCAGCACCGGTTCGCTCGTCGATGCTGCGCGAGCGACGCTGTTGCTGGCGGTGGTGTCGGGCATTTATTACTGGCGCGCCCGGACCGAGGAGAAGCACCTCCGCGACGATCCTGACTATCAGGCCTATTCGGACTGGATGGCGCGCAACGGCCCGGTGCCGCGCTTCTTCGGCTGGGTCTTCGGCCAAAAGCCGGTCGGCTGACATCTTGCTCCCGGGCTGATCGCTGCCTAGGTTCGCGATCCGGTGTCGGGGGGCGTGATGCAAAGCGAAGCACAGCAGGCGATGAGTGTTTTCGCCACACAAATCGGCTCGATCAGCGCCTTTTTCGGGGGTGTCGCCGTCGCATTCCTGGGGCTGTTGATTTTCGCCAACACTCGGTCGCGGCTGATGGAAGCCACGATCGGCGCCTTTGTCACCGCTGCGGTCTGCTTCATCGTCTCGGCGCTGTCGGCGACGATCCTCAGCGTCGGCCTGCTGCCCGGCGCGTCGCGCGACATCGCCAGCCGCCCCTATCTCGAATCGACACTGCTGCTAATGAATGTCGCGTTTCTGCTGGGCATCATTGCGCTGCTCAGCGGCATCATGTCGAGCGGCTGGCTGCGCAGCCGGTTAACGGGCTATACGACCACCGCGGTTGGTGCAGTTGGGCTAGTCGCGGTGCTCTGGTTGTCGGTGCGCGTCAGCTAGAAGCGCATTTCCTCATAAATACGGCTGACATCGCCGCCCCATTCACCGTGATAGCGATCGAGCAGCAATTGCGCCGGCACCTTGCCGGAGCGGACGATCTCGCGCAGCGGATCGAGAAAGCCCGTCTCGTTGCTGCCGCCGGCATCGGTGCGCGCGCGGGCGGCGAGCCCGGCATGCGAAATATCCAGCACCTGGCCTGCGATATCGCGCAACGTACCACCGCCCGGCAATGGCGCATCAAGCGCAAGCTTGGGTACTGAAGAGCGCAGCAATTCGCGCTCTTCCATCGACCACCCCTTGACGAGATTCCAGGCGGCATCGAGCGCGCCTTGGTCATAAAGCAGCCCGACCCAAAAGGCCGGCAAGGCGCAAATGCGGTTCCACGGCCCGCCATCGGCGCCGCGCATTTCGAGAAAGCTCTTCAGCCGCACCTCTGGGAAGGCGGTCGAAAGATGATCATTCCAGTCATCGGTGGTCGGCAATTCGCCGGGCAGGACCGACAGATCACCCTTCAGGAAATCGCGGAAGCTCAAGCCCGCCGCGTCGATATATTTACCATCGCGGTAGACGAAGTACATCGGCACATCGAGCGCATAGTCGGTATAGCGGTCATAGCCAAAGCCGTCTTCGAAGACGAAAGGCAGCATGCCGGTGCGCGCCGGATCGGTGTCCGACCAGATATGGCTGCGGTAGGAAAGCATCCCGTTCGGCTTGCCCTCGGTAAAGGGCGAATTGGCGAACAGCGCGGTGGCGAGTGGCTGCAGGGCTAGGCCGACGCGAAATTTCTTCACCATATCGGCTTCAGACTGATAGTCTAGATTAACCTGAATCGTACAGGTGCGCAGCATCATGTCTAGCCCCATGCTGCCAACGCGTGGCATATGGCGCAGCATGATCGCATAGCGGCCCTTGGGCATGATTGGCAGCTCGGCGCGAGTCTTGTCGGGCCACATGCCCAATCCCAAAAATCCGATGCCGAAGCGCTCGCCGATCTTCAGCACCTGCTCCAGATGACGGCCGGTTTCCGCGCAGGTCTGGTGGAGATTGTCGAGCGGCGCGCCCGACAGCTCGAATTGCCCAGCGGGTTCCAGGCTGACGCTGCCATCGCTGCCGTTCAGCGCGATGACCTTGCCGCCTTCCAGCACCGGTTCCCAACCAAATTCGGTCAGCGCCATCAGCAGGTCGTGGATGCCGCCGGCTTCGTCATAGGAAGGGGCGCGGTGATCATTCAGCGCATAGACGAATTTCTCGTGCTCGGTGCCGATTCGCCAGCGCTCAGGCGGCTTTTCACCCTTGGCGAAGCTCGCGATGAGTTGGTCGCGGTGTTCGATGACCGCCGATTTGCTGTTGGTGACGGTCTTCGTGCTCATGGATCGCGCCTTTAGCCGGGGGCGGGGCGGGGCGCTAGTGCTCGTGCCTTGTGCTGCTGAAACCAATTATTGCCAGTCGCCCGCCGCGGTCATCCAAATAGCGACTGCTGCTGCTGCCGCCGTGTCGGCGCGCAGGATGCGGGGCCCCAGCGACATACCGATCGCGGCGGGGTGGGCGCGGATCAGATCGCGTTCGCTATCGTCAAAGCCACCTTCAGGGCCGATCAAGATGCCGGCCGGTCCGGGGTGCGATCGCATCGCTTCCAAGGCGGGCTGTCCACCGGTTTCGTCCGCAAAAAAAAGCATGCGATTGTCAGGCCAGTCGCGCAACAGGGCGGGCAGCTTGATGGGGTCAGTCAGGCTCGGCAGCGCGGTTCGGCCGCATTGTTCGGCCGCTTCGATCATGTGGGCGCGCAAGCGATCAAGGTTCAGTCGATCGACTACCGTCCGCCGCGTCAGCACCGGCATCACCCGATCGACCCCTAATTCGCAGGCTTTTTCGACCAGCCAATCGATCCGCCCCTTTTTCAGCGGCGCAGCGCAGAGCCATAAATCGGGGACGATTTCGCATTCGCGCAGTTTTTCGGTGACGTTCAGCGTCAAGTCGCGCTTCCCCAGCGACTCGACGATCCCCAGCCATTCGCCACTGGTGCCGTCGAACAATTTCACAGGATCGCCATGTTTGATCCGCATCACCGCCATTAAGTAATGCGCTTGTGGACCCTCAACGCGGATTGAACCGGCGACGATGGGCGTCGCCACGAATAGCCGCGGTGTCGATTGAGGAGGCCAGGCGGGAGTGGCGGGCATAGCGAATCGGATAGCTGATAAGGCTGGCGTCGTCACCGGCAGCACGAAAAATCCGCCTGTTCACCTTTTCCCACCAATCGACTAGGACGGCGGATCGAATAAGGGATTCATTTTTGCATGTCTTCGCCCGCTACCCCGCTTTTGGACACCGTGACCACGCCTTCGGATTTGCGGAAGCTTTCACCGGAGCAGTTGCCGCAATTGGCGGCAGAGTTGCGCAGTGAGGTTATATCGGCGGTTGGCGTCACGGGTGGCCATTTGGGGTCGGGGCTTGGCGTGGTCGAGCTGACGACGGCGCTGCATTATGTGTTCAACACGCCCGATGACCGGCTGGTGTGGGACGTTGGCCATCAATGTTACCCGCACAAGGTGCTGACCGGCAGGCGCGACCGGATCCGTACGCTGCGCATGGGCGGGGGCTTGTCGGGCTTCACCAAGCGCTCCGAGAGCGAGTATGACCCGTTTGGCGCGGCGCATTCATCGACCTCGATCTCGGCGGCGTTGGGCTTTGCGATTGCCAACAAGATTGCGGGCAAGCCGGGCAAGGGCATCGCCGTGATCG
>FSSH01001913.1_pt1 | contig 16519 bp, 17 predicted proteins | sample 1166101 | NCBI WGS metagenome assembly FSSH01 (sample SAMEA32972668, study PRJEB13176) | freshwater metagenome | biome: Drinking water system; feature: Biomass in drinking water that filtered by 0.45 um membrane; material: drinking water | place: USA | collected 2012-12-20 | depth 0 m | reverse complement strand
GGGATTCGCTGCTGCCGCGCCCGATACAGCGCGGGTTTTGCGCGGGCGGCTGTTTCCAGGAGTTCATCGGTCGTCAGATCGATGTGTCGGGCGACTTCTTCGATGGGGCGCAGGCGATTTGGAATATTCGTATGTTCCCAGTTACCGGCATCGGTGATGTCATAGAGTGCGCAGAACCGCCGGGCTGTTTCCTCGTCGTTCAGCGCGGCTCGCACGTCGGCCGGTGTCCAGACAAAGAATTTTCCCTCGACGCCTTCGGAGTCGGCATCCGTCGCGGAATGAAATCCGCCTGCCGGTCCGGTCATTTCCCGGAGCACATAATCCAGCGTTTCGGTTGCCACCTGCCGGTAGAGGGGGTTCTTCGTGACCTGATAGGCTTCGACGTAGACGCGGGCCAGTAGCGCATTATCGTAGAGCATCTTCTCGAAATGCGGCACAAGCCAGCGGGCATCGGTCGAATAGCGGGCGAATCCTCCGCCGATATGGTCGTAGATTCCACCCGCCGCCATCATGTCGAGGGTCTTGGTGACCATGGCGAGGGCCTGTTTGTCTCCCGATCGCCGGTGACAGCGAAGCAGTAACGACAGCCCGGCTGCCGGCGGAAACTTGGGCGCGGTGCCGAAGCCGCCGTGGGTCTTATCGAATTCGCCGTTGAACTGCGCGACAGCCTCATCCAGCGCCGATTCGCTGACCGAGATCGGGGACGGGATACGGCCGGCATCTTTCAGCCGCGCCGTCATGTCCTTCGCCTGGGCGTGAACGCCTGCCGCGTCGGTTCGCCAATAGTCGGCGATTTTCTTCAGCAGTGTACCGAACCCCGGTCTGCCCCAGCGGTCTTCAGGGGGAAAGTAGGTGCCGGCGAAAAACGGTTTTTGCTCCGGTGTCAGGAAGACGGTCATGGGCCAGCCGCCCTGGCCGTGGTTCATGGCGACGGTAGCTTGCATGTAGATTTCATCCAGGTCAGGCCGTTCTTCCCGATCGACCTTGATGCAGACGAAGTCACGGTTCATCAATTCGGCGGTCGCGTCATTCTCGAACGATTCCCGCTCCATGACGTGGCACCAGTGGCAGGCTGAATAGCCTATCGAAAGCAGAATAGGCCGGTTCTTGTCCTTCGCCGCCTGCAAGGCCTCCGGTCCCCAGGGATACCAATCGACAGGGTTATAGGCGTGTTGAAGCAGATAGGGGCTGGTTTCGTGGATCAGCCGGTTCGGGGGCCTTGTATGTGTCGATGATGACATACGGGGGCACCCTAGCATCGGAGCCGGAACAGCGTCAACGGAGCGTACTTCGTGAAACGTGAGTGGTCAGTGGTGAGTGGCAAGTGGTGAGTAGTGAGGAGGAGTCCTCTGGAAGGAGGGTTCCTTCTATGTTTGTGGCAACTATTGCGAGAGCCGATGACGTGGACGTGTGGGGTGTTCTTCGCCACTGACCACTCGCCACTAGCTACTCACGACTGGCCACTGACTACTTACCACTTTACCAATGTGGTAGGCTTGGCCATAGGAGACGCCGCGAGCACATATGAACGATACCGGCCCCTATTCCAATTACCGTCTGACTGTCCGGCTGGAACTTGCGAATAAGCCGGGCGTCTTTGCCCGCGTGGCGGCGCTGCTGGCCGAAGAACAAGCCAATCTCGGCGCGGTCGACATCGTCTCGGCAACGAAAACTTGCATGATCCGGGACGTGACCTTCGACGCGCAGAGCGAGGCGCATGGCAAGAAGGTGTTGGCTAGGCTTGCCGCGCTGTCTGATGTCACGGTACTCTCGGCCTCCGATCGTATTTTTCTGCTGCATCTCGGCGGCAAGATTCGGGTGGAGGGGAAGATTGCGATCAGTACGCGGAATGTCCTCTCGATGGTCTACACGCCCGGCGTCGGCCGTGTCGCCCAAGCTATCGCGCAGGATAAGTCCAAAGCCTATGTGTTCACCAGTAAAAGCAACAGTGTGGCGATCGTCACGGACGGGTCGGCAGTGTTGGGACTGGGGAATCTCGGTCCGGAAGCAGCGCTGCCGGTAATGGAAGGCAAAGCGATGCTGTTCAAAGAGCTGGCCGGTATCGATGCCTGGCCGCTGTGCCTCAATACGCAGGACCCGGATGCGATCGTGCAGATCGTGCAAGGGATCGCGCCGGGATTCGGCGCCATCAATCTGGAAGATATCGGCGCGCCCCGCTGTTTTGAGATCGAGCGACGGCTGAAACAATTGCTCGATGTGCCGGTCATGCATGATGATCAACATGGGACGGCTGTGGTCATCCTGGCGGCCCTCACGAACGCGCTACGGGTAGTGGGAAAGCGGATGGAGGAGGTGCGTGTTGTCGTCAACGGGCTCGGCGCAGCGGGCACGGCCTGCTGCCGAATGTTGCTGGCGGCCGGCGTGTCGCATCTGCTGGGCTGCGATAAGGAAGGCATCATCCTGTACGGTGAGGCTGAGCAATTGCGGGCCTGCCGGGCCGATCTGGCTGCTTGTCGTACTCCGGATAATCCGAGGGGGACGCTGCGGGATGCGCTGAAAGGCGCCGATGTGTTCATCGGCCTGTCAGTCGGGAATATTCTGAGCGCGGAGGATCTCGACGCGATGGCCACGGACCGGATCGTCTTCGCGATGGCGAATCCGGACCCGGAGGTCTCGCCGGATCTGGCCGCGTCGCACTGCCGTGTCTTTGCCACCGGACGATCGGATTATCCCAACCAGATCAACAATGCGCTCGCATTTCCAGGCATCTTCCGAGGAGCACTCGACGTGCAGGCCGTTGAGATCAATGAGGCAATGAAGTTGGCTGCTGCCAATGCCCTGGCTCATACGATTCCTGAAGGCGCGGTGAGTGAGGATTACATTATTCCCAGCCTCTTCGACAAAACAGTCGTTCCAAACGTGGCCCGCGCTGTCGCAGCTGCTGCCCGTGAGACAGGCGTAGCGCGTCGGCGGAACAAAGCGAAGAGTGAAATGTGAGGGGTGAGTAGTCAGTGGTCAGTGGCCAGTAGTGAGTAGCTAGTGGCGAGTGGTCAGTGGCGAAGAACTCCCAGCACGTCCGGGGCATCGGCTCTTGCTGTGGCCGTCATAATCGGAGAGGGAGTCTCCCTTCCGGAAGACTCCCTCTCTGATCACAGCTTACTCTTCACCACCTACCACTTGCTACTTGCCACTCACCCCTTACCCCCTCACGTCAGGCGGGTGCCGAAGCCCCTTCTGGCGCTAAATCCCACTGTGGTACAATGCGCGCGTCTTATCAGCGGATGAGCTATGCCTTTTTCTACGAGCAAGTACATCAAGTTCCGCCAGGGGATGCAGACGCGCATCGGGTCGCTGCGGTCCAAGACGGAGGTCAGTCTGGAGCTTGCCGTTGACGTGATGATGGAAGAGCGGGTGGACAGTTTCTTTCGCGTCGAACAGGGGCTTGAAGAGGTGATCCGATCACTGATCGAGATTGAAGAGGAGTTGGAAGTCATTCGCGATTTGTCCGGCGCGATGCGTCTCGAATCGCGGCTGGAGTTTGTCGAAGATCGCTGGGATGAGTTCGATAGCGAGATCCGTGAACGGCCCAGACGGCGACGCAAGAAGATCAGTCTTGCCGACATGCTGAAAGCTGCCAGCGGGGGAGGCGGGGCCCTCTCGGAGAATCCCGGCGGGGTCAACAACGCCATGGACGCCTATGCCATCATGGGTGTGGAGTTCGGCAGTTCCCTGGCCGATGTGACGGGCGCCTTTCGGATCAAGGCCAAACAGCTGCATCCCGACGCCAACAACGGCGACCGCAGCGCTGAGCCGGAACTCCGGCGCATGCTGGAGGCGTATCAGTTTCTGAAAGAATATCTCAGTTTGAGCAATACCGAACCGATGCGCCCGCCTGACCGACCCTACAGTCCTGCAGAGTAAATCCGGAGATTTATGACGACACCGCTGCACTACATTACGAGTCCCACGGCGCTCGGTGAATTCTGCGAGCGGCTCAAAGATAGCCCGCGTTTGGCGATCGACACCGAGTTCGTCGGCGAAGACAGCTTTGTCCCTAAACTCGAACTCATTCAGGTCGCCACAGACAATGCGGCGGCGGTCATCGATTTCCCCGCGGTGCAGGCCGCCGGCTCGCTGGATGCCTTCTGGGAGGTGGTGTGCAACCCGGCGATTCAAAAAATCGTGCATGCCGGCCGGCAGGATTTGGATCTTTGTGCGGTTCACGCCGGGCGAATTCCTAAGCCGTTTTTCGATACGCAGATCGCCGCGGCTATGGTCGGATATGGGCCGCAAGTAGCCTATGCCAACCTGGTTTTGCGGGTCCATGGCATGCGGTTGGACAAGGCCCATACCTTCACCAACTGGAGTGCCCGTCCGCTGTCGCAGGAGCAATTGGCGTACGCACTCGAAGACGTGACCTTTCTGCTCGCCATTCATGACCATCTGCATGCGCGTCTGTCAAAGTTCGGCCGGCTTGATTGGGTCGATGAGGAGTTCGCTCGTTTAGAAGACGCCGTGGGGGATACACGCCGGGAGCCCCAGGAACGCTACCAGCGTGTGCGAGGGTGGGACCAGCTCAAGCCAAAGTCAGCCGCCGTCCTTCGGGAGTTGGCTTCCTGGCGTGAAGGGGAGGCCAAGCGCCGGAATGTTCCGCGAGGCCGGGTGATGCGGGACGAAGTGTTGCTTCAGTTGGCACGGCATCCTCCCCGCCACATCCAAGAGTTGCGCGCGGTGCGCGGTCTGCATGGAGCGGAAGCGGATCGCAACGGTGAAACGCTGCTGGAAATTATCCGCACTGCGCTCGCGCTCCCTCCATCGGCCTGGCCCGAGGTTCCGAAAGACCGGAAGCCTGAACCGGAGTCCGTCGGTTTGGTCGAACTGCTGCAGGCGGTACTGAAGGCGCGCGCCACAGAAGCGGAGATTGCGCCGACCTTGTTGGCGACTACGGCGGATCTGCAGGCACTGGTCGATGCCAAGGCGAATCGTGAGATGCTCGATCTTCCGATTTTGAAAGGCTGGCGGCGTCTGTTGCTGGGAGAAGTGCTCCTCAATGTGCTGGATGGAAAACTTGCCCTCATGGTCGATCCTGAGTTCGGGACCATTACCTGGTCGCCACCCTCGATGCGGACAGATATCTAACAGGATGCTGAAAAAGTCCGCCAGCGGCGTTCTCGCATCGCTCAGAGGCTCAACGTACCGAAGCGTACGCCTCGCCCCCTCGCTCGCTGCGGCCTTGCTGGACGGTCATTTTGAGCATCCTGGATGACACATTGATATCGTCTCAACCTTCGATGCCTATAATGACCCCCAGGGGTTAAGACGAGTTCTTTCGTAACCTGCTAGAGCTTCTATCGGTATGTCGGTGCGCGGACTTAAGAGTTGAGTCGGTGACCAGGGGTAAGGCCACGTTCTTGAACGAGGATTGCCGAGGGAGGGGATACGTATCGTTACTTCTTAATATCCAGGATTGCCCCCAACATGGCGTCCGCCGTTTTGAGCGTTCTCAGGTTTGCTTCAAAACCGCGTTGCGCAATAATCTGGCTCACAGCTTCCTCTCCCAGATCGACGTTCGAGAGCTCAACCTGTACAGGTCCTTGCGCGGTATCTTTCAGCACGGCCGGCCCGGCGGAATTATCCTTCTGGACGACGGGGAGCACGCCTCCTGCGTCGGCTTCGACGAACTCGGTTCTGGATTTCTTAAATTCATCGGTGTTGACGTTCGCCACGTTATGGGCTGAGACTTCCATCTGTTTTGCATAGGCGGTCAGCCCCGATAAGGCGGTATGGATTGCAGAGACCATAGCGCACCCCCATGTGTAACGGTTGTCTGTTCAATCTCAACTCAATGCAAAGCAAAACCCTTACCGTCGCTAGCAGGGAAGGATCGGCAGGAACCGGCAACAGCGAGCAAGGATAGAGACCGGCCTGGCCAAAATTTGTGGCTTCTGACGGAAAATTTCGGTACAGTGCCGGCCTATGAATCGTGGACTGGGCTATCAACTCTACAGCGATTTCAACTGTCCTTTTTGCTATGCGTTGCATGAGCGATTGCACGACCTGAATGTGATCGAGCGTTGCGAATGGCGCGGGGTGCAGCATGCCCCGCATTTGCCCCGTCCCATGAAACCCTGGAGCGGATCGTTGGGTGCGGAACTCCGGCATGAGGTGTCGGTCGTGCAGCGGTTGGCGCCGGAAGTGCCGATTGCATTGCCGCCCGGGAAGCCGAATACGTTGCCGGCTATCGTGCAGGCAGTCGAATTACTGCAGGCGGATCATGCGCAAGGAATGGCGTTCGTTCGCGCAGTGTATCGCGCCTTCTGGCGAGATGGGCAGGATATTTCCGATCCGTCGGTCTTGGGCCGGCTGTCAGGCGTCACGCTTCCCGGCGATCAGGATGAGACGAGCCATAGGATTTCCCAAGAGTGGGAGGCGGCGTGGCACAGAACAGGCCAGGCCGGCGTTCCATTGATTGTCTCGCCGCAGGGCGATCTTCTTGTCGGCTGTGTGCCGCTGGAACGGGTTCGACGGTTTTTCGACTGACCGGACCCGCCGATACCAGATCGCGATGCCGCGGGGCACTCGGTTTCGACGGACAGGCCGGTTACCGCCCCAGTCGGTCTTTGAACGTCAGTTCCGCCACTGCCGATTTATCCAACTCACCCTTCCCTGCTTCGATCAAGCGCCGATACTGGCTGAGCGTTGCCTGAGCGACCGGGAGCGACAGTCCGGTCTCCTTCGCCAGGTCGAGCGCGATGGCGGAGTCCTTTGCGGCGTGCGCAGCTGAAAAATAACACTCGTGCGCCCGGTGCTGCATGTCTTCTCCGTCGGTCTCCAGTACCCGGGACGCGGCACCTGTTTGGCTGAACACTTCCCGCAGCAGGGTCAGGTCGATTTCCAAGGCCTCGCCCAGTCCCAACCCTTCGGCCAACGCGGCGGTGTTGCTGTTCATTACCATGTTGACGAGGGCCTTTACTGCCGCGGCTTTTCCTGCGGGACCGATATAGCGGACGGTTGTGCCCATGGCGTCGAGGACCGGTCTGGCCCGGTCGAAAGCGTTCCGTGTGCCGCCGCACATGAGGTAGAGCGTACCTTGACGCGCTTGGGTGATGCTGCCGGCCATACAGGCTTCTATGCTGGCTCCACCGCGTACGGTAACCAGCTGTTCAATGTCACAATGAACGTTCGGTGAGAGCGTTGCGCAATTGATGAATAAGCGGTCGTGCGCATGGGTGAGCAGCGAGGTTTCGTCTTGCTCGGCGAAGATTGCACGCATGGCCTGATCGTCCGACACGGCGGTGATGATGACGGAGGAGGTTTGGGCGACCGCTGCGGGGGTGTGTGCGCGTGTGATGTGGAGTTGTTCAGCCAGGTCCGCCGCTGCCGAGGAATGAAGATCAAAGATCGACGTCAGCTGAAAGCCCGTCTCGCTCAGGCGGCGCGCCATATTGGCACCCATGCGCCCCACGCCGATAAATCCGATACGAAACTGGTTTTGCATGCGGGATCACCCTCAGAGGTCGCACGGGTAAGGTGCCCTGTCGGGGAGATTGTACACAGATACGATGGCTGGCGCATCTGCCATGAGGATGGAATGAATTTCAGCGCCGCGTTACATAATGCGGCACACAGGAAAGGCCGATGGCATCGTGCCAGTGCGCAGGGATGCCGTCTTATCCCATTGCAGCCCAGATCTTTTGTGCGTTTTCACCTGTAAAGGTGACATCGTCCTGCGCTGAAGAGCTGCGTTCAAAATAGAGCCGGAGCATGCCTGCGCCGAAATGAGCCTCCCGGACCAGATCGAGGTTGATCGCCATTTCACCGGGACGTTCTTCGTTCTTCACTTTGACAAACCGCATGATTCAGCCCTCCTTTGAACATGTCATGGCCCATATCAGTGCAAGGCCGGTCCGCATCCCGTTCTCTGTGTTGTGCAATCTAAAATAGACAGCCTGCCGAATCCCGTCAACTGAAACGCAAGTTCTGTTTCGAGATCCAAGACAGGCCGAATGCGGAGTCTTTCAACTCAACGTCGCCCATCGTACCAAACGGATAGGTGCTTCTTATCCGTCAAGGTTCGGCGCCGGTTGAGCAACATCCGCAGAATCTGTCCGGCGATTTCACGCGCGGAGTAGAGGGATATCTTACGTGGCGAGGTGTCGAGCGGGTGTGTCGTTAGAATAGTGAATTCCAGATTGCGCTGGCGCCCCCATTTTCGTATTCGTTTACTGAGGTCGATTTCTTCCAGTGCGTAGAGTTCTTGGCTGAATCCGCCGACCTCCACAAAGGCATCCCGGCGGCAGACAAACAGGGCGCCGGCGGCCCAGTGAAGCAGGATTGACGTTTGTGTCCAGAATCGCAAGATTCCATATGCCCACCAGGGCAATCCCGGCATGGAGAGCGTGCTGCCGCAGCCCACATGGGTCTTGGACTTTATGACATGTAGGATGTCGCCCAGTAATTCAGGACTGAGCACACTATCGGCATCCAGAAACAGCAGCCAGTCACCGGTTGCCACAGCCGCTCCGGCATTGCGCGCCCGGCCGATCTGATTGACCGGTTCAAACACCACCTGTGCCCCTGCTTGTTTGGCGAGGCAGGCGGTGCTGTCGGTGGAATTATTGTCGGCCACAATAAGTTCCCCTGTGACGCCGGAAGCGGAGTGCGCAGTCAGTGCGTCGGTTATGGATCGAAGACAGCGTTCTATCAGCTGTGCTTCATTGAATGCTGGAATGATGATGGAGAGACGCATGGTGCAATGGAGCCCGGTGATCCTTCCCAGTATAGCGTTTCTGACAGTTTCCTGATGATGCCATAGTTGCCATGGACAGGGCTATTGAGACAGGATATACCATGGGCTATTCTCCAAGACATCACCAGGAGGGACTTCATGCCGAAACGAGTGCGGACCGGACTGACACGTAGCGATATCCTCGACCGGTACATCGAGCGGTTTAAGCAGATGCTGGTGAAGTTTCAGCCGTTTTTGTCCCGCAAACGCGGCGGTGTGTCGCTGGAGGACTTCGACGAGGCTGCAGAGGAATTGATCGGACAAGTGTTCGGTGCGGCGTCGAACGAGGCGGAGGCGTACGTGTATGCGAAGACCGGCGAGTCAGCCCTATTACCGGAAGAGGCGCAGGAGAGCGGGACGCACAATGTCGAGCGCGAAAGCCTTCACCAGCGCCGGCAGGTGCTTGAAAGTTGCCTGGCCGATCTGGAGATGCGCCGACGTGTGCACGTGTCCCGGGAAGGTAAGCAAGGACTCAAGGCAATGGTCGAGCACTATATGTCGCGGGACGTGCGAAGCATCCATCAAGCTGCGACAATCAAGGAGGCCGGTCGACTGCTGTTGAAATACAAGGTGGGCTCATTGATGGTGGACGATGGCTCCCGCTACATCGGGATCGTCACCGATTCCGATCTCAGCCGGAAAGCTGTGGCCAAAGGGCTGGACCCCAACAACACCACAGTCATGACGTGCATGAGCAAGGCGGTGACGACGATTGAGGAAGACGAGCCGGTCTCAGAGGCCATGGCCCTTATGAAGAAACTGGGTATCCGGCATCTCCCTGTCACCGCGGACGGCACCATCATCGGCGTGCTGTCCGTGGCGGACCTGCTTCGGGCGCTTACGGAATAGCCAGTGGTTCAGGCTTATCCCGGGCGGGGGGTAGGATAAGCCCATCCGAAGAGGCGTCGAGACAGGCGACACAGGCAGCTGACTGCCTGTGTCGCCTGTCTTTTTGTGCGTTACCTCCCGGTTCTAATGTCCGCCTCCGGGGCCCTCGACATGGGTAAACTCTGGAGCGTCTTCATAGGGATGTTCTACAGTACCAGTGGCTTTGAGCACTGTGCCGACGACCAACCCACCGACTATCGCAATGGCCAGAGAGATGCCGATGCCTGCAATTTGTGCGCCGGCGACGCCGGGAACAATGACGATCGCGCTGAGTCCGCCCAATAGTCCAGGCATCCCATGGAGATTGTGGACGCCGCAGGTGTCGACCAGCTTGATCTTGGATTCCAGCATGGGCTGAATAAACACATATCCGATAACCGAGAGGATGCCGGCGAGTACCCCGATCGTGAATGCGCCGGTTGGCCCCACGACATTACAGGTCGAGCCAATAGAGACTCCGCCTGCCAGAGCGGCATTGGCCATATCCATCATTGACGTTTTTCCTTTATGCAGATACGTGCTCAGGAAATAGGTGGCGAGCGTGGCGCCGCTTAAGGACAAGAGCGTATTCACAATGGTTTGCGGCATTTCTTCAAACGGCACAATCGCGGTGGCAAAACTCGGCCAGAACAGCCACAGCACCATCGAGCCGAGCATCGAGAAGCGGTCGGACGTCGGATCGGATTCGATCGGCCGGCTGCGTTGCTGCGCGGTGGTCAGGACGAGGGACGCCGCAAGTCCGAAATAGGCGCCGAATGCGTGAATGACGATCGAGCCGGCGGAATCCTGGAAGCCTTTGGTAAGCCCTGATCCATTGTCCAGGACCAGCCACTCGTTGAGCGCATACAGAGGCACCAGCAAGAGTGTGAGGAGGGCGTACTGAAAGACACGCAACCGCCCAAGCACCGCGCCCATTGCGATCAAGGTCGTCGCGACGGAAAATTCAGCCAGCATCAGTGTTTCCACCGAATGTGGTTTCAGCGCATGGCCGACCATTCCATTGGCTCGTAAAGATATATAGAGGGGCAGACCGGTTGCGACCACCAGGTATGTGCCGGTGGTTGCGCCGAAGCCGTAGCGCCGGACGAATACCATCAAAAATCCGAATCCCACCACCAGCATGGCCAGGATGTGGATCGAGTAGTTATATTGTGCGACCAGGCGTGCTTCGTTGATGCCGCCCGTAGGTTCTGAAGCGCTCGCCCAACTGCTGAAGCATAAAACCAGCAGACTGACCACACCGAGTGCCTTTACACAGACGGCATGCTTCATGTCGATCCTCCTTATATAGGCTAGGCGCGGGTGGGGATGCCAAATGGACGGGAGTGTACTCCACTGTTTGTGAATATGAAATGGGCAATCAAATGGGAATTGAAAAAGTCAGAGAAAGGGACGAGGAATGAATCGATACCGATCCACAAACGCCGCGGTCGGCGTCCAATCGGGATCATGTGACTAAGGACCGTCAGGCATTACCTGGGTAATGCCTGGTGATCACTTTTGCGTCTGCGGTTCTGGCTTCCTACGCGGTTGCGCTCTTGGTCGTAGCCGACGGCGGCGTAGTATAGCGCACGATCGAAGAAGTGATCGAGCATCTGGAGCAACTCCAGCTTCCCGTTTAACTCCATAGCATTATCGGCGAGACCTTCGCGATCGATAAAAGCACGCACATGCTCCTTGGTGGCGGTAATGGCCCAGAGGAAGTGGCTATAGCCGACGCCCTGTTGGACACGTGTTGCTCCCAGCTCAGTATAACGCCGGGCCAACTGGTCCTCGGTCTTGTGCAGCAGCCAGTCGCTCAGATTGCGGTAGATCTCGCGGGTGCGGGCTTCAAGTTCGTCCGAAGGGACTTTGCGCAAATCGCTACATTGGGGGGCGCTCCATACTTTCTCGCTAAGCTCGCGGGAAAGGTCTTCAGCGTGTTTCTCGATGAGCTGAATGAGTCGGACAGCCAATGCCGGCATGGGGTACCTCCAGCTAGGGGTGAGCGGTGGGCGATTTTAGCTCTCCCCTCTGGTAGAACGCAAGCCGATCGATCTCTATTTATTGGGAGAGCCGTAAGATCTCACTAGGGGGAGTTACCGCTGGAATTGCGAATTTACCGGAGTTATTGATAGGTTATAGATGCAATTGAAATGTCGAGAGTAACTGGCATGACAGGAGGTGGAATATGGTGTATCCAACCAATTCCGTCATGGCGCGGATTCTGTGGTGTCGAAGGCAGAAAAGGCGGGCGAGTGGGCAGCTTGATTTAGAAGAATGGGCTGCTGAAGAAGAGGGCCTCCGAGACGCGCTTCGCAATCAAGATCACTCCCATCAATATCGAGGTGGTCCGCCTGAGGTGTTCATGCGGTATGCGATCGGGCTTCAGGATGGGCGGGTGTTGCTTCGCACCGGCGCCGTCGGACTCCAGTTCAGATTGCCCGGAAGATCGCACTAGCCGGCACGACGTGCGTTCCTTGTGAAGCGTATCACGTCCTTCGGCTCTGCTCAGGACGGTGAGCCTATCAAACCGTATCTCGCAAGCGAGAATCAGACGTGCTCTTTCCGTCCTGAGGTTCGCGCTTCACAAACAACAAAATTCCATGTGATGTGTGATGTGGTAGTTGTCCATGTTTTTGTGGCAGTGCGTGTTGCCACGCGCAGGGGTGCATTCACCAAGTCGGTTGCCGGTTAATCGGGTGGTCTCGCTCAAAACGGGTCCTCACGCCCGCTTCTTATTCCTTTGTGGGGTGACGTTCCCCTCACACGGGGTATGGTCGTGATTGGGGTTGCTCCTGTAATCTTCCGGGAGGGAACCAGAATGTTGAATTGATTCGAAAAAAGTGGAGCGGAACACTATGCTGAAACCCACTATGAACAGTCGAAAATCTTACGAACCCATTGATAACCGGTTCGCTGAACGTGTGGTTGTTACGTGCCGAGTACGTTATACGGGTGAAATCTCGACGCAGCCTCACCAGGGAGAAGGACTGACCAAGAATTTGTCCGTGTCCGGATGCAAAATCATCAGCGACAGTCCCGTGACGCGTGGGACATTGTTAACTCTCACGATCGCACTTCCCGACGAATTGCCACCGCTCGTTTTGAGTTCTGCACATGTTGTCTGGGTGTCTGGCTGTCAGTCATCCATTCGATTTATGCGTCTGAGCCAGGAGCACCGGAAGCGGATTCAGTCTTTCATTTGGAAGAGTATCTCTCGTGATTCCCTCAGTGATACACGGACTCGATTTCGGCTTGCATAGTCATTCCGGCAGTGCCTCTACAACAGGATTACCCCTCTCTGGAATATCTTCCTCTCCGTAAGTCACTCAGTAGCGCCCCGTCACAGTGTTGATCATCCGTCCTGCGTCTGTTTTGACTGAATTGTCGAGACAAGTATGAGCAGTTGTCCCATGATAAGTCGTGATTACTTTTTCTGAACCGGACACGCTTCCCATTACTGCGTACTGCCTTCCTGCACTGGTTCCCTCTGCATAGGCGCTGGTCGTTCCGCTGTCCACAACTTCAGATGCTATTCCTGCCATAGATCGGGTAGAGTAAACAGCGCATTCTTCGTTGTCTGATGATTTGGGAGGGATCATGGCAGTATTTCGACGTCCGGAACTGGAAAAGGATAATCCCATCGCTCCGCAGATGTACGTGGGGCCTCGGAGGAGGTATGCGCTGAAGAGAGCGGCCGCAACGCTGCAGGGTGTTCGGCAGGAGAGTGTGACTGAGGTGATGCAAAGGTTGACGGCGGCGGCGGAGCGGTTTGTGGCGACTGTGCCGCCAGCCAGGCAATCGACTCAGGAACGAAAGGCGTTGCTGGAGGCAATCGCGCTGGCGCACAAGAGCTTGGCCGAAGCATCACGCGAGCAGTCGTGAGCGTTGAGAAAACTCTATTCTAGGATTGAAAAGTTGAAACTCAGTAGGGTTCGTGGTATCCGCCATCATTGTAAGCTGTTGTCTCACAGCGTGCGCGCATTATAAGGCACCATGCAGTACATCCATCTCGGCCGTTCGGGCGTGAAGGTCAGCCGGCTTTGTCTCGGCACGATGAACTTCGGGCCGGAGACAAGCGAGGCTGACAGTTTTGCGATCATGGACCGCGCGCTGGACCTCGGCATCAATTTTTTTGACACGGCGAATGTGTATGGCTGGAAGGTGGGGGAAGGGTGGACGGAACAAATCGTCGGGCGTTGGCTCCATCAAGGCGGGCGGCGTGAGAAAATTGTCCTGGCGACGAAAGTCTTCGGTCGCATGGGTAACTGGCCGAATCAGTCGCGGCTCTCGGCCTTGCACATTAGGCGAGCCTGTGAGGAGAGTTTGCGGCGGTTGGGCACCGACTACATCGATCTGTATCAGATGCATCATATTGACCGGGAGTCACCGTGGGAGGAAATCTGGCAGGCGATGGAGCAGCTGGTCCGCGAGGGGAAAATTCTCTATGTCGGCAGCAGTAATTTCGCGGGGTGGCATCTGGCCCAGGCGCAAGAGCTGGCCAGGAACCGCCATTTTCTCGGGCTGATCTCCGAACAGAGCCTTTATAATCTGGTCGAGCGGACGATTGAGCTGGAGGTGATTCCGGCCTGCACCGCGTATGGCATCGGCGTGATACCCTGGAGTCCGCTGGCGCGCGGGTTGCTGGCAGGAGCGCTGAAGCCGGTGACGGTTGGACGGCGGGCGGATGAGGATTTGAAGAAGGAAATAGAAAAGTATCGCCCAAAGCTCGAAGCGTATGAGACGTTCTGTCAGAGCACGGGCGAGCAACCTGCCGATGTGGCACTCGCATGGCTGCTTCATCAGCCGGCGGTGACGTCGCCCATCATTGGACCGCGTACGATAGATCAGTTGAATGGCGCCATGCGGGCCTTAGCGCTGACATTGAGCGCCGACCAGCTGAAGCGATTAGACGAGATCTTTCCGGGGCCGGGCGGGACAGCGCCGGAAGCCTATGCCTGGTAGGACCTGAGGCGCATTTCCTCGAAAGAGTCGATGGCGTATGGCATGAAATCCGAGAATGAATCAAAAGCAAACCCAGGCTCTGATCTGATTACGTGCCATATGCCATCAGTTCTACGCCCCGGTCCTCAGTCCTTCCTTCTTTTATTCCTTCTGCGCATCTATTAAGATAACCCGGTCTGATCCCTTCTATTCCTTCGCATGAGGGGCTTCCGTTGAAAGCCAAAACCAGTTTCTCTTGCCAATCCTGCGGGCATCAATCGCTACGATGGCTCGGCCGTTGTCCTGACTGTGGCGGCTGGAACACGATGAAAGAAGAGCGGCAGGCTGCTACCGGGAAGGGCCGTCCCATGGCGATGAAGACGGTCTCAGCGCCGGCCACGCCGATCGGCGAGATCGAGGTTGTGGGTGAGGATCGCCGGCTGACCCGCATCGGTGAATTCGACCGGGTGCTGGGTGGCGGTGTGATCCCAGGCTCCATGATCTTGATCGGCGGCGATCCCGGAATCGGCAAGACGACGTTGCTGCTTCAGGCGCTGCCTCGTTTGGCTTCACCCGCGCAACCTGTCCTCTATGTGTCCGGAGAAGAATCGCCTCGCCAGATCAAAATGCGGGGGCAACGGTTGGGCATCGACCATCCCAATCTGCTGATTCTTGCGGAGACCTCTCTCGAACAGATTTTGAAAGCCATCCAAGAGATTCAACCGGCGGCCGTGGTGGTGGATTCCATTCAAACGGTATACACGGAGCAGATCACGTCCGCGCCAGGCAGCATCAGCCAGGTGCAGGAAGTCGCCGGCCAGCTCATGTGGTTTGCCAAGCGCGCGGGAGTGCCGGTCTTCATCATCGGCCATGTGACGAAGGAAGGGGCGATCGCCGGGCCGCGATTGCTGGAGCATATCGTCGATACCGTGCTCTACTTTGAAGGAGACAAAGGGCACAGCTATCGCATTCTCCGCGCCGTGAAGAACCGCTTCGGTTCGACAAATGAAATCGGCGTGTTCGAAATGAAAGACGGGGGGCTGGAGGAAGTCAGCAATCCCTCGGAGCTGTTTTTAGCCGAGCGGCCGCAGCGCAGCACGGGTTCGGTCGTGGTATCGAGCCTCGAAGGTACCAGGCCGATTCTAGTCGAGCTGCAAGCGCTGGTGTCCTCGACGAGTTATGCCATGCCGAAACGAATGGCCAATGGGGTGGAGCTCAACCGGGTGTCGTTGTTGCTTGCAGTGATGGAGAAACGGCTGGGGCTGCATCTCTCCGGGCAGGATGTCTACGTGAACGTGGTTGGCGGTATGCATATCGATGAACCTGCGATCGACCTGGGGCTCGTTGCGGCGGTCACGTCGAGTCTGCGCGAGACGCCGATTGAACCGGGTCTCCTGATTCTCGGTGAAGTGGGACTCGGCGGGGAAGTGCGCGCGGTGAGTCAGGCGGAGTTGCGCATCCGGGAGGCGGCGAAGATGGGATTCAAGCGCTGTCTGCTGCCTGAGCGGAATCTTGCGAAGCTCGATCCGATCGACGGTATGGAGTTGGTCGGAATCCAGGATGTGCGAGAGGCGCTGGATGTGGTGTTGGCGTAAGAAAGCGAGGGAGGGATGCGTCCCGGTGCTCGCGCAACGCGCGGTCTCGGAAGACCCTCGCTGGGGAAACGGCGCGTCTCGGCGCGTCGTGAGGTGGGTGGGTGAAATGTCGCGCGCAGTGGAGACGCATCCCTCCCTGCTTCCCTTTGGAGGGGATGGGAACAGGATGAGAAGCACGCCTCGTTGCTCGCTGAATGCGCGTCCTCAGAAGGGCTTCATTCAATGCGCGCATGAGAAGCATGCCTCTCACCCTGTTCAGAAGGGATGGGCGAAAGGTATCGGAATCGGGGTGATTCGATCCACTGTCGGGTTGTCTCTTGCGGCAGTACTACTGACTGGCATGGGCTGCGCATTGTTTCGA
>FSSH01000587.1_pt1 | contig 16528 bp, 15 predicted proteins | sample 1166101 | NCBI WGS metagenome assembly FSSH01 (sample SAMEA32972668, study PRJEB13176) | freshwater metagenome | biome: Drinking water system; feature: Biomass in drinking water that filtered by 0.45 um membrane; material: drinking water | place: USA | collected 2012-12-20 | depth 0 m | reverse complement strand
GTTGGCGCTGGAAAGAGATGTGCCTTGCCCTCACTGTGCTGGCGGGCAGCTTCAGCGTGCTGACGCCGGCGAATGCTGCGCCGCTTGTCCTTGAGCGCTGGTTTGCTGGTGAGACCATTGGCGAAGGCACGGTTTCGGTGCCGATTGCCGGGCTTGAACGACGTTTTTGCGTCATCACGCGCGGCAAAGCGACGGGCGGCAGGTTTATTCTCGTTGAAGATTTCGTCTATGATGATGGCGAAAAGGAGCGCAAGACTTGGGTCTTCACGCGTTTTGCCAATGGCCGTTATGCCGGGCAGCGCGAGGATGTCATCGGCGAGGCGGTGATATGGCAGGACGGTGATGTTGTGCGCCTTGCCTATGATATCGAGCTTAAAAACAAGCGCGACCGCTCAACCACCCGCCTTCATTTCAGCGATGTCATCCGTCTTGATCCCGATGGGCTGGCAGTCAACGACGCAAATATCAGCTTTTTTGGCGTGCCGATCGGCACAACGCGCGTTGTGTTCAGCAAGTCATCGCGCTTGGATGCCAGATCGGCCTGTAACCGGCGCCAAGCGCGCTGATGCTGAGTGCGGGCGTGAGCACAGTGAGGGCTGCGTTTGGCGTCCTCGTCTGCTCCCACCCTGAGGGCGAGTAGCGATAGACCTTGCCTTCCCGCCGGGTGATGGCGCTCGCACCCGCGGCTGCCACCGCGCCGTCCGGCAGATCGTCGAGCTGGCAGGACAGGGATGGTTGTGCCAGCCGCTGCTGGTGGAGCGCCATATCCATCTCATCGGCAAATCGATAGCCGCACGCCGCCGCATAGGCGCGGAAGGCGGCGCGCCGGCATTCGGCGCAGGGGCGATGGCCGGCGGCGAGCGCCACCACCTCGTCGAGAAAAAACAATTCGCTGTAGCCCTTGCCCCAGACCTGTCGCTGGCGGCCCTTGAACGCAAGAACGCAACAGATCCAGCGGCGCGATACATAAGCCCGTCGCCCAGGGCTCTGATCGTCCCGGTGCAGCCTGCCACCGCGATTGCCCATCACTGTCCCGCGCGCCGGCGTTGCCAGAAAACGGCCGAACGGATCGACGCGATTGGGGAGCGGGGAGCGTTGGCGCATGGCAGCCTCACGAAAATGTCAAAGCCGACGGCATTCTTCTGCGCTGGCGATTTAGGCGACCATTTCGTTACGTTGTCCGCGCTCGCCTGGGAATAAAATTCTTCCCCACGGCTTTTATGGTCAAGCGCAGGGTTGTTTCGGGTAAAATGGTGCGCTGCAATATCTTGAGTCGGAACGCCGACTGGTATACCACCTCATGGAATATCGGCCGATACAACGTGTTTCTCGGCCCTCACCGCGAATATGGATGTGAGCCATGAGTGCGCTACGCGCCGAAACCGTTCTTGACGTCGAGCACTGGACGGAAAATCTGTTCAGTTTCAAGACGACCCGCAGCCCGTCCTTCCGCTTCGACAGCGGTCAGTTCGTCATGATCGGGCTTGAAATCGACGGCAAGCCGCTGCTGCGCGCCTATTCCATGGCAGGCTCTGCCTATGACGACACGCTGTCGTTCTTTTCCATCAAGGTGGCGAATGGCCCGCTTACCTCGAAGCTGCAGAACATCAAGGTCGGCGATCCCATCCTTGTTGGTGCCAAGCCGACCGGCACCCTCGTTCTCGACAATGTGAAGCCTGGCCGCAATCTCTACCTCCTGTCGACCGGCACGGGCCTTGCGCCGTTCCTCAGCATCATCCGCGACCCGCGCGCCTATGAGCGCTTCGCCAAGGTCGTGCTGGTCCATGGCTGCCGCTTTGCCAGCGAACTCACCTATGGCCGCCAGCATGTCGAGGAAATCAATGACGATCCGCTGGTGGGCGAGATGGCGGCAAACCAGCTCATTTATTATCCAGCCGTCACCCGCGAGCCGTTCACCCATCGCGGTCGCATCACCCAGCTGATCAACTCCGGCCGCCTGACGAGCGATATCTGCGTACCGCCGCTCGATTCAGCCTTTGACCGTGCCATGCTGTGCGGCAGCCCGGCGATGATTGGCGATCTGCGTACCCTTCTCACCGCGCGCGGCTTCAACGAAGGCGCCAGCCATACGCCGGGCGAATTCGTCATCGAGAAGGCGTTTGTCGAGAAATAGGGTTTGACCTGCCCGAAAATACGTTGAGACGCAGAATTGCTCCTGCGTCTCACTTTGGTCTGGCTATCCAACGGATATCGTGCCGCAAAAAAGCAAGCTTGCTGATCGTGGTATCCGCACGACAGGCTGCCAAGGTGAGGGCTGGCCATCGCCTGTTCAGGTCAGGCGAAACCAGCCTCGCGGCCGATGATGGCCCGCCATCATTATCGCTATCGGGTCAGAACTCCACCTCGATTGCCGCCCCTTTGGCAATCGCCAGATCGACGACGGCTGACGCCACCGCGAGATCCTGCAGGCCGACGCCGGTGCCATCGAAGAGCGTGATCTCATCCGCAGACGAGCGCCCCGGATGCTTGCCGATGATCACCTGGCCGATTTCGGTGATCTGGCTATCCTTGATCAGTCCGGCGCTGATCGCGTGCTGGCATTCACCGATTGTCACCGACTGGGCAATTTCATCGGTGAAGACGGTTGCTTTCGCCACCAGCGCCGCCTCGACCTCCTGCTTGCCCTTGGTATCGGTCCCCATGCAGGCGATATGGGTTCCGGGCCGCACCTGATCAGCCTTCAGGATGGCATTGAATGACGAGGTGATGGTGATGATGACGTCGGCAACCGCGCCAAGCTGGTCGAGAGAGACCGATTCGAACGGCAGACCTGCCTCGGCTGCAACGTCGGCTACACGCTTCAGCATGTCGGGCTCGACATTCCACCCCACCACCCGCTCGAATGTGCACTGACCGAGGGCAGCACGCAGCTGGAAGGCCGATTGATGGCCAGCGCCTATGATTCCGATCACTTTCGCGTCGGCGCGGGCGAGGTAGCGGATCGACAGGGAGGAGGCAGCGGCAGTGCGAAGCGCCGTCAGCAGATTGCCGCCAACGATGGCGCGGCAGCGACCGGTATCGGCATCGAACAGGAAGACCGAGGATTGATGGTTGGTGATACCCTTGGCCATGTTGTGGGGCCAGAAGCCACCTGCCTTCAGGCCAAGCGTCGGGCCATCGCGGTCAAACCCCGATTTGAAGCCATAGAGCGCGTCCTGATAGCCAATCGCCTCACGGATGACCGGAAAATTATAGGCGCTGCGTCGCGCCATGGAGGCAAACACCTGCTCGACAGCCGTCAGGCATTCAGACGGCGATATCAGCTCGCCGATCACTTTTTCCGGTACGATAATCATGCTTGTCTCTCTGATGGTGACAGGGGCGGGTCGCTGCGATGAGGACCGCGCCCCTCTTGTTCCTTGATCAATAGGCCTTACCGCGCGCCGATACCGGCCACACAACTTCGACAACGCCGTTACGCACGCCCACATACCAATCATGGACGTTGCAGGTAGGATCGCAATGGCCCGGCACAAGGCGCAGCTTCTCGTTGATCTTGAGGACCGCCTTCGGGTCATCGATCACGCCGTGCTCATCCGAGCATTTGATGTATTTGACATCATCGCGCCCGAAGATGAACGGCAGACCGGAATCAACCGATTGCGCCTTCAGACCGGCATCGCAGATCGCCTTGTCGGCCTTAGCATGGCTCATGACGCTGGTCAGGATGAACAGCGCGTTCTTCCATTCACCCTGATCGATCCGCTGGCCGTTCTGGTCGAGGACCCGGCCATAATCGGCGTCCATGAAGGCGTAGCTGCCGCATTGCAGCTCGTTATAGACCTTCGAATTGCTCTCGAAATAATAGCTGCCCGTGCCGCCACCGCTGACCAGCTCAGGTTTCAGGCCAACCGCTTCGAGGGCGTCAACCGATTCCTTGACCTGGGCAATCGCCGCATCGAGCTTGGCCTTGCGATCCTCGAACTTGTCGATGTGCTGCATGGCACCCTGATAAGCCTGGATGCCGGTGAATTTGAGGTTCGGCGCAGCGTCAATCGCCTTGGCGATCGCAACGACGTCGGCGGCGGTCTTGACACCGCAGCGCCCGGCGCCGCAGTCGATCTCGACAAAACATTCAAGCGTCGTGCCATGCTTCACCGCGCCCGCCGACAGATCGGCGACGTTGGTGACATCATCGACGCAAACGATGATGCGCGAGCCGTATTTCGGCAGGCGGGCCAGACGGTCGATCTTGGCCGGATCGCGGACCTGATTGGAGACCAGCACATCCTTGATGCCGCCACGAGCGAAGACCTCGGCTTCCGATACTTTCTGGCAGCAAACGCCAATCGCGCCGCCAAGCTTTTCCTGCAAACGCAGCACGTCGACCGATTTGTGCATCTTGCCATGGGCGCGGTGGCGCATGCCATGCGCCTTGGCATAGTCGCCCATCTTCTTGATGTTGTGTTCCAGCGCGTCGAGATCGAGGATCAGACACGGGGTCTGAATGTCCTGTTCGCGCATGCCGGGAAGTGCCGGGACGTCAAACCCGACTTCAAGATCGTTCAGCTTGGTGATCATGTTCATGGGATTTCCTCTTTCCGTGCTTATTGCCAGGGCAGCTTGTCGAGGTCGACATTACCGCCGGTGATGATGACGCCGACGCGCTTGCCGGCAAAGACGTGCTTGTTCTTGATGATGGTCGCCAGGGGAACCGCGCAGGAGGGCTCCATGACGATCTTCATGCGCTTCCAGGTGAGCTTCATCGCTTCGATGATTTCGTCCTCCGAGGCGGTGAGAATGTCGGTCACGTGGTTGCGCACGAAATGCCAGGTGAGTTCCTTGAGCGGCACCTTCAATCCATCAGCAATGGTATTGGGGGCATCATCGGCGATGATGTGACCGGCCTTGAAGCTGCGGTAGGCATCGTCAGCCTGCTCGGGCTCGGCAGCATAGATTTTAACCTGCGGCGCCAGCTTCGAAAGTGTCAGGCAGGTGCCCGAGACCATGCCGCCACCGCCGATCGGCGCTACGACCGCGTCAAGCCCGCTGACCTGCTCGATCAGCTCCTTCGAGCATGTCGCCTGACCGGCAATGACGCGGTGATCATTATAGGGGTGGACGAATTCAGCCCCTGTTTCCTTCACCACTTCGGCAAAGACCGCCTCGCGCGAGGTCGTGGAGGGTTCACACTCGACGACACGACCACCATAACCCTTGACCGCGTCCTTCTTTGCCTGCGGTGCGGTCCGCGGCATGACGACGGTGCAGGGAATGCCGCGACGCCCGGCCGCGTAGCTCAGGCAGGTGCCGTGATTGCCCGAGGAGTGGGTGGCAACGCCTTTTGCCGCCTGAGCATCGGTGAGGCTGAAGACGGCATTCGAGGCGCCGCGCGCCTTGAAGGCGCCAGCCTTCTGCAGGTTCTCGCATTTGAAGAAGAGCTCAGCCCCCGTCAGCTCGTTCAACATGCGCGAGGTGAGGACCGGGGTGAGGTGGATATGCGGCTTGATGCGGTCATGGGCCGCAAGGACGTCATCGAAGGTCGGGATATACATGCGCGTCTGGTTCCTTGTTCAGGCGGCGGCCTGGGTGGCAAGCGTGGCGGAGCTGCGGTAGGCCTGCTGGGCGGCGGCGACGCCTGACCCCAGGCGGACAGGGAGCCCCAGATCAACCATGCACATTTCGAGCGTGGCGATTCCAGCGAGCGCCATGACATCCGTCAAGGCCCCGAGATGGCCGATCCTGAAAGCCTTGCCACCGAGCTCTCCAAGCCCCATGCCGAATGCCACATCATATTTTTGCGAGGCGTGAGTGACAATCGAGGTGGCGTCAAATCCAGCCGGTGTGCGGATGGCGCTGACCGTATCGGAATAAAGCTCTTCGCGGCGGGCACAAAGTTCCAGGCCCCAGGCATGGACAGCCGCGCGAACGCCGCTGGCAATGCGATAATGGCGGGCGAATACGTTATCGAGCCCTTCCGACAACAGCATCTCGGTTGAAAGCTTGAGCCCGTTCATGAGACCCACGGCCGGCGTATAGGGATAGCCATTAATGGCGTAACCGCGCGCCATGTCGCGAATATCAAAGAAAGTTCGCGGCAATTTGGCCAATTTCACCGCTTCCATCGCCTTGGGCGAAAAAGCCAGGATGGCAAGACCGACCGGCAGCATAAAGCCTTTTTGCGAACCGGTGATGGCGATGTCAACGCCCCATTCGGCCATGCGAAAATCCATGCAGCCGATCGAGCTGACACCGTCGACGAGTAGCAGGGCGGGATGGCCGACCGAATCGAGCGCGCGCCGCACGCTGGCAATGTCGGAGCGAACGCCCGTTGCCGTTTCATTGTGCGTCACCAGGACGGCCTTGATTTCGTGCGCCTTGTCGGCCGCGAGCGCTTCCGCAAAACGATCAGCCGGCACGCCTTCCCCCCACGGCGTCTCGATCACATCGACATCAAGACCGTGACGGCGGCACATGTCGATCCAGCGATTACTGAACACGCCATAGCGCGCGCTCAAAACGCGGTCACCCGGGCTCAGCGTGTTCGAGATCGCGCATTCCCAGCCGCCCGTGCCGGACGACGGAAAAACAAAGATCTCGGCGCTGTCGCTCTTCACCACCTTTTTGACGCCGGCAAGCACCGGGCGCAGGATGTCGGCAAAATGGCGCGAGCGATGATCAAGCGTCGGCATGTCGACTGCCCGGCGCAGGACTTCCGGCATATTGGTTGGCCCGGGAATGAAGATGGGATTTTGCATGAACATCAGAGCGTCTCTCCATTTGTTGATCGCAAATTAGCAGGCATCGAGTAATGGTGATATATTTTTGAAAAAATTTTTCATTTTTTTCTTCATGTATTAAAAATATATATATTACAGATAGTTAGATTTTTTCACAGCGGTATACAGCAGGCCTCCGACCAGCTAGCCTGAAGCCGGCGCGCAACGCAGGTGGAACAGCGATGACGAACGAAAATCGACGACGCGGACGCCCTCGGCAGAGCGCCGGGCATGCGCAGCAACCCTCCATTCAAGCCCTTGATCGAGCAATTGACGTGCTGGCTGTTGTCGCCGCCCATGACGGCGTCACGCTGTCGCAAATCGCCTCCGAGCTTGGGCAGTCTGTCGCGACGATGCATCGCGTGATCAATTCGCTCGAACAGCGCGCCATGATCGAACTGAGCAGGGACAGCCAGGAATGGCATATCGGACCGGAAGCGTTTCGTCTTGGATCAGCCTTCCTGCGGCGAAGCAATGTCATCGAGCGCAGCCGCCCGGTGATGCGCCAGCTCACGGCGGAAATGGGGGAAACGTCGAATCTCGGTATCGAGTGGGAAGGAAATGTGCTGTTCGTCAGTCAGATCGAGACGCATCAGTTCATCCGCGCTTTTTTTCGCCCCGGCACCGTTTCGCCATTTCATGCCTCGGGAATCGGCAAAGCATTGCTGAGCATGTATGATCTGCCGCGCACGCGGGCCGTTCTGCAGCAATCAGGCTTCGAGGCATTCACCGCCAACACGATATTGACTGCCGATGCGCTGCTGGTCGAGCTCGACATCATCCGGCGCAAGGGCTTTGCGGTCGATAACGAGGAACGCGCCAAGGGCATGCGCTGTATCGCTGCGCCCATCCTCAACGGTTTCGGCGAGCCGGTGGCAGGCCTGTCGATTTCGGGACCTACCGAACGCCTTCCAGATGCCCATATCGATACCATCGGCGGCAAGGTGAAGGAGGCTGCACAGCAGATTTCATCATTGCTTGGCTTGCTGAAGGGATAGGGTTTCGTTTTTCATTATGATCGGCGTTGATGCTGCCAGGGCACTGTGCGAGGCAAACGGCAGCGGGCGGCTAGCCGCCCGCTGCCGCATCGCTCTCGCGGTCCTTGTGCTCAGGCACGATGCCGCCCAGTGACTGGGTGATCGCCACGGCGACCTGTGCCACGATATGTCCCAGGCGATGAAACCGCTCATCGGATATGCGGGCAGCCGGAGCGGAGAGCGAAATCGCGCATAACGGCTCGCCATCGCTGTTGAAGACGGCAGAGGCAACACAACGCAATCCCGGATTGGCCTCCTCATCATCAAGTGCATAGCCATCCTGGCGAATCCGATGCAGCGCTGCAAAGAGGTCATCGGCCCGCACGATTGATTTTGGCGTCAGGCGACGCAGACCGAACGTCTTGACGATATGGCCGATATCGGGCGTTGCGTAATGGGCCATGATGGCCTTGCCAAGGCCAGACGACGTCATTGGGATGCGTCCGCCCGGGCGCGTGATGGCGCGGACGATCTCGCGGCTTTCGACCTGGTGGAGAATGACCACTTCGCCCGCCTCGGCAATCCCCAGATTGATGGTCTCGCGCGTCTTGTCGCGCAATGCTCGCAGGAAAGGCAGGGCAGCGCCGATGAAATTGTTGCGCCGGGCAAAGGAGGCGCCAACGCTATGGGCCTGTCGGCCGATACGCCAGGCACTTTCAGCTGCATCGAACATAACAAAGCGGCGCTCTTCCATCGTCGTCAGGATGCGGTGCACGGTCGATGTGGACAGACCGCTTCGCTCGGTGATTTCCGACAGGCTCATCCCTGCCTCAGCCTCGGCGATGACTTCAAGTATCCGCATGGCACGATCAACCGCCTGAACCGCGCCCTTGGACTGCGGCTCCCGCGCTTCACGCAACGGTTTTCGCCGTAAAGGGCCGGATGCCTTTTTCATGCCTTCCTCCGATGATCGGTCGCAGCTGTCACGATGGGCGGATCGACGACGCGCACCAACTTATAATCCGCTACCTCACCAAGGACCTGCAAGCCCCCGCGCTAGCGCCGAAGCGCGGATGATGCGCCTGACGTCATTGACACCCAACCGGCGGCATCAATGATTTCGAACCTGTCGGTGAGGTTAAGCGTATGCACGCCGTTGAACGCCGCCCCGGCTGGCGGGCCAAGATGAGCCATGACCGTCTGCTCCAGGCCCGATAGGCTGACCGCGTCGATACGGCATAAGGTGAGCCCGCTGCCATAGCCCGACAGGCAATCCTGGGCCGGGCGCCACAACGCTTCGTTGCGGTGGACCACCGCGCCGCCCGGGCGCGCGCACCGGGCATCGATCATGAATGCCTCCTCCCCGCAGGCCCGCCACGGCCCGAGAAGGTTGTCGCTTTCAAACAAGGCAAGGGTATCCCAGGCCGAATCACCGAAACGATGATCAGCCGCCGTCATCCACCACCGGTCATTCATGCGAAACGGCGTCGCATCAGACAGGTGCCGTCCGGCGATGAGCGTTCTGTCGAGGACCCAGCGATCGGGGAAGGGGGCGGCACGATAAAGCTCAAGAGCACCGTTTGCCGCATTCTCCGGCATCATCCAGATATGGCCGCCCGCGGCAAAGACATACGGGTAGGAGAGATGCGTGCCGCAGTCGAGAACCGGGCGGGGCCTTGTCGCCCGGCCCTGGTCGTCCAGCGTGAAGACGCTGATGATGCCGGAGCGCGTCGCATAGGGAAATTCTTCGCAGAATACATAGGTCGTTCCCTGATGCTCGAAGAGAAACGGATCGGCGAAATACCGTTGCCGATCATCATCAAGCCACGTCCAGTGTGAGGCTGGGGGCATGTGCAGCGTGTCATAGACGCTCCCGCCCAACTCAATCCGGCGCCAGCCGATGCGCCAATGACCGTCATGAGCGACAAGCTTTTTCAGGCGCCGGGCAATCCGCGCGGTCAGGGTGCGAGAGAGGAAGGTCCATGGCGAACCGGAACGATGCTCGGGCGATTGACGCGCCACGTCCCTCCGTATTGACCCGTCTCGGGCCACCGCCCTGATGAGGTGAACGAGGCGCCGGGCGATGGCATGACGACCTGCTGACAGCGACCACGGGTGCTCAAGGGCTGGCAGCGCATCAGCCAGGATATGCATCTCACCCTCAATCAGGCTGACGAGCTGAAGCCGGGGAGCGCGTTCATCAAACAGCGCCGCGTCGCGCGCATTGTCGCCCGCCTGCCCGTCGAAAAGGGGAATGACGCTACCCGGCTCGGGATGGTCGCTCCCGCTCAAATCGAAAACGACGTCCGGCTTGTCCTGCGCCACCTGCGCGATGATATCGTGAGGTTCACTCTTGCAGCTGATGACGGGGCGCCGATGACGGCGCCCAAGCAGCCGTTCCAAATCCTCAACAAGCGCCATGCCAGGCAATGTCGACCTGCCCTGTCGCCATGACACAACGACCTGATGCGTGTCGTTGCGCAGCATTTTGATCAAATCGTCATGCCAGCCCTGAAAATCATCACGCGGAAGCAGCAAAGAAATGAACGCCATCGTTTTGATCTCACCGTCAGCGTCCACAACAGCGCGTCGGGATTAAATTTTTAACAAGCCGCGATATAGATTAGCCTGCTTTCGACGTAAGGATGTCTTTTTGGCTCAAAGATCTCTTCTTTTCTACACGCATGCGCTGGTTGGTGGCGGTGCTGAACGCGTATGGGCGCGACTGGCCTCGGGTTTCGCCGCGCGGGGCGACAAAGTGACCTTTGTTGTCGATTTCCATGCCGAAGAGAATTTGCGTTTTCTCAGCAATGACGTGCGGCTGATCGTATTGCCGCGTCGTCATCCCTTGGCAACCGAAGGTCTTGCCCATCTGCTCAAAACCACGGCGCCCGACGTCGTCTTGTCGGCGATCAGCATTTCTAATTTGAAATTGACGCTTGCAAGCTGGTGGGCTGGATGCGCCAAACGGGCGATTCTGTCCTATCATGGGTTTTATGAAAACGAGCCGCAATTTCTCAGCCGGCTCGGCTATCAATTCTCCCGCTATATGATGGCCTCGACCGGCGCAACGATTGCGGTGTCGGATAGTCTGCGCGGCGACATGATTGCCCGTTTCAAGGTCGATCCGCAGAAACTGACGACAATTTATAATCCGGCGGCGATTGATCCATTCCCCGCCCCCGTTACTGCAGCAGAGCTTGCCGCAAGGCCGCCCCATGTGGTTGCCATCGGCCGGATGGTCCCGGACAAGGATTTCAGCTTCATGGTACGCTCCTTTGCGCGCACCAAAACACCAGAAGCGCAGCTGACCATTTTTGGCGAAGGGCCCGAGCGTCAGAATGTTAAAGCGCTGTCACATCAGCTGGGGATTGCTGATCGCGTCCACCTTCCCGGATTTTCAAACGAGGTCTACCAGACACTCGCGGCCGCGAAATGTTTTGCACTCGCCTCGCGGCATGAAACCTTCAGCCTGGCGCTCGTGGAGGCGATGTCGTTTGGACTTCCCGCCGTGGTGACGAGGAGCGGCGGACCGCCTGAAGTTTTGGGTTCGCCCGATTTGGGACGAATTATCGATATCGGCGACGTCGATGGCTATGCGGGCGCGCTCGATGAGCTACTAGCCGATCCCGGCGACCCGGCACCCCGGCAGGCGCGGGCCCGGCAATTCTCGCTTGAAGCTGCCCTTGATCATTATGACGCGCTGATCGAACGGGTGATCGCTCAGGCTGCGGGCTGACAGCATCAATTAGCAGCAAATGGCCTCCATGTCGGCTTGCCATGATCCAGCCGGCCGTGATACATGATGAAATTGTGAAATAAACGAACAAGAGCGTTCGAAATCGACGCCGTCACGAACAACGTGGATTCAGGGGAAGAAACAATGAACAGCAAGAGTGTATGGGGTGCGATCGGGTTTGGCCTGGCCTTGACGCTTGGCGCTCACGCCCAGCAACAACCCATCAAGATCGGCCTGAGCGGCCCGTTCACCGGCGGCTCGGCGGCGATGGGTGTGAGCATGCGCGATGGCGTCAAGCTCGCCGTTCAGGAGATCAACAAGGCTGGCGGCTTGCTCGGCCGCCAGATCCTGCTTGTCGAGCGCGATGACGAAGCCAAGAACGAGCTTGGCGTGCAGATCGCCCAGGAATTGATCAACAAGGAAAGCGTCGTCGCCACCGTTGGTTTCATCAACACCGGCGTTGCTCTGGCCTCGCAGCGTTTCTACCAGGAAGCCGAAATTCCGGTGATGAACAACGTGGCAACCGGCAGTCTGGTTACCCAGCAATTCAAGGCGCCGGACCACAAGGCGAACTACATTTTCCGCAATTCGGCAAATGATGCGATCCAGTCGGCCATGATCGCTGAAACGGTGAAGAGAGCGGGCTACACCAAGCCGGCCATCATCGCCGATTCAACCAATTATGGTCAGCTTGGCCGCGCTGATCTGGAAAAAGCGCTGGCGGAACGTGGCATCAAGCCCGTCGCCACCGAGAAATTCAATATCGGCGACACCGACATGACCGCCCAGGCCTTGCGCGCCAAGGATGCCGGTGCTGATGTGGTCCTCACCTACGCCATTGGCCCCGAACTCGCCCAGACAGTCAATGCCGTCGTCAAGATTGGCTGGAAAGTGCCGGTCATGGGCTCGTGGACGCTGTCCATGGCCAGCTTCATCGATGCCGCCGGCGCCAATGGCGAGGGCGTGATGATGCCGCAGACCTTCATCCAGCAGCCCTCCACACCCAAGCGCAAGGCGTTCATCGAAGCCTATCAGGCAACCTACAAGGTTGATCGTATCCCATCTCCGGTCTCCGCCGCGCAAGGGTATGATTCAATGTATCTGCTGGCGGCGGCGATCAATCAGGCAAAATCCACCGAAGGTCGCAAGATCCGCGAAGCCCTCGAGAACCTTCAAACCAAGATTGAAGGCGTCGTCACCACCTATGACAAGCCCTACAGCGCCACCGACCACGAGGCGATCACCGCCAACATCCCGGTGCTTGGCACCGTCAAGGGCGGGCGCGTGGTGCCGGCCAATGCCGCCGACCTCGAAGGCGACAACGCTCTGCGTGTCAAGCCCAAGAGCTGAGCTCACTTCCCGTCGATCACTGCCTTCCCCGCTTTGCGGGGAAGGTTTTCGCTGTTCGTTACGGAGCTGGCCACTGTGCAAAACTTCATGCAGATTCTCGTCTCCGGCATCTCCGTCGGAATGATCTATGGCGTGATCGCCTTTGGCTATCAGCTCACTTTCGCCACCTCCAAAACCCTTAATTTCGGTCAGGGCGAAGCGCTGACCCTGGGGGCGCTGGTTGGGTTTTCGACCGTGACATTTCTGATCGCGCTGGGGCTTCCCCCCCTGGCTGCCTATATCCTTGCATTGCCGATTGTTCTTGCCTTCGGCCTGCTGCAGGGCGCGGTGGTTGAGCGCTTCGGCGTGCGCCAGGCCATCAAGACCAAATCGGAGGCCGGCTGGATCATGGCCACCATCGCACTTGGCATTATTTTCAAGAATATGGCGGAGAATGTCTGGGGCAAGGATCCGCTTAAATTCCCCTCGCCGCTGAGCGAGGCACCGTTGACGATCGGTGGCGTCAATCTGCGGCCGATGGAAATTGCCATTGTGCTGGGCGCGCTGGCGATGATGCTGGCGGTGGAGGCGTTCAACCGGCGCTCGATCTATGGCAAGGCGGTGGTGGCCACCTCGAACGATCGCGATGCGGCGGGTTTGATGGGCATCAACACGCCGCTGGTGATTACCTTCTCCTACGCCCTGTCCTCGCTGAGCGCCGCCCTGGCCGGCGTGCTGATTGCTCCCATCACCCTCACGGGTGCGAATATGGGGGCAGCGCTCGGCCTCAAGGCCTTCGCGGTTGCCATTATCGGCGGACTTTCAAGCGGGCTTGGCGTGGTTGTCGGCGGGCTGATTTTAGGGATCACCGAGAGCCTGACCGGGTTTTATTTCGATACGGGATACAAGGACGTGCCCGGTTTGCTGCTGCTGCTGCTGGTGCTCTCGTTCAAACCCGCCGGCTTGTTCGGTAAATCCGCGATCAAGAAAGTTTGAGCCGATGAAGAACCTCGCTTTTCTGGCCGGCATCCTCGCGCTTGCGGTTCTACCGGTTTTCGTTACCTCGTCCTATTATCTGCCGCTCATCACCACCATCATCATCTACTCCATCCTTGTCCTCGGCCTGGATATCGTCTTTGGCTATACGGGAGAGGTGTCGATCGGCCATGCGGCGCTGTTTGGCGTGGGCGCCTATACGGCCGGGCTCCTGTGGATGCATTTCGGCCTCGGCTTCTGGTGGGCACTGCCATCCGCCGTCATCATCACCGCGCTGTTTGGGGCGCTGCTGGCTTTGCCGGCGCTGAAAGTCACCGGCCCCTATCTGGCCATGGTGACGCTTGCTTTCGGCACGATCGTCATCACGCTCATCAACGAGATGACCGAAATTCCGCTCTGGTTCGGACATTTCAACCTGACCAACGGGCCGCTGGGCATCGAGTTGCGCACTCCGCTCTTCATCGATTTGCGCGACGTGCTCGACCTGTCCTTGAAGCGGCTGAAGGAAGTCGAGTATTATTATATCTGCGCCCTGGCACTGGTCATCACGGTCTTCGTTATCAACCGCGTGATCGCCTCCCATTATGGCCGGGCCTTCGAAGCGTTGCGCGACAGCCCGATTGCCTCCGATTGCATGGGGGTGAGCGTCTACAAGCACAAGGTTCTGGCCTTTGTCATCAGCGCCGGCTTTGCCGGGCTCGCCGGCGTGCTTTACGCCTATTTCCGCCAGTATATCGCCCCCGAAGCGTTCGGCTTCACCCTGTCGATCGAGTTCCTGCTGGCGGTGGCGATGGGCGGGCGCAAATCACGCCTGGGGCCGATCATCGGCTCGGCGATCATCGTCTTTTTGCCCAATGTCCTGTCCGATCTAGAATTGTTCCGCACGACCGCTGCCGCCATCGCCGTGATCGCCATCGTCACCGGCTTTTTTGCCTGGCGGCGCGAGCCCGCCAATGCGCGCAGCATCGCCATTGCTGTCGCGCTCTGCGTGGCGATGTTCGTGTTTTCACTCTTCTTGCAGCGCATCGTTGATTACAAGCTGACGATCTATGGGTTGATGATCCTGTTCGTCGTCTACTACCTGCCCGACGGCATCATGGGCTTCGTGCGCCAGACACTGAACCGTCTGGTGACGGGGCGTTTCCAGCAATCCTCCACCGGCCCGGTTACCGGAGATGCCTCGAAGGTCTGGGGGGCGGCCACGCCGCGCCTTGGCGCCGGCGAGGCGCTCCTGGATATCCGCAAGATCCTGATGCAGTTCGGCGGGCTCAAGGCGCTGAACGAGGTTGACCTTTCGGTCAAGCCTGGAACGATCCACGGTCTGATCGGCCCCAACGGATCGGGCAAGAGCACGATGATGAACGTCCTGACCGGCATCTATGTTCCAAGCGGTGGCGAAGTGCGCTTCGAGGGGCAGAATTTGGCAGGGCTGACATCGCCCGAGATTGCCGACAGGGGTATCGCACGCACCTTCCAGAATGTGCAGCTCTTCAGCGAATTGACCTGTGTCGAGAACGTCATGGTTGGCCTGCACCATACCTACCGCAGCGGCTTTGCCGATGTCGCCCTTGGGACGCCGCGGGCCAGGCGCGAGGAACGGGATGCGCGCATTCGAGCCATCAGCATTCTGCAATTCGTCGGCCTCGAAGACGTGGCAAACGAGGAAGCCCGCAACCTGCCCTACGGGCGGATGCGCCTGCTCGAGATCGGCCGGGCGCTGGCGCTTGATCCCAAGCTGCTGCTGCTCGATGAGCCGGCAGCAGGCCTCACCGCACCCGACATCAAGGAGCTGATCGAAATCATCCGCAAGATCAAGGATCATGGCATGACGGTCATCCTGATCGAGCATCACATGGATGTCGTCATGAGCATCTGCGACCAGGTGACGGTGCTCGATTTCGGCCAGAAGATTTCCGAAGGCGCCCCCGCCGAGGTCCAGTCGGATCCACGCGTCATCGAAGCTTATCTCGGCGGCAGTGCCGCCACAGCCCATTGACGGAGGCAGGGATGCTCGAGGTCCGCAATCTGGTCGCAGGCTACGGCAAGGTCAAAGTGCTGCACGCGCTCTCGCTGCATGTGCCGAAGGGCCAGCTCGTGACACTCATCGGCTCCAATGGCGCCGGCAAGTCAACCACGCTGAGGGCTGTGTCCGGCATGATCAGGCCTGACTCGGGGGAAATCATGCTGGGCGGGCGCAATATCGCCGGTATGGCCTCGCACGACATCACCCGGCTCGGTATGGCGCATTCGCCGGAAGGGCGCCGCGTTTTTCCCACACTTAGTGTCAGCGACAACGTTCTGCTGGGTGCTTTCCCGCGCCTCACAGGCGCGCGCTCAAAGGGCGATGTGAAGGCTGATTTCGATCGGCTGATCGACCTGTTTCCAAAGCTGAAGGATCGGAAGGATCAGCTTGCCGGCACCTTGTCGGGCGGCGAGCAGCAAATGCTGGCGATGGCGCGCGCGCTCATGCTGAACCCTGAAGTGCTGCTGCTGGATGAACCCTCCATGGGGCTGGCGCCCAAGCTCGTCGAGGAGGTGTTCGCCACCATTTCACGGCTTAAAGCGGCCAAGGTGACGATGTTGCTCGTCGAGCAATTCGCCGCCGCCGCGCTTGATGTCGCCGATTTCGGCTACGTCCTCGAAAATGGCCGCATTTCAAGCTCGGGTCCAGCCGAAAGCCTGAAGAATGATCCGGCCGTGCGCGCCGCCTATCTAGGCGCAGCGCATTAGGGTCAGGACCCATTAAT
>FSSH01000321.1_pt1 | contig 16531 bp, 19 predicted proteins | sample 1166101 | NCBI WGS metagenome assembly FSSH01 (sample SAMEA32972668, study PRJEB13176) | freshwater metagenome | biome: Drinking water system; feature: Biomass in drinking water that filtered by 0.45 um membrane; material: drinking water | place: USA | collected 2012-12-20 | depth 0 m | reverse complement strand
GTGCGCTGTCAGACGGTCACACGCTGCAGGCCAAATTTGTCATGCCATAGCGCAATTCTCAAAGGACTCCGGGCTGGCGAAAAGTGCTCGGCGAAAAGCGTTTTAATATTCCCTACCCAAGGAGTACTGCAATGCATTCCCATGCTTACGCGCGTCTCGCCGCGATGACAGTGCTGTCGTTCATCTCAATGTATATTCTTATGTACGCGATGGTCGACCAGCTAGCGAACGTTTACCCGAACATCAACCAATTCTACATGGCCGGGCTGATGACGGCACCAATGGTGATCATCTAGGTTCTGCGTATTGGGGATGCCGGACGTAGGCCTAGGGTCCAGTTGTGGCGAGCGCCTTTTGAGCCTGAGCCGCATACAGTACTCGCCATGCCGCTGAGATGAGCATGAAGCCGCCAACGATGAAGCCAAAACTTAGCAAGTGAAAGGGACCGAAGTGCGGATTGGTCCGCCAACCAAACATCGTTTCAAGCAAATGGCCTGAATCGTGCGAGAGCCAATCGACATTTGGGTAGCGGCTCTGCAGCCATCCCGACAGCACATAAATTGTGAGCGGAAACCCGTACATTTCTGTGAACAGCGCCACGATGAAAGCACTGAAAGCACCAAATGATCTCCAGTCCCGCGCGGTTTGCGGCTTTGAAAAGCTGATGGCGAAAACAATGAAGATCAGTGAATTAATGACCACGAGGGACCAGAGACCATAAGCGGGTGCTTGCTCGGTCATGACTTGTCTCCGCCTATTTCCGGAGGTGCGCTTTTGCGCTCATTGCTCTGCGATACGTGGCCGGTATGGCCACCGTGACCAAATATGTGCAGAAGCGGGCATGCGAGCAGGAAGAGGAGCGGCAGCGCGCCAAGGAAGTGCGCGCGGTGCTCACTCAAAAGCATGGTCAACGCGATCGCGAGAAACCCGAGGAAAACCCAGAATGTTCGGGAGCCCCAGAAGCTGCCCGAAGAGGCGGTGGCGTCGTGCTGATCCTGTCGAGTCTGATGGGAATGCATCTCCTTCTCCTTTTTAAACGTTCGCCTCGTCTTGAGTGTTCCTCACCCGCCTTCCAAAAGAGTCAATGGAAGACCATGCCGGCCACGTGGAACCCGGCATCGGCATGCAAAACCTCTCCTGTGATGGAAGATCCATAGTCGCTGGCCAGAAGCACCGACACGCGACCAACCTCGCAAGCGTCGACCGTTCGCCGCAAAGGGGCCTTGGCGGCGGCTTCGGCAATCAACTCGTCGAAATGCTCAATGCCCGAGGCGGCCCGCGTCCTAATGGGGCCTGCCGAAATGGCATTGACGCGAATACCCTTGGGACCCAGTTCGTGGGCTAGGTAACGCACCGAGGCTTCAAGCGCGGCCTTCACCGGGCCCATCACGTTATAATGGTCGACAACTTTTTCGGCACCGTAATAACTCAAGGTTAGCAAGGTGCCGCCTTGTGTCATGAGCGGTTCAGCCAGATGTGCCATGCGTATGAATGAATGACATGAGATCAGCATTGATTCAGCGAAGCCGTCCGCTGAGCAGTCGGTCAATCGGCCATGAAGATCCTCTTTGCGCGCCCAGGCAATGGCGTGAAAGACGACATCGATGCGTCCCCACTTCTGCGTAATTGCATCAAAAACAGCCTCAAGTTGCCCCGGTACGCCGACATCACAAGGTAAGACGATCTCTGCGCCAAGTTCGGCTGCGAGCGGCGCCACATGTGGCTTCGCCTTGTCATTGAAGTATGTCATCGCGAGATCAGCGCCAGCGCCGCGAAAGTGCTTCGCCGCCCACCAGGCGAGGCTGTCCGCATTCGCGACACCGACCACCAGCGCTTTCCGGCCTTTGAGATCGATGGCTTCCATTGAACAATTCTCCTCGTCTTTGACTCGCGTTACATCGGCAGCGGACAACATGCAGATTCAGGTTGCGGCGCCGCTTGGAGGCTCGACTCACCCACTTTTGACTTTGGCCGTTTCGGCGTTCGGCTATGGATCAGCGCGGCAAGCGCGAGGGCAGCAAGTCGACCGGTGGCCGGATCGGAGCGTGAACTCAAAATAACAGGCGCAGATAGTCCAAGTACGACGCCGGCGGCCACCGCGCCGGCGAGATATTCTAGTGTTTTGGCGAGAACGTTACCGGAGACCAGATCAGGCACAAGAAGGATGTCAGCTTGACCGGCAACTCTCGAGGCGATGCCCTTCTCCGTCGCAGCCGTCAGCGAAATGGCGTTGTCAAAGGCGAGCGGACCATCGACGATAGCACCGTGGATTTGGCCGCGTTGGGCCATCATGGTGAGAGCGGCCGCGTCAAGCGTGGATGCAATATCGGGATTGACGGTCTCGATTGCCGACAACACGGCGGCCTTCGGAGATTCGACGCCCAAGAGTTGGCAAAGCTCGATCGCGTTTTGAAGGATCTGCGCCTTGGCATTGAGGTCGGGCGCAATGTTGATCGCGGCGTCTGTGATGCAGAGAAGCTTGGAGTAAGAAGGTATGTCACACAGGAAGGCATGACTGACGCGCCGCCCAGGCAAGCGGAGGCCATGCTCTGAATCGAGGATGGCGCGTAAGAATACATCGGTATGGATGAGACCCTTCATAAGCACGTCGGCCTTGCCGTCGCGCACGAGCGCGACTCCTGCCGCGGCCGCTGCAACGTCACTCTTTGCATCAATGATGTGAGCAGCTGTATCGCGGATGCCCGCCGAGGCAGAGAGCTCGCGGATGGCTTGGAACTCACCAATAAGAACCGGTTCAATGATGCCAAGTTCGACCGCCGCGCGTATCGTCTCGAGGACGACCTCCTGCGCGGCATTCACGACCGCGACCCGAATACGGCCAAAACCCTTACTTCGATGGATCAGGTCTTGCAGCTTGTGGACCTGCTTGTTTCCATTCGTCATAACGCCACCTGTATGAGCTGATCTGCGACCAGTCGCTGGACGTGCCGCGCGATCATCAACTCTTCGTCGGAGACGACGGCCTGAACACTCACGGCTGCTCCTGGAACTGAAAAAACTCCGGCTCCTGCTCGATTGGCGTTGGCTTCGAGATTGATTCCCAAATAAGCAAGTCCGTCACAGATCTTTGCGCGGATCTCCGGGGCGTTCTCGCCAATCCCGCCTGTGAACACCAGGCGGTCGACGCCCTGGAGTGCGGCGGTCAGCGCTGCAAGGTGATGCTTGGCGCGGTAGCAGTAGAGATCGATGGCCTCGCGTGCTGCGGGTTTATCTCGACGGTCCAAGAGCTCTCGCATATCGCTTGAAATTCCGGAGACGCCGAGGAGTCCCGACTGCTCGTAGAGCAGTGTTTGCACAGCATCAGACGTCATACCCAACGCCGTCAGAAGGTAAAGAACAGCCCCTGGATCAAGATCACCGCAACGGGTCCCCATCATCAGGCCGGCGAGCGTGCTAAAGCCCATCGTCGTTTCAATGCTGCGGCCATTCTTGAGCGCGCACATCGAGGCGCCATTCCCAAGGTGAGCAACGACGATGCGCTCACGCTCCACATCGACGCCGCCTTGGCGCAGCGTGTTGACAACCGACTCATACGACAGGCCGTGAAATCCAAAACGCTGCATCCCGTTGTCCTGGAGGCTGCGCGGCAAGCCCGTAAGCTTCGCTATCCGGGGCCTGCTGTGATGAAAGGCGGTATCGAAACAGGCTACTTGCTGCAGTTTTGGCTGCATCTCCCGCATGGCTGCAATCCCAGCGAGATTGGGCGGCAGATGCAGTGGCGCAAGCGGGATGAGCCGTTCGAGGCGCGCTTCAACTTCTGGTGTCACAAAGAGCGGACAGTCGCAGTCAGCACCGCCATGAACGACGCGATGCCCAACAGCCAGAAGTGGCCGGTCCGCCATGTATTTTGTAACGGCGTCAGTTAAATGGGCGAGCGCTACCTCATGGCTGCCAAGCACAGTCTGTTTGTCGAAAATAATCGCGCCAGTCGCGCTCTTGGCATGAAACCGCCCGCGTGAGAGCCCTATTCCGTCGAGTGCGCCAGAAAAGAGCTTCGCCAAAGTCTTGTCAGAGCCGAACAATGTGAATTTCACGCTGGACGAACCGCTATTGACGACAAGAATGGCGGACGCCTTCGTCATGGAGATTGCTGTTCTTTCCGCTAGGAAAATTATTGGCTGTGCTTTTGAAGCCACTCGTTTGACCAGACAATCTCAGCCTCCTGAGCCTTGATAATACCCTCTGCGAACTTCTTCACTTCGGGGTCCTTACCGAATGCGATTGCAGTTTTTGCCATATCGATCGCACCCTGATGATGGAGGGTAATGGCCTTGACGAAGTCGATGTCGGCATTTCCCGTAAATGTCATCGCAGCACCCTCATGCATCTTCGCCATGTGCGCGTCGTCGCCTTGACGATGATGTCGTCGAGCGGATGGCCTTGGCCGCTGCGCTGGAACTCGAGCCTATCGATGATGGCACCTGGAAGCCCAAAGGCCTCCGTTTGCGCAAGCAGACCGAGCGCATAGTGGGTCGCCACTCTTGCCTCGAATTGCGGACCAGCCGGTCCCGCCGCGCGCGGGCTTGTATCTTTCTATCGCGTCATCCACCCGCCACCTCATGTGCACGCGGGCGACGGCCGCAAGTTGGCCATGGCAACCGGGCTGGTGCCGTGCCCCTCACCACGTTCATCCTGACGTATGCGCTGGCGCACAATAAACTCGCTATCGGACTGGCAGCCGTCGGTGCAATTCTCGGAGGTGTAATTGTCACCATTGCGAGTTTTGCGGTTGCCGCGGTCTATGCGCGGACCCGGTTCATGACCGTTATGGATAGAACCGAAGGCTGGCGTATGCGAGTAGGCTTCTGGGCAGAGCTTCTCGGTGCCATTGCGGTTGTTCTTTTGGGATTACTGATGCTGAGACAGAAGCTGACTTGGCTTCCCTTTGCGTGAAGCTTGCGCTAGCTTTTGTCTACTAACTGGGGCAGACGCGATCTGCTTGGTATTTAGCAGGCTCCAAGAGCCCAAGCATTGCGCCTGTGCCGTTTCGTCGGAGGGCTCAGCTTGTCTACTTCTCCTACCTCATTTTCATCATCGCCGTCGCTCTCACCCCAGCGAACTGGCGGCTCAATTAACCGATATGCGCTAGCAATCTCCCGTCACTCGGCTTTACTTATAAAACAATTCTCAAGCCAAATCGGGGATTTGGTCTAAAACTCCCGCAATTGATGACGGACCGTCAGCCATTTTCGTATTTCGTGCCTATTGCTCTAAAAACGCTTGTTCTGGATAGTGGAATGCTATGAGCCAGACTTTGCATGAAACTCTCGACAAGGCGCTCGAGATTCCACCCATCCTTAACTGGCGCATGAAACGGCATTACGCCGCTTTCAGCAAAGGACAGTATGGCGGATCCTGCCGCGGTCTCTACAAGAGTTACCGTGAAGCCGCCGATGCGGCGCCAACCACTTTGCCTCTCGGTTACGACAGCGCCGGTCCGGCGGCAATGTATCGGGATCGCCTGGAGCAGGTCTTTCCAAGTGATTACGCGATGATGCTGTGGCTCGGGAAAGCATTTGCTGACGGTGCGAAACGGCTATTCGATCTCGGAGGGCATGTTGGCGTCGGCTATTACGCCTATCAGCGGTACCTTGCATATCCGGAAGCGTTGAGCTGGCAGGTCTTCGACGTTCCAGCTGTCATAAAGGTCGGAAAAGAGCTTGCACTGGAACGTGATCGGCGCCGCGCCTTGGCATTTGTCGATCAATTCGAACAAGCAGGCGCAGCCGATGTATTGTTCACCTCAGGCTGCCTGCAGTACCTCGAGGACACACTGGCTGAAAAGCTGGCAACGCTACCGCGCAAGCCCCGCTGGCTATTGGTAAACCTGCTACCACTTCACGATCACCTAGCTTACTGGACCGTACAATCCATCGGCAGCGCGTTTTGCCCATATCGGATCCAACGCAAGTCTATCTTCTTCAGCGATCTTGAGAACTTAGGCTACGAGGTGCGGGACATTTGGACAAATCCTGAGAAGCGGTGCGAAATCGCCTTTCACCCTGAACATAGTCTCAATGGATATTTCGGCGCAGCGCTGACGCTGCGCTAGGGTGAGGCAGCCGTCACTGTGCGACATTAGCACCTGTGAGACTAAACTAGCGGCTTGAGGAAGGGACGATTTGGGGCTCATCGTGACCACCTGAGGAGTGGAGCATGAGACAGAAATCCAGCCCGCCAGAGACACCGTGCGAGCGTCTTGTCCGAGACATTCGGCGGGCCACCCGCAAGCAGTATTCTGCGGACGAGAAGATGGGCATCGTCCTCGATGACTGCATTTACCGTTCACCGATCAGATTTGGCAGATTTACGTCCTGATCTTCCTGCTGCAATCCTCATCAGCAGCGTTCAGCCGACTTTCCAGGCGACCATTCCAGATATCTTGCCAGACGAGCGGAACTACACGCAGGCGCTCTCGCTCTCGCGTTTGGCCTACGACCTCGAGAGTCTACTCAATCCGGCGCTGGCGGCAGCACATCTGACGGTCATCAACTACCACTAGCTGTTCGCCGGTACGACGATCAGGTTTTTAGGTTCCGCTTTGCTCGTTGCATCGGTCACGATACCGACAATAACGGCTCAGCCCAAGTCAGCCGAACTTGTCGAGCGCACACCCCGCTGCATCCGCCGGTATCTTGCAACTATCAGACTTAAATACGCTAGCTATGGCCACCAACACATCTGCGGGTCGGTTTGCAGTCGATCGTGCTGACCTGAGCCCCTCGATCTCCTCCATTTTTCGGTAGAGTCCGCAACCTCCAGAGAGGAGTGACCTGCTCCCCAACGTGGGCTCAGCCAGAACTAGATTTTCCGGCCTGTTGAGCCGCTACCCATTGCGCCCCCGCCGGTGATTGGATTTTCCGGCGTCTTCTGGCGTCGGCGCCGTGATGATACCGACGCAGTTCATCAGCGATACCGGGCTTTTGTTGCCGATCGCGCTGTGTGGTCTTACCTCATTGTAGTCTCTACGCCAATGCTCAAGCTTTTCCTTCGCGTCCGCCAGCGACAGGAACCAGTGCGCATTCAGACACTCCGTGCGCAGGCGACCATTGAATGCCTCGATGAACGCGTTGTCCGTCGGTTTGCCGGGCCGTGAGAAGTCCAACGTGACGTTGTGCCGATACGCCCACAAGTCGAGATCGCGCGAGACAAACTCGCTCCCCTGGTCGACGCGGATGACCGATGGATAACCGCTTGTCCGACACACACCATCGAGCGTCGCAACGACGTCCGAGCCGCGATACGTCAGGCGCGGATCGACCGTCATCGCATAACGCGAGAACGTGTCGATCGCCGTCAGAACCCGTATCTTCGTTCCGCAGGCCAACTGATCGTGCACGAAGTCCATCGCCCACACCTCATGGGTGCGCGTTGCTGGTTTTCGATCATCTCTGAGCTTTGCTCGAACCCGCCGCTTCGGCGACTTGTTGCGTAATTGCAGGCCCATCTCGCGATAGAGCCGCAAGACACGCTTCGCATTGACGACCCAGCCTTCACGTCGCAACACGACCTGCACACGCCGGTAGCCGTAGCGTACTCTGGTCTCGCAAATCTCGCGAATGCGCTGTTCGAGGGCGGCCTGACCGCGCCGGCGGGAACGATAGCGGTAGCTCTTCGGGGCAAACCGCAGAACGCCGCATGCGCGACGCTGCGAGACCTTCCAAGATGCCTGTATCTCATCCACCAGCTTGCGCTTGCGGGCAGGCCTCAGAGCTTTCGCTTGATAACGTCCTGCAACATCTCTTTGTCGAGCGACAGGTCGGCGACGATCCGCTTCAACCGGTTGTTCTCATCTTCGAGCTCGCGAAGACGCTTCATCTCGCTTGGCATCATGCCAGCGTACTTCTTCTTCCAATTGAAATACGTCGCTTGGCTGATGCCCGCCTTACGGCAGATCTCCGCCACCGGCGCACCCTCTTCACCTTGCCGGATAATGAACGCCTTCTGCGCGTCCGTGAACTTCGATGCCTTCATATCTGTCCGTCCTTCTTCCAATCCTGGAACAAAGCCGGAAAACTCTAATCTCAAACGAGGGCATATTGCGGAAGCAGATCAAACGCGTCCAACCCGACCGGCGCCCAGCCAATTATCCAAGGGCAAGCATTCTCACTCCAATGACCATAGCCAGCACCAGTGCAAGAAAAATAGAAAAGTACTTCACTTGCTCCATATTCACTCCAACACTTTTTTATCATTCATCAACGGCCACTCCATCGGCATCAAACGATGCAACGTATCACCGCGAAGGCTGAACGACCGCCGAAAATCCAAACAATGTTACTCGTGTCAGCCACGTGCCGACACTTTCTTAAGACGGCACCGCTATCGGAGAGTATCGGTCAGGCGGTAATCCGTCGTTGAGATGTTCAATCCACGACTATGCGGGAGCTTTGCAAGTGAAATGAACGGTAGGTAGATTACTCACCAGTTGCATTGCGCGAAATTGTTAGGGCCGCGCAAGATGCGCGCCATCATTCTTTACCCGATGAACGCTCTCGCAGACAGCCAGTGGTGCGGCGCTATACTGACCAAGAAAGCCCAGCAGAGCGTCAGAGGATCGCAGACAACTCTCCGGACCTCCTTCTCACAAACTTCATGATAGCGGAGCTGCTTCTGATTCAGCGTGCGACGGACGACCCAGCTGGAGCTTGATGATGCGCGCCCGAACCTTGCACAGGTTCTCGCGAACGACATTCCTTAAGTATTGCTAGACGACGTACTTCGGCGGCACCCTCTTGCTGTATGGACAGAGCTTGCAATCGGTCTCGATGATAGACAAGAGCTCAAGCGCAAAAAGCCCGTCCCCTTCGGCCAGGCTTCGTCCCATTCACCCGAGATAATATCGATACGCCGCCTTGCCGTTTCCACGGGCCAAAACCCTGCTCTATTAGGCAATTCATGGTTCAATGCCCAACGCCTGATTGACGTCAGACCGCGCGCGTTCAACAGCAATGCGAGCAATCGCGCGCGTTAAATCCGCTTCGAACAATTGAAGCCTTGAACGGATCAGATCATTCAATTCAGATTGTCCGGCGCGTTGTGCCGCTTGGGTGAGTTCGACAACAGACTCCAGAGCGCTTCGCCGCGCGTCCAACGCTGCCAATTGCTGGCGCGCACCATCAAGCCGAGCTTTCGCCTGCGCGACATCACCACCAACCTCGCGCTCAGCCAGTGCCAATTCCTCATGGGCGGCGACGACTTCTGCTGCAGCGGCTGCTCGCTTGGGTTCATTGACGGCGTCATATGCGAACGGGATCTTAAGGCGTACGCCCAGTGAGGTGACGTTCGGCTCAGCTGACGTATCGGAATTGTTATTCACGAACGCGCTGAATTCCGGCCGTTCGCGGTCGACAACCCAGGCGAGACCCTCATCGGCCTGAGCTTTGGCAATCGCAACGCTGCGCAACACAACGCGCGGATGGTTCGCAGGCGTGGTGCTCCCTGCATCCCCTTCGCGGAACCCGGCTGGGGGCGCTGCGCCGGTGAGGACCTGAAACGCAATCTTGGCTTGCGCAAGATCGGCGCGGATACCCGCGAGCGCGGCTTCGGCATCTCGCACATCGGCATCGGCAAGTTTGGTGTCGATCAACTGTGCCTGGCCCGACAGCGATTGATCAAGAAGGCTTTTGGAGAGGACGGCGGAGGTCGAACGGCGGCGTTCCGCGATCGTCAGTTTTTCTCGCGCTTCTGCGACCATCCAGTAGGCGTCCCGCACCCGCTTTGCGACATCCAGGCGCTTCGCCGCGATTTCAGCCTCGATGCGTTCGCCCTCCGTCAGGGCCGATGACAGCGCAGCACTCCGCTCACCGCGCAGCCAGATCGGTACCCCAAATTCGGCTTCGTATTCTCGTGTGCCGCGGTCATTGGTGAGGGCATCGGTTCTATGAACGAGCGTGGTCCAGGGCCCACCGGGAAGCAGCGCTCCAGCGGCATTGGCTTTGGCTGTGATTTCGGCGCGACGGGCAACAAGCGCCGGGATGTCAGGTGTGCGTTCGCAGGCCGCCTCGAAGGCGGCTGTCAATTGAGATGCCTGCACCGTTGTTCCAAGCCCGGCTGCCAATATTGTGATCAGAACAGCGATCAACCGCATCGTCGAAATCCACGTTTTGCAAAGGTCGGTATGAACGCAAAACTTGGAATGGGTATTTCCATTGGCGCTTGGACGAATCAGTGTCCGATCCCGAGCGTAGTTCACGGATGGACGTCCAACGCGGATTTGATGGAGGTTATCGACACTCATGCAACCGCCTCCAGCTTCGCCGCTGCTACGGTCGACGTTTTTGGCAAGCCATTGCCCTTAACGAGGGCATAAATCGCCGGAATGACGATTAGGGTCAGCACGGTGGACGACACCATGCCGCCAATCATCGGCACGGCTATGCGCTGCATCACTTCCGAACCCGTACCGGTACTCCAGAGGATAGGCAGCAGGCCCGCCATGATTGCGACCACGGTCATCATCTTCGGCCGCACGCGTTCAACGGCGCCTTCCATGATGGCGGCCTGGAGGTCCTCGCGTGTAAACGCACGGTTCTCGCGTTCGGCCTTCGCTTTCTGTGCGATTAGTGCGTGATCGAGATAGATCAGCATGATGACACCGGTTTCCGCCGCCACGCCTGCGAGCGCAATAAATCCGACGGCGACGGCCACCGACACATTGAACCCGAGCCACCACATGAGCCAAAGCCCTCCGACGAGTGCGAATGGCAGTGACAGCATGACGATGAGCGTTTCCGTGACGCGGCGAAAGTTGAGATACAGGAGAAGTAAGATAATCATCAGCGTCAGCGGGACGACGATCGCGAGCCGCGCCTTGGCACGTTCGTAATATTCAAACTGTCCGCTCCAGATCGCCTGATAGCCGACCGGAAATTTGACGCTCGAGTCAACAGCCGCCTTGGCGTCGGCAACATAACTGCCAAGATCGCGGTCGCGGACATCGACAAAGATGTACGCGGCGAGCTGAGCATTCTCAGTGCGGATGCTGGCCGGTCCCGTCGTCAGCTTGACGGTTGCGACCTGACCGAGGGGAATCGACGCGCCGTTTGCCATGGGCACCTGCACGTCACGGGCTATAGCTTGCGGATCGGAGCGAAGTTCACGTGGATATCGCACGCTGACGCCATAGCGTTCGCGGCCTTCGACCGTTGTCGTGACCGTCTCGGCACCAAGAGCCGATGCGACGACGTCTTGAACATCGCCGACCATTAAACCGTAGCGCGCGAGTTGCTTGCGGTCTGGTTCGACTTCCAGATAGTAGCCGCCGATGATGCGTTCTGCGTACGCGCTGGCGGTGCCCGGCACGGTCTTGATGGCCGTTTCGATTTCGCGGGCGAGCTTTTCCATCTCCTTCAAATCTTTGCCGATGACTTTGACGCCGACGACGGTGCGGATACCCGTCGCCAGCATGTCGATGCGGGCCTTGATCGGCTGGGTCCAAGCATTCGAGACGCCCGGGAATTGTAGCGCCTTGTCCATTTCGGACGTGAGCTTGTCGAGCGTCATGCCCGGCCGCCACTGATCCTCGGGCTTGAGGTTTATGAGGGTCTCGAACATCTCCGTCGGCGCCGGATCGGTTGCCGTCGCAGCGCGTCCGGCCTTGCCGAACACCGAGTCCACTTCGGGGAACGTCTTGATGATCTTGTTCTGGGTCTGAAGCAGTTCAGCTGCTTTGGTGATCGATAAGCCCGGCAAGGTGACGGGCATGTAGAACAGCGTTCCTTCGTTGAGGTTCGGCATGAATTCGGAGCCGAGTTTCGACGCCGGCCAGGCGCTTCCAGCCAGGATCGCGAAAGCAACGACGATGGTCAGCGTCTTGGCTTTCAGAACGCCGCGGATCATAGGCCGGTAGGCCCAGATCAGGAAGCGGTTCACCGGGTTTTTGTGTTCTGGAATGATACGCCCGCGCACGAAGATGATCATCAGCGCCGGAACAACTGTGACGGAAAGAAACGCGGCCGCCGCCATCGCGAACGTCTTGGTGTAGGCGAGTGGATGAAACAGACGGCCTTCCTGAGCTTCGAGCGCGAAGATCGGTAGGAACGACACGGTTATGATCAGCAGAGAGAAGAACAGCGGCGGACCCACCTCGCTTGCCGCCTCAATTAGGATCTCGGTGCGGGGCTTATCGGGCGGCGCGCGCTCAAGATGTTTGTGTGCATTTTCGATCATGACGATAGCGGCGTCGATCATGGCGCCAATGGCGATGGCAATGCCGCCAAGGCTCATGATGTTGGACGACAGCCCCAAGGCATGCATGAAAATGTAGGCAATCAGGATGCCGAGCGGCAGCGTCAGGATCGCGACAAAGGCGCTGCGGACATGCAGCAGGAACACCACGCAGACCAGCGCGACGATGATGCTTTCTTCGATCAGCGTTGTCTTTAGCGTTTGGATGGCGCGATGAATCAGTTCCGAGCGGTCATAGACCGGAATGATATCAGTGCCGTCTGGCAGGCTCGACTTGATGGCCGCGAGTTGGGTCTTGACGTTATCGATCACGTCGAGGGCGTTCTGGCCGTAGCGTTGCACGGCAATGCCGCTGACCGCTTCACCCTCGCCGTTCAATTCGGTAATGCCGCGACGCTCGTCGGGGGTCATCTCGACGCGCGCAACGTCTTTCAATAGTACGACTGCGCCGTTTTCCGCTTTCAGCACGATCTGTTCAAGATCGTCCACGCTGCGCAGATAGCCGCGTCCACGAACCATAAATTCGGTCTCGGCCAGTTCGATGACCCGGCCACCGACATCGTTGTTGCTGGCGCGAATGGCATCGCGCACTTTCGTGAGTGGGATGCTGTAGCTGCGCAATCGCGAGGGGTCCACGACGACGCTATACTGTTTGACGAAGCCGCCGACGCTCGCAACTTCTGCCACGCCTTCGGCCTTGGCGACCGCGTAACGGACTTGCCAGTCCTGTGTCGAGCGCAGTTCCGCGAGTGTGCGCTTGGCTGCAACGACGGCGTACTGATAGACCCAGCCCACGCCGGTTGCATCAGGACCGAGCGTTGGCGTGACGCCCGACGGCAGATTGCGCTGTGCCGCGCTCAGATATTCGACGACGCGCGAACGCGCCCAGTAGATGTCCGTGCCATCCTGGAAGATGACGTACACAAAGGAGACGCCGAAGAACGAGAAACCGCGCACGACGCGAGATTTCGGCACCGACAGCATGGCCGTTGAAAGCGGGTATGTGACTTGGTCTTCGACGACTTGCGGCGCCTGTCCTGGGTAGTCGGTGTAGATAATAACCTGCGTGTCCGACAGGTCGGGGATTGCGTCGAGCGGCACGTGTTTGACGGCGTACACGCCAAAGCCCGTAGCGAAAATCACGCCAACGGCGATCAGCAGAAGGTTGTTGGCCGACCACCGGATGAGCCTTGCGATCATGGCTTCGCCTCCGCGCTGCCATTCGCCGGTTTCATCGGCTCTGACATTGGCTGGTCGGACAGCTTGTTTGGCGACGTCAAGGGCTCGCTCGGAGGCGTCGGCTTCATGGGTTCGGACATCGGCGCAGACATTGGGTCACTCATAGGCTTGGCGTCACCTGCTGGTGGCGTATCTGCCGTAAAGCCTTTGAGCGCCGCTTTGAGGTTGCTTTCGGCATCAATCAGGAAGTTCGCAGACGTGACGACCATGTCACCTGCCGTCAGCCCTTCGGTGATTTCGACGTAGCCATCGCCGCGGTAGCCGAGTTTCACCGGGCGAGGTTCAAAGCGGCCTTCGCCCTTGTCCACCAGTACGACCTGCCGGACGCCGGTATCGAGGACCGCCGAGACCGGAACGACGAGTCGTTCAGCATCATCCGCACCCGAGTCAATAATGACGTCGGCGTACATATCGTGACGAATACGATGGTCGGGGTTTGCGATCTCGATGCGCACTTTGGCTGTGCGGGTTTGCATTTCGAGTTCGTGCAGAATGAACGTCACCTTGCCTTCGAACGTCTCGTTTGGAAAAGCCCGGAAGACAGCGGTGGCGGGCGCGCCGACTTTGATTGGTCCGATGTCCTGCTCGGCCACATCGGCAATGACCCAGATGCTGCTGAGATCCGCGATCTGATAGAGCATCGCACCGGCGCTCACCCGTTGTCCTTCGATCACCTTTTTGTCGATGACAACGCCACTGACCGGCGACGGCCAGTCGATCCGCATCGGCGTCGTGTCTCTGTTGGTTTTGAGAGATTTGATGACGCTGTCGGGCACGCCCAAGTTTTCAAGGCGCATAGCAGCCCCTTGTAGATCTTTCTCCACGTCGCCGCGCGATTGCCCGGCGGCGGCGTGCATGGCTGTTTTATAATCGACCTCAGCCCTCACGATGTCGGGGCTGTAGATGCGGAACAAATGCTCGCCCGCTTTCACGTGCTTGCCGGTCTCGGCAACGTAGAGTTTTTCGATATAGGCATCGGCGCGAAGGGTGATCTCGCGCAGCGTGCGCTCGTCAATCTTGGCGACGCCGGGCGCGCTGACCGGGCGGGCCAGTTTGCGCATCTCAACTGGCTCAGATTTCACGCCAGCACGCTGCACCTTGTCGAGGCTGACCTTAACGCTCGATCCGTCGTCTTCGTCCTCGCCGTCGTAGACAGGGATGTAATCCATCCCCATCCAGTCCTTTTTAGGCTCGGGTGACGTATCCGGCAGACCCATCGGATTGCGATAGAACTTGATCTTGCGTTCGCCGCTTGGGGTTGCTTCAGTGGATGCAGGCTCAGACATCACCGGAGCATCGCCCGGCAGAGGCAGCTCCTCGTTGTCGTAAACAGCGATGTAGTCGCGGCCATCGCTAGTTTTGATGGGGCTCGCCGCATACGCCGGCTTGTCGTCGGGATCGCGCCAGTAAAGCACCCGACGATTAGACGACGTCATCGCGTCCGATGCCGGCATCTGCGTGCTGTCCGCAGTCATGATGGACAAACGTGAAGGCCAATGGCCGGTGCCAAGCCGATAACCGGCCGCGACCGATCCAAGGACTGCCACGAAACCAGCGAGGATGAAGAGCAAACGTCTCACGCGTTGATCCTCACTTTTTCGCTGTGAAGACAACGGTGCCGACAATCGTCTCAGGCTCACCCTGCACCTTGGCTTGCAGCTTTAGCGCCCAGCCGCCTGCCATCGTGAAGTCAGCTTTGAATTTGTAGACACCGGGAGTTGTCTCGGTCATGGGTTCGACCGTCGTCGTCATGGCTTCCATGCTATCGGGTGACATATCCAGCCGGGTGCGAATGATGATGGCGCCTTCGACGGGCTTGCCACTCGGTTTGTGGATCAGTTTGACTGCGATCTCGCTGCCCGGTCCGTTGCGGACCTCGGCATTGACCGGCTCAAACAGATAGTCCGAGGCAGCGGCCAGCACAGCCTGCGGACTGTACAAGGCGATAAATGCGGCAGCGATAGCTGTTTTCGAATTTCGATTCATAGTGTGATCTCCAGATAAACGGTTGCGGTCGCGCGGCAGCACAACATGCCAACGCATCGATCTGCGCGCGTCATCCCTGACTGCGTCGCAGTTTGCGGAACGGTTAGGAGATCAAGCGATGGGGATAGGAGGCGGCGGCCTAGCTATGAACGGGTCATACACCGCATCATCGGCAGCGTTGAAACGCACGAGCGCAACAGCTGTCTGTTTCCAAACCGAGGAAAGAACCGGAGCACCGAAGGGTACGGAGCAATGGCTGGAACAGCCCATCATAGCTGGATTGCAGTCGCCCTTGCAGCAGGGACCATCCATTCCGTGGTCCTGCATTGGGCAAGGCTCTGCAAATGCCTGCTCCGTCGCCGACGCAATACTCACCGCTGACCCAAGCGCAAAGCCCAGGACCAATAGAAACGCGATGATGGTTCGTTTCACGAGCATCAAAAAACCTTTTTACCCGATGCAAAAATGCGCTTCTTCGCTCACTTCGTCAATACAAATTGGACCGAGAATGGCAGCTCAACATTATGAAATTGGTAATGTTTTTTAATAGTTTACGACCTTTCTTGAGATATCCGGTCTTAGGTAGCGATAAAACGCGCTTGCAGTGTGTGACCGTCTGACAGCGCACCCGTCTCGACAACTTTTGGTCTGCAACCCTGAACCGACGCTTGGCTGACTGAACGAACCTGGCTATTTCCAAGCGCGCCTCGATTTCACTGCCCACCCTGACAGCAGCGGCATTGTCGATGGGACAATCCAACTTGAACACAATCTTTGCGACTGACATTGTGTTATTTGGCCGATAACACAACCTGTTCTCCGCTGACGGCCGCCACCCGCGCAGTCAGATGCAAGAATTCGAGACCAGTTTCTGTGTTCGAATGCTCGGCGAGGCGACATCCAACTATCGTTCCGACGAGTTCGTGGTCGTTTTTGCGTTGGCATCCTAGGCGCACCGCCAAACCCGAATTTATCTGACGTGTTGGTGCCGTCGTCTTCCCGCCTTTGTGATTCAAGAGATTGATGCGATTGTCGCATAGGTCAAGTCTTCATCGATGAGTTGCGATTTATGAGCTGCGCAGCCGCAACATCGTTC
>FSSH01000418.1_pt1 | contig 16537 bp, 24 predicted proteins | sample 1166101 | NCBI WGS metagenome assembly FSSH01 (sample SAMEA32972668, study PRJEB13176) | freshwater metagenome | biome: Drinking water system; feature: Biomass in drinking water that filtered by 0.45 um membrane; material: drinking water | place: USA | collected 2012-12-20 | depth 0 m | reverse complement strand
CGTTTCAACACAACCCATTTTCAAAAAGAAAAAACCCAAGCCCAAGCCCAGTAGTTCAACTGTTTTCCATCTAACCCGGCACCAACCAGTGCCAAGAAAGGACATTGCCATGAACAACAACAAGAACAAGAACGTTCGGGTGGTAGTGCTCAGTGATTGTGGAGGCGCCCTCACCGCTAAGATTTTCGCCTCTCGCGAAAACCTCGTGGAGCTCTCCAAGGTGGACGACTGCTATCCGATGCAGGCCGTCAAACTCGCTTTTGGTGAACTCGCCCCCGGCGATTTCATCGTTCGCTCGGTTCTCGCTGGTCGCCGCCGCAAGGTGGAGATCATCGCCGCCGGCGACAACCATGCCATCGAAGCCGTCATCGAACGCACCCGTGGCGAGAAGCGCCGCGTCACCGGTCGTGAAGGCATCGAGTACGTGGAAGGCGACGAGGTGATCGATCTGGCGAACACCGCTCTCGTAGCCGCTCCCAAAGCCCGCGCTTAACCCCCGCTGGCGAAAGCAAGCTTGAAACGTCGTTAAAAATCCCCTATCCGCACCATCCTGCGGTGGGGCAGGTCGCATACAAGCAACCTCTTATGAAGCCAGCGTCTCGTAGACGTCGGCGCCCATGAAAGGTTGTTACCCGGGCTTGGGTTGTATGCGGTCTAGTGCTGGTCGTGCCGGGTAAGGGGCACGACTGGGGAAATCGAGTGATTGCCCACGGCAACTTGCCGTAAGAAACGGTCCGCAGATGGACCAGCGTGTAAGTAACCGGACCCGCGGGTCCAAAAAGGAGAAAGCTATGTTTATCGAAACCGAAACCAACTGGGGTCGCCCTGTCGCCGCCAGTGTCACCCATGCGGGCAACGCCACCGAGGTCAAGCCTGCCAACGAAACCACTGCCATGACCGTGCAGAAGCCGGCCAAGCAGTTCAAGCGCCGCGTCGCTCGCCTGCGCGAGATGAACGAGAACGGCACCATCAGTGTGCTCGGTCCCTGGAACAGGACGGTGTCCGTCTCGGACATCCATCGTTTCATGGAGTGCCAGGGTGCTTACTTGATGTGGGCGGAAGGCGACAAGCCGGGCGAGCGTACCGTTGGCGATGCCATCGGTCAAGCTGTGCACGGCGAAATCGCCAAGCCCGAACAGGAGCGTCTCGTCGATGTGACCAAGCTGCTCAAGTCGGTTCCGGAAGCGGACCGGGCCAAGGTGGCGGAACAGGTCAAGGCGCTCATCGTCAAGGCGGCAAAGGCTCAGGATGAGGATTCGTCCAAGTCCGAGTCGATGCAGAAGGAGCCGGAGCCCATGGTGTACTTCGACTCGTACACGAACACCTGGTGGTACGCCAAACCCGACGTCATGGCCATCAGCCGGGACGAACGCGGTCGCTACCTCCTGATCGTGGACGAGAAGACCACCAAGGGTCGTCGGCGCCATCACGTGTCGGCAGCCTTCTTCTTCGCCTTCGTGGCTCGCGAAACCAAAGCACTCGGTTTCACGGGCACCATCAAGACTGTGGTCCGGTACCTGAGGGACTTCCAGGGAAACATCCTGGACGAGCCCTTCGAGGAACCCCGCTTCATCAGCGGTCGGCAGTTGTCCGATCGGCAGGAGCAGGAACTTCACGGTATCCAGGCTACGGTCAGGAAGATGGACGAAGCGTGGACTCGGGGCGAGTTCGAACTGAAGGAAGGTGGTCACTGCCGTGGCTGCTCCTTCCGCTTCAGCTGCCCGAAGAATCGTCAGTGGCTGGAAACGCGTCGCCTGGAGCAGGAAGCGAAAGCGGCTGAATCGCCTCAGCCCGCAAACGAAGCTGGCATCCTCAACTGCGAGGCTGCCTAGTTTATCTGTAACCCGTGCCGGTACGGTCTCGACCGTACCGGTGCATTGCCTAAACGAAAGGAGTAATACCATGGCTATGGGAATCTCTGGAAGTGTCGGCGTCGGGTCATCAGCTGACCTCGACGGCGCCTTCGACGGTGCGGTCGGCTTCGACTGCGGTGACGTGGACTTCGGCTTCGGCATGGAAGGACATCCTCACTGCGGTGATCTCGGTCACACGCCGGAAGGTGCAACCACCCACGCGGCGCTGGTCATCTCGCACCTGACCAGCGCGCACGACTGCAACCACGCAAGTGGCTTCGCAGATATCTCGACGGAAGGGCAAGGGCTTCACGGCAACGTGGACCTGAGCCTGACCGGCGGCAACCAGGCGGAAGATCCGACCAACGCCCGCCGCGACTTCGGCTTCGTGGTGATGGGGCATGGGCAAGCTGACATCAGCGCGCTCATCAAGACCATCACCGAAAAGCTGGGTCTGGTGGAACGTGCCGCCGAGCTGGGCAGCGAGCGCAAGCTCCATGTCCGGGAAGACGGCATCTTGCCCGTTCGCGGCAAGAAGAGGCAGATGCCTGCCAGCTACGTAGAAGGCTCGGACGGAATGACCTTCGTCTGGCGCAGCTTCTACACCCTGGGCGAGAACAGCCCGCTCGCTTGGCTGACTGGCAAACTGCCCATGGTCAACCGGGCGGTGAAGACTCGGGTCAGTGTCTCGGTCCTGCAGTGGTACTTCGCTGCTACGGCCGACTACGAAACCCGGGTTGTCGTCTCAGTGGACACACCCAAGAGCGTCTACAACCGGGCAACCCGCTCCTACTGCGTGCGCGCCAGTGAGGTCACCCCTCACAGGAAGGCGGCGCGGGAACTGGCGCAAGCTCTGGCCGATGCACTCCGGGACTGCGTGCCCAGCGACTACTCACGCCTCATGCGTGCCCGCCTGACGGCGGACGCGCCTGCAGTCGCGGCCTGAGATTCAGGTCAAGGCAAACAGCAACCTCAACCGACGCAACCACGCACCTCCTGCCACTGGGCAGGGGGTGCTCGTCGTTCATCTGTCACATCAACCAAAACTGGAGTCAAATATGCTTCCCACTTTGTTTACCAAGGTCATGTTCCTGCTGGTCACCTGCCTCTCCGTCAGCGCGCTGGGGGTCTGGCTGGGCCGCAACATCCGCTCCCTGGGCGCCGTCATCGGGCTGGGCATCGCGTTCTTCGTCGGCACCTTCGTGGTGTACTTCTCGGCGACGGCCGCACCACCGGTGGCCATCAGCCTGCTGCTCGCCTGGACACTGGTCTCGGGTCTCTTCATGGGACCCTGCATCCAGGGCTACAGCGAGCGGATCGGCTGGGAGGGCGTCTTCCTGTGCTTCACCGGCACGGCGGGAGCCATGGCCGTCTGCGGCTTCATCGGCATGTTCTCGGGCGTGGACTTCTCGGGCATGGGCACCTACCTGATGTTTGCCCTCTTCGGGTTGATCATCTTCGGTGTGGTGGGCATCTTCGTCAGGATGTCGCGCACGGTCAACATCATCCACGCCATCATCGGCATGGTGGTGTTCGCCGGCTACTTCCTGTTCGACTTCTTCCGCCTCACCAAGGGCGAAGACACCTGGCCCGAGGCCGTGCGCATGACCATGTCGCTGTATCTGGACTTCGTCAACTTCTTCCTGTACCTGCTCCAGCTCTACGCTGAAATCTCCAGCAAGAGCTGAGCGCAGGAAGAAGCCGCTCCAGAAGTAAAAGCAGGAGCTGATGAGCCGCTCAAACGGTCCGTCGGCTCCTGCCTTCGTTCAACCCGCTTCATCAACCAGGAGACTCTGCCATGGGCAAGCATCTCGAGTTGTATATCAACGACGCACGTCAGGGTGCCTCCGTCCTCATCGAGGTGGAAGGCATCCGCCGCACCGAGCGTCAGGCCAGCCGCACCGGCGCCTCCGACGGAGAAATCCTCCAGGCGGCGGCGCTGGCCATTCTGGAAAGCGAGGAGGGCTTCGAACCGCGCCTGCGCATCATCGACCCGACGCGCACCCAGTGCAAGAGCGGCGAGATGACCATCAGCCTGGAGCAGATGCGCCACTGGCGAAATGGTGGTGGTGCGGCCCCTCGCCTGGGCGGCCACTTCCACGCCCCCAGCTCGAGCCGCAGTGACGATGTGCGCCGAGCCATGGGGATTATCGGCTAGCAAGACGAAGCAGAAGCAGTCAGGCCGGGTGGTCCAAAAGACCATCCGGCTTTGCTGCATACCTCCGCGCCGGCGGAGGCAAACGCAGCAGCCACAAGCTGGTCTGCGGCCGCGTGAGGCTGAGAAGTCTCTTGAGCCGACGGTAAGAAATCGGCGACCAGGCAGAAAGTCACCACTTCCGCCTGTCCTGAACGGTGAAACAACTGGAAACCACATTGAACCAAAAGAAAGCGAGAAACTACCATGAAACCACTCACAGCAACAACCGGTGCCGGCTACCGGGTCCACCCGATTACGGCGGCACATAAAGTCGGCGACCGCCCCCGCAACACTGACACACCCAAGCGGCGTCTCACCAGAGAGGAGATGGAAAAGGAAGACGGCATCAAGGCGCAGCACGCCGCCGCCGCCTTCATCATCGCCTACCTGGAAAACCACAAGAGCGGTTGGCGAGCGGAAGAAACCGAAGTGGGCGGCGACTACGACCGTCAGGGCTTCGACCTGCTCCTGATCGAAATCAAAACCAAGCGCGTCATTCCCGTGGACTTCTCCTTCGCCTCCAAAGACGGCGGCGCGGTGCAGTACCAGCGGGACTGGTTCGTGATGAATGCCGATGGACCCTGGGTTTTCCGCAAGGAATGCGCCCAGCTTCTGATCAGGCAGTTCATCAAGGTGATGAGCGCAAACCAACACTTCCGGCGCGCCTGAAAGCGTGCAACCCTGTAAGGAGAACCACATGAAGAAACGCACAATTCGTGTAGTCTCTTGCGGCGCCAAGCACGGCAAGCCGCCGGAAGACGCCGACCTGCTCATCGACTGCCGGGGCTTCGAGAACCCGCACTACGACCCGAAACTGCGCCCCAAAACAGGCGCAGCCAGGGCGGTGCGGGACTTCCTCGAGAACTCTCCCGGTGTGCCGGAAATGCGCGAAGCCCTGACGCTCATGCTCAAGGCCTGGCTGCCGGGGCTCCTGACCAACTCCCGGTACCACCTGGAGAAGGACATCTTGCTGGTGTTCAAGTGCACGGGCGGCAAACACCGCTCGCGCTACTTCACCATCGAGGCCCGGCGCATCGTGCAGGAGCTCATCTCGTCGCATCCCGAATGGGAGGGCGTGCGAGTCGTCATCAACCATCGAGACAAGACCAGTCTCGAACACTGACTGGAGGTTGCCATGGCGACTCTCTACTACCTCTCCACCCGTCCCGAATCGCGCTTTTGTGAATCGCACAGCAAGGACGGTTACACGCCCGTGCTGAACGACGAAACTGAGCGCGGGGACACTCTGCATGAGGACTTCGATGCAGCCTGGCGCCTGGCCCGGGACATCGCCTACGACCTGCCCGGAGCCAAAGGCATGGACGTCATCGAGGTGCACTTCGAAGACGTCCTGCTGGCCACCCTCCAGGAAAGCGGCGATATCCGGCTGGGCTCCACCAGCGACTGCCTCGGAGGCAAGTTGGCAGCCCTCACCACCAGGGCCTGCCATCTCCTCAACCACTCGGCGCAGTTCAGCAAGCGCGAGTACCTCATCCCCGAGGAACACTTGCCCATGTTGAGCGGCTCCGAGCATCGCGGCTGCGGCACCCTGCACTGAAAATGCTGGGACGAATGCCAGTCGCTTCCGTAACTTCCACCGAAAGGTATTCCATGAACGCTACCACCACCCTGAACCTGGGGCAGACCACCTACCCCGCCCTGGCCGAGCGTTTCCTCGACCTGAACATCCCCGGCATCCAGTGCACGTGGCGCACCGCCATCGAGGCGGCGCTCGCCCAGGGCATGGAAGTCACCGCCGAGGAGCTGCCGTTCGTGCAGTTCCTCGACTCCCCGGTGACCGATGTGCAGGGCTGGACCTGGGGAGCGTCCATCCAGGAGGCGGAGCAGAGCGGCACTGCCGTCAACTTCGCGGAACTGCCGCTGGCTGAGTTCATCGCTCAGCAAGAGGCTCCGCAAGCGGAACCGGACTACATCAGCCTCCTCATTCAGAACTTGCGGCTGCCGCGCATCAACTGGAACCGCACGGACAGCCGCGGGCGCTCCATCCCGGCGCTCCTCTATGTGGACGTACAGCGGCCGTTCTACCAGGACGGCATGCTGCACTTCCCGCTGCCCGACGAGGCCGGCCGCCGGGCCCTGCAGATGGAAATCCTCCGCCACGAAATGCCGAGTGCCTGGGGTGACCCCTATGCCCACGCCACCTTCGCCGGCGACTTCAACTGGCCGGAGGGCAGACCCGTGGTCGATCACGAGTACGCTCACGGGGGCTTCGCTTTGTCGAAGGAACCGGCCGGTACGATGAGCGGCGCCGTGAGCGAAGGCTACATGGGCGACCGGCTGGAATTCCTGCTGCCGCTCATGGGCATCAACCCGGACGGCGACATGGAAGAAGCGGTGCGGCAGTTCCGCGCTGTCATGCAACCGCAATCCTGGTGCCTCACCTGCCGGCGACTGCACGCCGAAGGTGAGCACGGGGGCAGCAACAACAGCTAAAGCGAATTCGACTACCCATCGAACCAGCTTGACCTGGAAAGGGGCTTGCCGCAAGGCAAGTCCCCTCCAATTCTCTCTAGCGAACTCTTGCTAGAGAGCATTTAAGTGCGAAGTAGGTCCCTGCTTCCCACCTAAATGCTCTCCAGAAAAGGGCATTACAGAGCCGTTTTCCGACAGCAACGGCGCTGTTCCAAACCACGCTGTCACAACCAAAGTGAGGAGTAATACCATGAACGCACGTATCAACAGCACCACCATCAACGCCGCCAGCTTCGGTCTCGACAGCAAGTTCGACGGCATCGTCGGTCAGTTCCTGGCCATGTCCATGAGCGACACCGGCTGGAACTGGCGCGACGCCATCGAGGCCTCCCTGGAGCGCGGCGGCACCGTCGACTTCAGCGAAACCCCGCTGGGTCGCTTCTTCGCGAGCCGGGTCAGCAAGGGCTGGAGCTGGGGCGATGCCATCGCCGAGGCTCTGAATGCCGGTCACGAAGTCGACCTCAACGAGCTGCCTTTCGAAGCCTTCATCAAGGCTGACGAAGCAACCGTCGAGGACGGTCTGGTCGGCATCTTCGACGCCGACTTCGAGCGCGTCACCGGCTGGACTGCCGGCGACGCCATCGAGATGGCTGCCGAGTGCCGCCGCGACGACCGCCTCTTCAAGCGCGGCCGCCGTCTGCACTGAGCATGTCGCCTGGCACCACGTCAGGCGGGAGTCGCAGGAGGCTCTCGCCTGACTGTTTCAGCTGCTCTCCAGAGCAATCTGGAGAGCATCTATATAGGGATATGTGGTGAGCTCATAGAGCTCTCTATAGATCCTTATATAAATGCTCTCCCTCAAGTTCTCTAGCAAATCAACGCCAAGTTGAGCAAGAGAGAGCGCAGTCCGGGGTTGCTTCAAGACAGCAAAGCAATTCCGGTTCAACCCGCTGTCAAAACCAAACTGTTAGGAGTGTCTACTATGAAAACCGCAAACATCACTGTGAACGCTGCCGACTTCGGTCTGAACGCCAAGTTCGGCAACCTCGTCGACCAGTTCCTGGCGCTGCCCCTGGGCAACACCGGCTGGACCTGGCGCGACGCTGCTGCTGCCTGCCTGGAGCGTGGCGGAACCATCGACTTCAGCGAAACGCCGCTGGGTCGCTTCTTCGCCAGCAAGGTCAGCAAGGGCTGGACCTGGGGCGCCGCCATCGGCGAAGCCCTGGAAGCCGGCCACGAAGTCGACCTCAACGAGCTGCCTTTCGAAGCCTTCATCAAGGCTGACGAAGCAACCGTCGAGGAAGGTCTGGTCAGCATCGCCGACGCCGACTTCGAGCGCGTCACCGGCTGGACCGCCGGCGACGCCATCGAGATGGCTGCCGAGTGCCGTCGCGACGATCGCCTCTTCAAGGGCGGTCGCCGTCTGCACTAAGCCCGAGCAGCAACAACGGGGGAGGTCGTCGCATGAGGCGACCTCCCTCATTTCTTGAACCGGCTCACTAACACAGGGAAACAAACAACCAAGCAGAGCCACTGAAAAACCTGAAAGGAGACTTTCATGAATCTGCGTGTCATCGGCTACATTGCGCTCGCCGCCGTGTTGTCCGTCATGTTCACGGTGCCGGTCTGGATCGACTTCCATCCGCAGCACCAGGCGCCGGGGCTCTTCACCTTCCTCGCACTCTCCGCAGTCATGTGCTGGCTCATGGAGAAGCTCGAGGGCGGACCGGAGAGCTACCCCGGTTTCCTCTACGACTGAAGCCCGCAACACGAACCAAGTCTCGAACCGATTGCAGTGGGAATCGGGACAGCAGCGCCGGGGCCAATCCCGCACCGGCGCTGCCTTTCGCCGCAAGCTTCTTGAGCGGCATCCCATCAATCAACCCAACGAAGCAAGGAAAATCGCAAATATGAACACCAAGACCATCGTCCGCATCGGCGCCGGCCTGGCTGCCGTGCTGCTCCTGGCCGGTTGCGCCGGAACCCGCCTGGGTCCCGGTACCTCCACCGGTCTCCTGATCGGCGGCGCCGCCAGCATCATCTCTGGTGATGGTGGCCGGGCTGCCGGGATCGGAGCGGCTGCCGGTGCGGCTGTGGACATCCTGAACGGGCAGCCGCCCGTGGAGGTGGAACCGGTCTACCGCGACCGCTACTACCGCGATGACCGCTACTACCGTGACGACCGCTACTACCGTGACGACCGCTACTATCGTCCCGCGCCGCCGGTCTACCGCCCGGTGCCGCAGCGTCCGCCCCGTCGCTTCTACGACGAACGCTGCGGCTGCTACTACTACCGCTAACCCGGCAATGCAGGCGCCGCCCGGTCGATCTGGCATCGGCTTCGGGGCGGCGCCTCTTCTGCCAGGTATCTGTGTAACCAACTAACCCTCAAAGAAAGGAGGTTGTATGGAACTGCTCCTTGTTGCGGTGGTTCTGGCATTGCTTCTCCTGGTCAGACTGCCCATCGTCTGCCTGGGTCTGGCAATCATGTGTTTGCTCTTCTGGAAAGCTCCCGGCTGGGCGCTCTTCTGGTTCGTCCTTTTCCTGCTGCAAAAGAAGCGGTAGCAGCTAGGACGAAAGCAAACATCTCTCTCTGACTAATCTGAATTGGAAAGGACTTCCTATGAAAAGCATCCACATCACCGAAGGTGACTTCGTCGTCACGTCCGGTCTGCTCGTTGCCGAGGGCACTGCCGAAGTGCAAGCTTCGGGAACGGCGACGGTCATCCTCTTCGACAAAGCCACCTGCGTGGCCTCCGGGCAGGCACATGTCACCGCTCGCGGTGCCAACAACGTGCACATCTCGGAAGACGCCGAAGCCGATGTGGGCGGTACCTCGCACCTGGAGGCGTACGGAAAGACGCGCTTCACCCTGCGAGGCAAGGCACGTGGTCTGGTGATGGGTGAAAGCGAGGGCTTCGTCCTCGAAGACGCCGCCGTCACCGCCCTCGGCCGTGCGCGCCTGACCATGATGGCCAGGGGCGAACTGATCGTCGGGGAAGAAGCGCTGGTCAACTACGCCACCAACACCACCTGGGGTGGTGCCAAGGGCCGTTGCCTGCAAATCACTCCGGCTGCCCTGAAGGAACTGGCCGTCAAGCTCCGGACTCTGCAAGCGGTCAAGAACGACGGGCGGGGCGTCAGCTGCGTGCGGACCATCGTCTCCGAACTGGAGCGCGGTGACCTCACCGGTGCCCTGGCCGTCACGAACAACGAGTCCGACAAGATCCGCAGCTACCAGGACATCGTCCAGGTGCTGCGGGAAGCCGGCTTCTGGTACGAGATCGACTTCTCCAAGTTCTGATTTAGCACCACCGGCAAGCAGTAACTTCCGCACGCATCGTCCGGTGCGTGCGGAAACTTTCTCTAACTCTCCTAACGAGGAAAAAAACATGGCCAATCTCGTCATCCTGCACAACGGCAAGGTCAAGATGCAGCGCAACCGCTTCGGCGGCGACACCAGCAAGTTCCTCCAGCGCGACCACCACGAGCGCAACGAGGGCAAGCTGCGTCGCCGCAACCTGCTGGACAAGCTGCGTCTGGAAGACGAAATGCTGACGGCGTTCGACGGCGCAAGCGCCATCGGCACCGACAACATCCGCCCCGTCCGCCAGGCCCTGCGCCACATGGGTGAGAACAAGCCGGTCTACAACGTCGGCGACATCCTCATCGGCGCCCGCGTCATCAAGAAGGGGCGCCGCCAGGACGGCATCATCAGCATCAAGCTGACCGAGGGCCGCCGCGATCACCATCACCGTCGCACGCCCGTGGGCCACCTGGTCCTGGGCGAGGACGGCAAGATCGCGGCCTTCCACATGAGCTGACGAGTTCGCAGACTGAGACCGGTCTTGCCGCCGGTCTCAGCTGCGGCTCGCCCGCGCTCTTGTCTCAACCAGACCTGTGACACAAGGAGCTCAAACCATGCGCACCCTGCTCAACCTGAGCCAGATGGGTGTGATCGCCTACTGCGCCGAGGAATGTCACCGCCAGGAGAGCGGTGAACTCTCGGTGTTCTGGATGATCAACGCCTACCGGCACCTGGCGGAAATCCGCACCGACTGTTCCGAAGCCGAACGTCCGCAGATCACCAGCACCCTGGTGGAAGAGCTCTACGCTCTCGTGGAACCGGTCAAGAACAAGGGCGGTTTCCGCCAGACCAATGTGGTGGTGGCAGGCAAAGCCATCGGCTGGGAAAACATCCCCCGCCAGATGGAAAACCTGCTCGCCGCCCAAAACGAGCTGTCGCCCGAGGAGTTCTACAGGGAGTTCGAGGAGATTCACGCGGGCGCGGACGGCAACGGTCGCGTCGGCTCGCTTCTCTTCAACTACCTGCAGGGCACCCTGGCCAAGCCCGTCGCTCCCCCCGACGTCTTCGGCAGCGCCACCACCGGTGGTACTCACTGAAGCTAACACCTGTCTTTCAACCACAACGGAAAGGAAACCCTCATGTGTAACGGAAACTGCAAGTGCGGCGGAAGCTGCTCCGGAACCAGCGCCGCCCTCGACGAGCAGAGCGGCGCGCAGCCTCTCGACCGGCTCTACGCAGCCGCTCGCCGGGCCATGGCCGAACTCTACCCGGAGAAAGCCGAAGCCATCAACGCCGGGCGCTATTCCCGCATCGAAGAAATCTTCGCCATGGACGCCCTTGGCGAGAAGAAGCTTCCGACCATGCTGCACCGCTTCGACGAGGAGCGCCAGAAGGAAATCATCGACGCCAACATCGAGACCCTCTTCACCGGGCTCTCGCAGTCGATGATCGACTTCTACCGCAGGAAGCTCGACGAGACCAAGCCCGGCAAGCGCTGAGCCTGCCGCAAGGTCAAGCCGAGTTCATCCAAGCAAGAACGCGACGGCGAAGCGCTTTCGGTGCTTCGCTGCCGCACCAACTGACTGTATATCTGAACCAAGGAGTTACACCATGTTTAACAACCACATCCAAGCCGACGACCAAGCCGCCATCATCGGCGCTTTCTTCGTGCGCCTCTGCCTGACGCGTGGCCGCGACCGCTTCGACGAGCTGGCTCAGGCAGCCGTGCTCACCAACATGCGCTGCGGTCTGGCCCTGACCAAGTGGCGCCCCGACCACGACAACGCCAAGCTGGAGGAAGCTCGCCTACTCACGGCCATGGCCCTGCAGCTGGTGAGCGACCACGTCAAGCACTACCCGTTCCTGGAGCGCCAGACCGTGCAGCCTCAGCATCTGGGTCTGGGCTTTCACGAACCGTCGCTGAGCATGGCCACTCCGCTCGGGCAAGACGTCGTCTTCACCCAGGCCACAGCCTTCGTGGAGCAGGCCCGGGCCATCGTGGACGACCTGGCCGGCGGCGACGAGCAGGAAGTGCGGGACTACCAACTCGACCTGCTCAGCGCAGCCGACGGCGGCTCCTGCCTCCACCTGGCTCAGGAAGCCGTGAAGGAGCAGTTGGCTCGCCTGGCGGCAGCCTTCACCAGCAAGCGCACCAGGCAGATCATCGTCTTCACCGACGGTGACGCGCTGGCCCAGGGCGCCTGCTGAAGGCAAGTCTAGGAGGCAACCGGAGGGAAGCGGTGTCAAAACCGCTTCCTTCTTCTATACACCTGAACCAAGGATTCGAAGATGAATCTGAAAAAGATAGGTAAAGAAGGCCTGATCAAACGCGAAGCCGACGGCAGCGTCACGGTCATGGTCAAGGGCGTCAGCTACGTGGCCGACCTGCCCGGCGTCAGCTGCCTCAATCCGGAAGCGGCGGAAGGCGAGCGCGTCTACACCAAGGTGTTCAAGCGCAAGCCCATCTACCTGCCCCACGAGTACGACCGCGCCGTGCGGGAAATTCTCAAGGGCACAGATGTGGTGGTGCTGGGCATGAACGGCTACAGTTCCCTCACCAGTGAGAAGTGCCGGGACTGGGGCGTGCGCCCGGGTGCCTACGAGGCAGCCTGTGCGGGCATCCTGGAGCGGGTCATCGCCGAGCTGGAAGCCTCCTACCCGGGGGTGGACGTTCGCCTGGCCCACGGTGCTTCCGGCATGGGCGTCGATGGCGTCATCCTGGGCGTGGCCGCCAAGTTGAACAAGCGGCAGCTCGGGCATTCCTGCCCGCGCTTCATGTTCTACGTGGAGGACGACGATGTGCCGGTCTACGTGGGCAAGACCCAGGTGGACTATGCCAATGCCTTCATCGATTCGCTGGATGTCCTCGTGGCAGCCAACGGTCGTGAACAGGCTTTCCGGCACGACATCAACGCCGTCTTCGACAAGGGCAAGCACGTCATTCCGGTGAACGTGCTGCGCAGCATCTCCACCACGGGCGGTCCGCCGGCACTGAACGGCGACGGAAAAATCGAAGATGCCGTCGCCTACTTCGAGCAACGGGTGCACCTGATGTACCGGGCCTTCACCGGCACCGGTGACCCCTTCCGCGACATCGTCAACCATGTCATCGAAGAGGTGCGTCAGATAAGCCGCCTGCTCATTTCACCCAACCGCGCCTTCAGCGCCGAAAGCGTCGCCAGCCTGCGCAACAGCTGAGCAACGCCGGAAGCAGAGCTGAGGCTAATCTCAAGGAGGTCACCATGACCAAAACGAACCAGCCCCTGGCTCTGCTCATCGACGACCTGCGCGTACCGGGCAACGTCAAAAACGGCAAGAACATCCCCGTTCACGCCGTGGTCGCCCGCAACTACGCCGACGGCATCAAGCTCTTGACCGAGCGCAAATGGGATGTGCTCTACCTCGACCACGACCTGGCGGACTTCAGCGGTCCGGAAGGGCGTGAGCGCAAGGGTATTCACATCCTCGACTGGCTTGAGGAATTCCCCCAGCATCTGCCGGGTGAAATCATCATCGTCAGTGACAACGGCCCCGGCGTGCAGCTCATGCGCCGCGTGGTGAACAAGCTCTACGGGCGCGGTTTCTAACCGCCCCAAAGAGCGCAACAGCGGTGGTCCGGCTCATCTAATTCCCGGGTCGGACCACCAATTACTTTCTATCAACATCTGAAGGAATTTTATGACCAAGAACTTCCGCCAGGCTCTCTACCAACTGGCTCATGCTCAACGCGCCGAGAAGATCTACCTGCAGAGCCGCCTGCAGCCCTTCGACGCCAGCCATCTGCCCCTCGAACTCTACAGCCTGGCCTGCCAGGTCAAGGGTGTGCAGTCCATGCTCAACGCCGAGATCCTGCCCGTCTTCTTCTCCGAAGAGGCCACCGCCATCCTGATGCGCATGCCCAATCAGTACTGGATGTGGTGGGTGCTCCAGCAAGCGGTGCTGAGCACCGACGCCGGTGAGGACAGCAAGATCGACCGGGACGACATCATCCACGGCGTGCAGCAGGTGCGCAATCAGTACGCCCACAAGTACAACCTGCGCGAGACCATCGCCACCCTGACGCCATCGGCCGACGGCAAGGCCAGCCGCGAAAGCAAGATCGCCTCCCGGGCTGCCGAAGGGCTGGTGCTGATCAAGACCAACGCCTTCGAGTTCGACGAGATGGTCGACAACCCGCTCTTCTTCGACCCGCAGTTCCTGCGCTAGAAGCGAGCCCCAGGCCAAGCCGGCGCCACCGCCTCCGGTATCACACCGGAGGCGCTGCCGCCGACTGGTTTCATATATCTGTATCTAAACGAACCAAACCAAACCTAGAAGGAGAATCTCCATGATTCGGGTAACCATGAGCCGTGACAAGGACGGCCAACACTACGACCAGGGCAGCCGGGAGATGAGCCCTCTCGATGCCCTGCGCATCCTCACTACAAGCGAACTGGCCTTCGGCGGCAACATCACCGAAGCTAGCGGCACGCAGATCACCATCATCACTCGGGTGATGGGCTGCGTGGACACCTCCATCTTCACCGGCAGCCAGGAAGAGATGCGCCCCTTGAACGAGGCGGCCTATTACTACCTGCGCGCCTGCGAGCGGGAGACCACGGTCATGGACGGCGTGCTGGCCGAGCTTGCCCGCATGCCCAACGGAGCCGGCGGCAATCCGCTCATCCTGAGCCTGGCCGCTCCCATGGTCATGGGCCGCAACCGTCTGGCTCTGGCTGCCATGCTGGCCCTCGGCATCACATCCGAAGGCGACATCGCCGCCGGCATGCTGATGGGTCTCGAAGACCTCTTCGCCGCCTTCCAGCTCATGCAGGAATTCCCCCACATGAGCCTGGCGGACGTTTCGGTCGCAGTCGCCACCTAACTCCACCACAACCAAGGAGACCGAGTATGTACGACAAACTTCTATCTTTACTCTCAGCGAGCAGCTCCCTGGTGCAATGCCTGGACGAACTGCGTGCCGTTGGCATGCAAGACCAGGCTGGTCAAGCACCGGTGCTGCCGCAGTGCTACAGCGCCTACCACGACGCCTTCCGCACCTGGCAGCGCTACGGCGCCGAAACCAGACAGTGCATGGAGGAACTCAACGCCCCGCCGGCCTTCCGTGCCTCCCTGGAGGTCTTCGGCGAGGCGGCCTGTGCGGTGGAAGGGGCACTCCTCCAGGCTGATCCCGAAGAGAACGAAGCCGAATACGGTGCCGGCAAGCTTCTGGCTACGCCGAAGGCGGAGCTGCAAATGGCCTTGTCGCGACTGACGGTGACGAGCATGCCAGGCTCCATGCTGGCCTGCGGCGGCTGGCTCGTGGAGGGCATCGACCAGCTGCTCATCGCTGCCGCTGTGGTGCGCCAGGAAATCGGCAGCCAGGCCGAGAGCGCCTCGCTCACCGGCACGGCCGAGTACAAGCAGGCGCGCAGCAGCTACCACGCCGCCCTCTCCAGCGTGGAGCGCAAGCTGGCTGAGCTGAAGTCGGTCATGGCCGACGCAACCAAGCAGGAAGGCACCGGCGAGCCCACGCTCAATGATGCCTTCAAGCGCTTCACCGCCTTCGTGGAGACCACGGTCAAGGACCTCGGCCAGACGCTTCCGGGCGACTGGACCACGCTGGTAGCTGAGGCCAACCAGGTCGTCGTCTGAGCCCGGCGGGTAACTCCGCTGAGCCTCGGCGTTACCCGCAAAACCAACGCGATGCAAGAGGAGCCGCTCCGGTGGCTCCTCTTGCTTGCACTTATCTCTAAAACAGAAACACCAGAAATGGAGGTATGAAATGAACAAGGCTCAAGAAATCGCCACTGCCATCGCCCGGCAGTTGCAAGAAAACGGCTACATGGCAGTATTCGCAGGCGGCTGCGTGCGCGATCAGTTCCTGGCGGTAGAACCCAAGGACTACGACATCGCCACCAGCGCCACACCGGAACAGGTGAAAGCGGTCTTCAAGGATGATCTGGCTCTCGCCGTGGGTGAAGCCTTCGGCGTCATCGTGGTCATCCGCGAGGAGGAGCAAGTGGAGATTGCCACCTTCCGTGGTGACGGTCAATACGGCGACGGTCGTCGTCCCGACTCGGTTAAGCTTCTCAACGACTGCGACCCGCTCGTGGCTCTGCGAGAAGATGCCGCCCGGCGCGACCTGACCATCAACGCCATGTTCCTCGACCCGGTCTCCGGTGAGCTGTACGACTTCTTCGGGGGTCGTGCCGACATCGAGAGTCGCACTCTGCGTGCCGTCGGTGATGCAGCGCAGCGCTTCAACGAAGACCGCCTGCGCATGTTGCGTGTGGTGCGCTTTGCCGCCAAACTCGGCTTCACCGTCGAGCCCGGCCTCATGGCCGCTCTGCAGAAGCATGCCCCCGACTTGCAGCCGGGACGCATCGTTTCCTACGAGCGCATCGCCAAGGAGCTGGAAGGCATCTTGCTCAGCAAGGCGCCGGTAACCGGTCTCGAACTGCTCATGGAAAGCGGTCTGATGGCGGAAATTCTGCCGGAGATGCTGGACATGGTCGGTGAGAACGCCGTGCAAGACCCGATCTGGCATCCCGAAGGCAGCGCCTGGGTGCACACCATGATGGTGCTGGCGGAAGCAGCGAAGGAGGAGGAGAAGTCCTTCGAATTCATGCTGGGGGTGTTCTTGCATGACATCGCCAAGCCGCGCACCATGAGCAAGCGCGAAGAAGTGCTGGATGGCGTCACCGTCATCCGGGTCTCCAACCGGGGACACGCCGAAGTGGGGGCGGAGATGGCCAAGGCGATTTG
>FSSH01001738.1_pt1 | contig 16556 bp, 10 predicted proteins | sample 1166101 | NCBI WGS metagenome assembly FSSH01 (sample SAMEA32972668, study PRJEB13176) | freshwater metagenome | biome: Drinking water system; feature: Biomass in drinking water that filtered by 0.45 um membrane; material: drinking water | place: USA | collected 2012-12-20 | depth 0 m | reverse complement strand
GGGAGGTTATTCACGTGGAATCCTTGTCGTTTTCCTTTCTCACTGCTTTAGCCGTCAGCAGCGCTTTGCTGCTAGTTGCCTTTGCCTTTTGGGGTGAATATACCCGCAAATCTCATGTAAACGGTTATTTGTCGCCGAGCATGGGTTTGATTAAGGTCTATGCGCCGCAGGCCGGCACCTTGATCGAAAAGCACGTACGCGAAGGGCAGGCCGTTAAAGCGGGCGACACTTTGTTCGTGTTATCGACAGAGATCAGTTCGCGGGAAACCCCGCAAGCCCAGGCGGCGGCGATTGAGCAATTGAAACAGCGCCGGGAAAGCCTGGAAACCGAGCTGGTGAAACAGGAGCAAATCGACCAGATTCAATACCGTTCCGTACTCGATAGGCTGCATGGGATGCAGCGAGAGTTACAACAGGTGAATAGCGAGATAGACACTCAACAACAGCGCCTGGCCGGCGCCGCCGCGACTTCGCAGCGCTATCAGCAGTTGCTAAGCACGAAATTCGTTTCGGCGGTGCAAGCACAACAAAAACAAGACGAATGGCTGGATCACCAAGCCAAATTGCAAGCCCTGCAACGCGTGCAAATGACTTTGCAGCGCGACATCCGCTCCGCACAGCTGGAAGCGGACAGCAGCCAGATGAAATTCAAAAACCAGCGCGCCGCCATCGAGCGCAATATTTCGACCTTGGCGCAAAATATTACCGAATCCGAATCGCGCCGCAACATTGTGATCACTGCACCCCATGACGGTACGGTCACCACTATCCTAGCCGAGCAGGGGCAAAACGCCATGACCGCCAATCCCTTACTGTCCATCCTGCCGCTAGGCGCCAAGTTGCAAGCTCAGCTACTGGTCCCGTCCAGTGCGGTGGGTTTTGTCGAGCAGGGGCAGACCGTGTCGGTGCGTTATCAAGCCTTTCCCTATCAACGTTTCGGCAGTCATCAAGGCCGCATCGTCGAAATTGCCAAAACCTTGATTACACCCAAAGAAGCCGATTTACCGGTGACTTTGCAAGAGCCGGTTTATCGGGTGACCGTGGATATCGATAAACAAGCGGTGCAAGCCTATCGCCAGGATATTCCGCTGCAATCCGGCATGCTGCTGGACGCGGACATCTGGCTGGATCATCGCCGCTTGATCGAATGGGTGTTCGATCCCCTTTACAGCATTTTAGGACGGGTTTAACCATGGCTATGCAACACATCCTCGACTTTTCCGGCCGCAGAAAAACCCCGCTGATTCTGCAAACCGAAGCGGCCGAATGCGGCTTGGCCTGTGTGGCGATGGTGGCCAATTTTCATGGGCACCGGGTAGATTTAGCCAGCCTGCGGCAGAAGTTTTCGCTGTCGCTGAAAGGCTCGACCTTGAATCATCTGATCCAGATCGCCAATCAACTGCATCTGGGTTCTCGCCCGGTGCGGGTGGATTTAAACGAACTCAGCAAACTTAGCCTGCCGGCTATTTTGCATTGGGATTTTAACCATTTCGTGGTGTTGACCCAGGTCAAGCGCGGCGTGGCGACGATACTCGATCCGGCCAAGGGCACCGTCCATATACCCTATACCGAAGTCTCCAAACATTTCACCGGCATCGCTTTGGAGTTGCAGCCCACGCAAGCCTTTACCGCTAAAACCGAACGTCAACAAATCAAGCTATCCCGCCTCATCGGCCAGTTGAATGGTGCCTCTAGCGCTACCTTGCAAATCATTTTATTGGCGGCAGCCATAGAAGTGTTTGCAATCGTAGCGCCTTTTTTTATGCAGCTGGTAGTCGATAACGCCGTGGTTGCCAAGGACACTAATCTGTTGAGCGTACTGGGTTTGGGGTTCTTGCTATTGGCCTTGATTCAGATAGCCATTACCGCGCTACGCTCCTGGGTGGTACTGGTGCTGAGTACCTCGGTTAATTTGCAGATGATGAGCAATCTGTTCGGGCATTTGTTGCAGTTGCCGATGAATTTTTTCGAGAAACGTCATCTGGGCGACATCGTCTCGCGCTTCGAATCGTTGAACGTGATTCAAAGAACCTTAACCACTAGCTTTCTGGAAGCGATCATCGATGGGGTGATGGCGCTGGTTACCTTGGGCATGATGTTGGTGTACAGCTGGAAGCTGGCAGCCATCGTCAGCCTGGCGGCGTTGCTGTACGGCATTTTACGCCTGGCTTCGTTTTCGCCGTTGCGCGCAGCCAGCGAAGAACAAATCCTGCGTGCCGCCAAGCAGCAAACCAATTTGTTGGAGACGGTGCGTGGCATGCAGAGTGTGAAGTTATTTAACCGGCAGTTGCAACGTCGGCACGGCTATCAAAATTTGATGGTTGATCATTTCAACGCCGGCATCCGTGTGCAAAAGCTAAATATCATTTACCGCGCGCTGAACAGCTTATTGTTTGGGGTGGAAAACATAGCGGTGATCTGGCTCGGGGCCTTGTTTATTCTGGACGGCGGCTTTTCGGTGGGGATGCTGTTTGCCTTCATGTCTTTTAAAGATCAATTCACGCACAGGGTGGGTAGCTTCATCGAAAAAGGTATCGAATTCAAAATGCTGGGTTTGCATACCGAGCGCGTCGCCGATATTGCCTTGGCCGAAGCCGAGGACGAGCATGTTAGTGGCGCCCGCCACGAGCAATTGCCGGCATCGATCCAAATCCGCAATCTGGATTTCAGTTACGCCCCGTCCGAGCCGCCGGTGCTCAAGAATCTGAACCTGGATTTTGCCGAAGGCGAATCGGTGGCGATCATCGGTCCGTCCGGTTACGGCAAAACCACGCTGGCCAAACTGATTCTGGGTTTGTTACAGCCTAGCGCCGGCGAAATTCTGATCGGCGGCGTGCGCTTAAATCGCATCGACAGCCACGATTACCGCAATATGGTGGCGGCGGTAATGCAGGAAGATCAATTGTTCGCCGGCTCGATTGCCGACAATATCTGCTTCTTCGATCCGGAACCGGATCAAGCCTGGATCGAAACCTGTGCCCAGCTGGCGGCAGTGCACCAGGACGTAATGACCATGCCGATGGCCTACAACACGCTGATCGGCGACATGGGCACCGTGCTGTCCGGCGGCCAAAAACAACGAGTGTTGCTGGCCCGTGCTTTATACAAACGCCCAAAAATTCTGGTGCTGGACGAAGCTACCAGCCACTTGGATGTGGCCCGCGAAAAATTGGTGAACGGCGCGGTGCAGCAGCTAAAACTGACCCGTATCATTATCGCCCATCGCCCGGAGACTATCGCTTCCGTGGATAGGGTGATTGATTTGCAGGCCATCGCTGCGCTTAGCGACAAGCATTATGTGTCGCAGGCTGCTTAGATGTCATAAAAGGTAGGTTGGGTTGAATGCAATGAAGCCCAACATTCTGATCTTGTTGGGCTTCGCTCTGCCCAACCTACATTTAACGTTTACGACAGCCCCGGTTAGGTGAGGAAGCCTGCGAATAAAGCTTCCGCAGTCTCCAATTCAATCAAGTCAGGTTTTGCTTCCAAGCCTGTTTAAATCAGAGGAATGCTGTTATGAATATGCTTAAATCGATAGTCTCCGCAGTGACAATGACTCTAATCTGCGCTACGGCTGTTGCCGCGCCTGCGGAGATTAACAAAATCTTCAGTAAGCTGCCTTCGATTACCCAGTATGAACGGACTTGTTTGCTGTCGTCCGCGACGGCCGCCGAGTTAAAGGCATGTATTGCCAATATGCCGAATACTGAATACTACAGCAGAGTCAGGGCAAAAAGTTTAGGCCGTCTGGATCAATTGAATACGCTAGCGGCGGATTTGAATGCCAGCCCCGAGTTGACGCCGATGGAAAAATTCTGCCTATTTACTTCAACTCCCGCCTGCATGGATGCCTGCATTCAGGGTTGGGTGTGTCCGTAATGGTTCTTGCGGTTGCTAATAATCCCGGTCCCTAAAAAAGTCGGATTCGTTATAAAATCCTCGTTAAACTTTTACACATTTTACGACCGGATTTTATGAGTAACGCCATTGAAACGTACGCTGCCGACGATATTTTTTCCGAAGCTTTCTTATTGGGTAATTTGGGCGCTCCGTTTATTCTGGGAATGGCGGTCGGCTATTTCGCCAAAAAAATGCTGCGGACGGCCTTATTCATCGGCGGGGCCATTGTGTCGATTCTGTTCCTTGCCGAATATTACGACCTGATCAACATCAACAATATGGCCTTGGAAAATGCAGCTAACTCAGCCGCTGAGGTTGCCAAGGAATCCGGCAGTTTCTTGCTGGACCGGCTGGCGGTATTTACCAGTCGGGGCGTTAGCGGCGCAGGCGGCTTTTTTGTGGGATTTAAACTCGGGTAGAGTGGTTTTTATTTGCTTTGTTGCGTGTGTAACTCGGGGGCATTAAGGATCTAAATCTATCAGAGGTTTTATGCCTGGTTTCATAGTTCCCAAAACCTTGTGAAACTACCATTAAGGTTAGAGCGGATGGTTCCCTCTCCCCCTGGGAGAGGGTTAGGGTGAGGGGGATAAATAAGGAAAAAAGCTTTATTTTTGACCCCCCCCTCATCCTAACCTTCTCCCGGAGGGAGAAGGGCTTCTTCCTTAGCTAAATGGCAGTGACATTAGGCTGTGGGAACTACCATCCGCAACACACAGGGCAGACTTATACGATTCCAGCCCTTAATTTCGGCTAGGAAAAACACCTTGTGTGGCCACACAGTATTTGACACCCAAAACCGGCGAGCGGATATAAAGGGGCTGGCTTCCGCCTGAAATGCCAACCGTGGTCGTTGCCGATGCTGAAGTGCTGATGGCGCCTTGGTCCAGGGAAGTATTAGGTGTTGCGTTCGAATAAAGATTATCTCTGGATGCTGAAGTCGCCAACACTTTTCCGGAGGGATTGGTCGTGTTGCCGGCGCTGCTCACTGCGTTAATCGATGCAGAGACAGTGACGTTGGTGTGGGCTGGGTGGGAGTGCGAGGGCATTTGGTTTTGGAGTATGGTGACAAACTCCGCGCCGGTTTCTTCGCCGACTTGGATAGGCGATAGCCCAGGACCTTGCCCGTCGCCAACTGGCGAACGGCCGCGTAGATCCGGCAACGCGAACGTCTGCACCCCATCGCCGCCATACTGCGTGCCCAGTAACGAAAACAAGGCGGTATTTTGCTGAATGCTCAGGGTCTGTCCGGCGGCTTCTAAAAAGCCGCGTGGGCAAAAGTTATAGGTAAATGTGCAAATTTCGCCCAGGAAGGGGTCGGAGCCGCAAGCCGAGGCTGATACCGGTAATCCGGTGATAGCTATCATGGCCAGTTTCAAGAGTGGTTTGTTGAATGATTTTGACATGTTGAGTACCTTTAATTGGAATTGAAATTAATTGAAAGCGTTGCGACGGCGTTTGCTGGTAAGGACTGAGACCAAGCCGACAGCCAGCAGCCAAAGCGTTTCCGGTTCCGGCACTGTGTTGTTGGTTTGCTTGGTGACAGAATCGACTGTAATCAGGCTGGAAGCGCTTATCGAAAATCTGCCGGAGTCGGCGCCGCCAAATATGAACAGATCGGGATTGCTATCGCCAAAGCTGATTAAATCGCCTGGGTTCAGCAGAAATGACAAGAGTAAGGTGCCCACGTCGGACAACGCGCCGCCTATGCCGCTACCTATATCGGTATTTGGAGAGCTGGGTATGAATTTTTCGTTACCGAAAAGGGTATCCGAGACTACTTTAGAAAATACCAATTCGCTGCCATCTGCTTTGAAAAAGGCGATCTGTGAGTGGGCGAATTCACCGTTATCGTTTAGCTCTCGGGTATCGATCGCTTCGACTTGATGGCTGTAATGGAATTGCAAGTTCACCACAAAACTATCCACAGCCGACTTGTTTTCAATCGAAAAGGTTAAGTCGCCAAACAGGGGGCTGATGCCCGACGGTTCGGTGCCGCCAGTGCCGCTAGCGCTTAAGTTTATGCCAAAGCCATCGCCGATCTGGCTTAAGGTGCCTGACAACGGATCAGGACCTGTGACCGTGGAGCCAACCAGCGTGGTCGTGGAGGTAGAGCCGGCGATAATGCTGGTCAGCGAACCCGCCTGGGTAGCGTTTACAGGATCGGCCGGGGAGCCGGAACTATCAAACTCCGCCGAGCCGCGAATCACAATATTGCTATCAAATGCAGCCGCCCAAGTAGACTCTGAATGTGCGCCTAGTAACAATGTTATTGCCAACGCGGCTGTGGAAAGCCTGCCGCCATGGTTTATCGATTTCGACGCGATTGACGGTATGGCCTGAAAATCATCGTCGAAGCGTTTTTTAAATTTAATTGATTCCATCTTGATACCTCTTTATTTGATTAGATTTGGCGGTTTATTAATTAGTGTTAATTATTAAAAAAGCTACTTTGTAAGTCGAAAAATATTTATATTTATTGGTTTGTCATGTGCTAGAACACAGACATCTAATAACTAATTAATGACAGTTAATTGAGAGATTTTTTCTTCTACTACTAAATGCCGTTTTCTAATTATTTAAATTAAGTAAAGTAACTGTTTTATTCAAAAGTGTGTAATACATGAATTAATAGCCAATTCTTATGCCAGTTATTGGTAGCGCATGTAAAATTAATGTATCGTTATGTTTTTTAACGATGTTTATGGCGGTGTGTGACTGGGGATGTCTGTATGGATAAATGTTATGGAATCGTTTCGGCACGATATGTCGCGTGAAGTACGAAATATCGTTTTTGTTGGGCAGGGGTATTATTTATTGGATAGCTCGTTAGAGCTAGGGTTTGAAAAGGTGTAGGAAAAACTTTGTTTCCCGCTGGCCGGAATATAGTTTGTTGAGTTTGCAGATCATGGCTAGTGAGTATTATTAAATTCCGTATCTCGAAACTTGCCTTTGCTCTTTCTCAGGGTTGCCCCGCGCAAAAATTTATATAAGAGCGAGGGTTCCTTGTTGCTTTCGTAGCTATAGTGATTGGCTTGATTGGCGATGAATAATTCAAAGTGCCGCCTGATTGAATTATTTATGAGACTGCTTTTATGTTGATTCAGTCGCAAGGCTAAACTTGGCATTGTGGAATGCCAAATATGGTTGCCAGACCGGAAAATCTGGCAAATAACGGTGACTGTTAGACTATGAAGCTGGCGTTATTGATCCGGCTTTAATATCCGTTCACCTTGAGCTTGTCGAAAGGCTGCTTGTGCTTCGACCAGCTCAAGGCGAACGGATATTAAAACATTTAAGGGCCGGATCAATAGCCGCGTAATTTTATAGCCTGTTTCGCCCGGCGTTTTTGCAGCCAACGAATCACGCCGGTGATATACAGCACCGGGCAAGCCAAACCCGCCAGCAATACCAAAATCCGTCCCGGCCAGCCGAAAGTGTGGCCGCTATGCAAGGGCCATTGCCAATCGTAAAAGACATCGGCGTTCGAGCCGGTGCCAGAGTCGTAGACTTTCAGAATTTCGCCGCTGTACTGATCGACGGCAAAATCCCGATAGCCGACAAACTGACTTAATTCCGCGACGTCTCGTTTCATCACCCTAAACACATCCATCCTGTCCTTCGGTGCATTCAGCATCCACAGTCGGCCGGTAGGGTAATATTGCTGCACTATTGATTCCACCTGCCCCAAGCTAATCGTCTGTTGTCCGGCTTTAGGTGGAGCGCTGTCAATTGTTTCCGGAATGCCGTTGTACGCATTCGGGCGGGTGATAGCCGAGAACGGCTTGAGCAACACGTCTATACGGTCCGGCATCGTCATGTAGATACCGGAAAACAATACCGGTATTAACACGATGCCGGAATAGAAACCGACTATTTTATGCAGATCGAAGTTGAACCTGACTGATTCCGCATGGCGCTTAAAAGTCAGGGCTTGCCTAAATTTACCGGTCAACGGCCACCAGACGATTACGCCGGTCAATACCGATAAAATGGAAAAGGCGCCGAGAATCGAGACGATAGTGGCGCCAGTCTTGCCCAGCAGCAAACACCAATGTAACTGCATGATGAAACTGACCAAAGGCCGGCCCCAATATCGATCTTTGGGATGCCAAAGCTGTAAACCCTTGACTTGCGCGGTATAAGGGTCGACGAAGATATAGTAGCCGTCGCCACTGTTCGTTTTACTGTCGTCCCTGACAAAATACAAAAATTTGTAAGCCACTTTGGCGTTTCGTGGGTAGTACACCTTAAAAAAAAGACTATCTGGCGGTTTGGCGTTTTCCGCCGCGGCGACGATGTCATCTAAAGAGCGTAAATGTCGTTGTTCTTCGGCAGCTAAAGAAACGACGGCCAGCTCCGGATTCAATATTTCCTGCATTTCCAGATAAAATACCAATAGTCCGCCGGTTAGGCCGACGACAGCCAAAAGAAGTCCGGCGCTTAAACCTAAATATAGATGTACGGCCAACCATCGTTTGCGGCGGGTTTTTAGACTCGTTAAGCGTCGAGCCGAACGTGGTGGGGCGTTAAACTTTGTCAGACAGGACAAATTCACTAGGGCTTGTTTCATGGCTACTTATAAAAAATCACTTAGGCAATGGAATACGCGGCGAATTTGAAGGATGGAGCGGGAAGGCATCCCGCCCGTTTCGATTCGCATGCTTAGAATTCAACCTTCACCGACCCCAAAAACGAGCGGGGCGTACCCCAGGTCGCGCGCGTGCCGGACACCAACGCAAAACCGTCGTGGACATATTCTTTATCCAGCAAATTGGTGACATTCAGCTGTAAAGTGACATTGGTCTTTGCCACTTTGCGCGTATAGCTGGCCAGCAGATCCACGACGCCATAACCATCGAAGTTGAAATCATGAAAATCGAAAGTCGCCTTCCTGTCGCTCGCCAGCTCCAGGCCTGCACCGACTTTTAAACCGCGTAATTCTTCCTGCTGAAAGTCGTATGTGGTCCAGAAAGTGGCGGTATGATCCGGAATGCCTCTCAATCTGCTACCGACGGGAATATTATTCGGATTGTTTTCCTTCAAGACTTCGGTGTTGGTGTAGGCATAGGTAGCGATGGCATTCCATCCGGGCAGAATTTCTCCTTTGATATCGACCTCGACGCCCCGACTGCGCGCTTCACCGGTAGCAACGCTAAAATTTATATTGGTTAAATCGGTGGTGGGAATGTTCTGTTTGGTTAAGTCGTAATAAGCGATAGTGCTGGTCAATCTATCGTCGAAAAATGCGGTTTTAAATCCTACTTCCCACTGCTGCGCGGTCTGTGGCGGTAAAAAGGTATTGCCTTGTCCCATGCCATTGGTTGTGCCGAAATTCTCGACATAATTGCCATAAATGCTCAACCATTTTTCCGCTTGCCACAGCACGCCCACCTGAGGCGTCACCGCATCGGCTCTTTGCCCAATCCGTTGTGACAATACATCGAACTGCTCGACATTTTGATAACGAAAACCGCCCATGACATGCACGTTGTAAGGTAGTTTGATTTGATCCTGAAGATAGATGCCGTATAAGTCGGTAACGGTAGAAAACGAGTTGGCGGCTCGCGTGGTTGGATTGATGGGCGGATTACCGGTATGAATGGGGTTATAAATATCGATAGTGCTTGCGGTTGTGCTGCCATAGCCGACAGAATTTATGTCTTGCAGGTAATAATCGCCGCCGATTAACAACGTGTGTTTCAAACACCCAGGTGTCGAAATGGCCGGTCAAATTGGTGGTCGTAAAATAGCTTTCGTTGCTGTAAAAATCGCTGGTGACTAAACTTCTATTCAGCGTGCGTTGGTCTGCCTTTAGGGTGGTGGGCAGTAGCGCTGTTCTCGTTCTGTCCAATAAATTGATCCCGAGTTGCTCGCTGATCTCCCAGTTGTCGTTAAATTGGTGTTTCAGATTAAAGCCGACGAATTTATTTTCGACCGGATTCGGGTTGGCTTCCATTAAATTTCGTTCGCGTGGAATATCGACTAAGCGCGGGTTTATCCAGCTGCCGTCGGCTCGGGTACCGTCGATGATTAAGGGCCTGGAATGCAAGTCGTAATCGTTATTTTCGTGACGGTATTCCATTTCCAGCAGGGCCGTGGTTCGCGGGCTGATGTTCCATTGCAGAACCGGGGCAACGAATACTTTTTCGTAATCCACCAGCTCGCGAAACGATCCGCTGTTTTCATACGAGACATTCATTCGATACAACAGATCGCGATTTTCAGTCAACGGCCCGGTCGCATCGAAGCTGGTACGATATAAATCGTAAGAGCCGAATTGTTGTTGTAGTGAGTAATAGGCAGTATCCAGTGGCTTTTTGGTCACGACGTTAACCATACCGCCTGGCTCCACACGTCCGTACAGCATCGCTGCCGGCCCCTTTAGCACTTCGATGCTTTGCACATTGGCCATAGCTCGCGTACCGTCCGCGCCACCAAAGGTATCGATCCGAAAACCGTTACGGAAATAGTTGAAATTGAAAAATCCGCGAATAGTGACTTGGTCGCCCAAACCGCCGGCGCCTTGCCCGGTCGTCACGCCGCTGGCGTATTTCACCGCTTGATCGAGTTTTATCGCTTGACGATCATCCAATACCGCCTTCGGAATCACCTGGACGTTGAGCGGGGTTTCCATAATGGGCGTGTCGGTTTTGGTGGCGAAACTGGTGTTGGGTACCGAGTAGTCCTTGTTATAGGGATCGGTGGGATCGTAAGTGCGTTGTCCGGAGACGGTTACCGCCGGCAAACTGTTCACTTCTAGCGGCTTAATCGATACGGCATTGTCGGCAGTAAACGTGTAACTCAGACTGGCGCCGCCGACCAGAATCGCTATGGCCTGTTTGGCGCTGTAAGTGCCTTGCAGCGCTACACTGGTTTTGCCGGCTAGCGTTTGCTCCGCGTAGAACAGATGCAGGCCGGTCTGCTGTTTGAGCGTGTCCAGCGCGCTGGACAGGGCTTGCGCCGGAATGTTCAACTGATAGCTTTGTTCCTGAGCCGTGGCAACCAGCGCGGTGCCGGTCAGCAGGCCGCCGACTAGCGTTCTCGAAAGTGAATACATTTGCCCTCCCGTGGTGTGTGGTGATTTCACTACCCAGTAAGAGCGGTTTTCTATGACGAAGGCGCCACTTTTTTTTTCGATGGGTTAAAAATATTTTTGTTAAAGGTGTGGATAACAACGATTCTATGGCGAGTTCTAACGGAATTCGTGAAGCGGATATTGATGCCGGCGCGGTCAGCGTTCGAATTCGATCAGTCGCTCGTTTTTTCGAACCGCCTTGATCGGCAACGCGGCGCCGATGGCATTGAGGGCAAGGTTTAAGTCGTCGGTGGGAAAGTCGCCGCTGACTTTAAGGTTTTGCAATTGCGGGTCGGCCACGCGGAGTTCGATGTCGTGATATCGACTTAGTTGTGCCAGAACCTCGGCCAGCGCAGTCTTTTTAAATATCAGCATGCCTTCCCGCCAAGCGGCGACAGTAGTGGCGTCGAAACTGGCCGGCGCGGACGCCAGGCCGCGCGCATCGTATTTAATTTGCTGGCCAGCCAACAGATTTTGCGGGTCGGGCCGTGGCTCTGTGGCAATGGCGACTTCGCCTTCCAGGACGCTGACGGTAGCGGTGTCATTCAGCATGCACACGTTGAAGCGGGTGCCAATATCGTGGATCTTGCCGTGGCCGGCGACGACGTCGAATGGCTTGGTTTCATCGTGCGCCACGCTGAATAAGGCTTCGCCGCGATCCAGCACCGCTTCGCGGCCGCGCCAGTCGTAGCGGACTCGCACCTGGCTGTTGCTGTTGAGTTCTATCGTCGAGCCATCGCGGAGCGCGATGTGTTGCCGTTGGCCTTTTAGTGTCGAGTAACAGTCGGTGTTTATCCAGTCCCAGGCTAGCGGCATGCCTGTTGCCGCAATCAGTAACGAGGCGGCTATCGACAACCGTAGGCTGCGGCGTGCCCTGCGGCGCACGATTTGCGCGCGGCGTAAACTGTCCCTGGCCGCCATCAGCCGCGGGTCGGGTTGTACGTCGGCGCCGCTAAATTCTCGCCAAATCGCTTCGGCGTGTTGATAGCTCTGGCGATGGCGAGGGCTTAACGCCAGCCAATCCTGAAACGCCCGGCGTTCGCTAGCCGAACAATCGGGCGCGCTCAGTCTGACCACCCAATGACTGGCTTGTTCGTGCAACGACGATGGAATTGGCGGGGTGATTCGGTTCATGGTGTTAGTGTATCGCATCCACAACCGGCTACGCTGGCCGGCGGAGAATTTGCCGATATTAGTCGATGTCCTGGCTGACGGATTTGCTACAGTGAGCCAAGGCCTTGATGCAATAGCGCTCGACGGTGCGCGGCGGGATCGCAAAAGCCTTGGCGATTTCGGGATAGGTCAGGCCATCGACGCGGTGTAACAGAAACACGGTACGGACAATTTCCGGCAGGCTGTCCAGAGCTTGCAGGCAAATTCGCAGGCGTTCCCGGCTTTCGGCGACGACATCGGGTTGCGGCATCGGGCAGGCTAGGGTGTCCGTTTCCGATTCCTCGTCGTTGACAAAAGGGACGATTTGCTCGCGTCTGTGCAGGTCGCCGCTCAGATTGGCGGTAATGCGATACAGGTAGGCGCGATGGTTGTCGATGGCGTCGGTATTGCCGTGCTGTAAGAGCCTAAGATAAGCATCCTGAACCAGATCCTCGGCATGTTGGCGGCCGGCGCGTTGTTCGGCGAACACCAGCAGTTCCTTGTTGTGTCTTTGGAACAGAAAGTCCAGAAGGCGAATGTGGCGATTGGGCATGTCGGCTTGAAGTTCAATGGTTCGCAATAGCAAGCCGAAATCGTGCCCGATTTTCGGCTGATGCGATTATTCAATGGCTTAAGCGGTTTGATGAAGGGTGGCGAACAGTCGATTTAATTAAACTATGTTATATAACTTTGTCTGTCATCGGGAAATCGCCGACATTACGGGGCGTCGGCAAGACGATGGGAATACCGCTGTCGGTGCGCGGGTACCGGTCGCTTAGCAGCGGACTCTGTCGGGATTTTTCTTGGCCTGAATAACGGCGGCGACCGATTTTGCCCGGCGTTTTTGCAGCCAACGAATGACGCCGGTGACATACAAAACCGGGCAAGCCAAACCAGAGAGAAATACCAACATCCTCCCCGTCCAACCGAAAGCGTAACCGCTATGCAGCGGCCATTGCCAGTCCAGAAATATATCGCCGTTACTGCCGGTGCTTTTATCGTAAACTTTGACTATCTCGCCGCTGTATTGGTCGACGGCAATATCACGATAACCGACAAAGCGACTTAACTCGGTCACATCCTTCTTCATTACCTTATAGACGCCTTCAGGGCTTTTCGGCCCATCAAGCATCCATAAGCGGCCGGCGGGGTAGCGCTCCTGCACAATAGTTTCGACGGTTGACAAACTTAAGGCCTGTTGTCCGGTTTGCGGTGGTTTACTGCGAATTTCTGCCGGGATAGTGTTAAAAGAAGTTGGACGGTTGACCGGCGAGAACAATCCGACCAGCACATTGACCTGCTCAGGCAGGTTAAAATAAACGCCTGAAAACAACACCGGCAGCAATACGATAGCCGAATAAAAGCCGAATGTTTTATGCAGGTCGAAGTTGAAACGCACGGCACTGGCATTGCGCTTAAAGGTTAAAGCCTGTTTGAATTTTCCGGTCAACGGCCACCAGAGTATCAATCCTGTCAATACGGAAATGATGGAAATCGCGGCCAAAATACCGTTAATGTCGGCGCCGGTTCTGCCTTGCAGCAAGCACCAGTGCAGTTGCATAATGAAACCGACTATGGGTCGTCCCCAATATCGATCCTTAAGATAATACAGTTGCGTACCGTTGACCCTTGCTGTGTACGGGTCGACAAAAATGTAATAGCCGTCGCCGTTTTTCGCTTGTTTGTCATCCCTGATAAAGTACAAAAACTTGTAGGCGATATCGGACTTACGGGGGTAATAGACTTTGAAAAAACGGCTGCCCTGCGGCTTGACAGATTCCGCCGCGGCAACCATTTCATCCAAAGAGCGCAACTGTTGCCGATTTTCTGGCGGCGTGGAAACAATAGCCAGTTCCGGGTTTAACACCTCCTGCAATTCCACAAGGAAGACAGCAAAGCTGCCGGTCAACCCGACTACAGACAATACCGCACCGGAAATCAGGCCAAGATACAAATGCACATCCAGCCAAAGTTTGCGGCGGGCTTTGAGTTTGGCCAGATGAGTATCGGCTTTCGGTATCGTCATTGAGCTAAGCATAGAAAATCCTCAAGAGGTTGTTGCCTGATTTGTTTCTTTCTGGTGACTGCCGACCGTGCGGAGCGTAGGTTGACATCTCGTTGCGTTGGTCAATATTCCATCCGAATCGACCCCATGAAGGTGCGCGGGGCGCCGAAAAATATTTGATTTCCTGTATTGGATGATGCGAAATAGTGTTTGTCCAACAGATTGTCCACGTTAAGCTGGGCAGTTAATTTCGCCGAGTTTATCGACATGGAATAGCTCGTCATCAGATTGACTGTGGCATAGCCGGGTAGTTGGTAAGTATTGGCGGTATCGCCCTGTCGTTGACCGACTGCGGTGACGCCGGCTCCGAGTTTGAGTCCTTGCAAATCTCCGGTCTGGAATTCGTAGGTATTCCACAAGCTGCCGAAATTACGCGGGTCTAGTACCAGTCGTTTTCCGGTATTCCCAGGGCCTCCGGTTGCATCAACATCGTTGGTGATTTTCGCGAACGGCAGGTACGAATAAGCTCCGATGATTCGCCAACCCGGTAAAATCTCGCCCGATAGGTCGAATTCCAGGCCGCGGCTTTCTGCTTCGCCCGCCGCTTTGGGCACCAAGGGATTCAGAGGGTCGAATACTGGCAAGTTTTGTTTGGTCAAGTCGAAATACGCCAAGGTCGCGGACAACCGTCCGTCCCAAAATTCGGTTTTTACCCCGGTTTCCCATTGCTGAGCGGTTTGCGGAGGAAGAATCTTGCCGTCAGTCCTGAACTCGCTATTCGAAGGGCCGAAGTTCTCCGTATAGCTCCCGTAAAGCGACAACCAATGCAATGGCCGCCACAGCAAACCACCGCGTGGACTAACGCGGTCGTCGTCGGAAACAGTGCGATTCAGCAGATTGTTGTCAACCGTTGCGTTGTCGTAGCGAAGCCCCGCCAACACATGAAAATTGAACGGCAGTTCGATCTGATCCTGAAGAAAAAGGCCGTACCAAGCGGTGGTTTTGTCGCCAAAAGTGGGGGCGGGCAGCGGCGGCAGGGGACTATGGACAGGATTGTAGATATTGATAGCCGGAGCAGCGACGCCAATTTGGGTAATCAGATCGTCGGCTCGAAAATAATCGCCGCCGAGAAGTAAGGTATGTTTGAGCCCAAATGTCTCGAACTTTCCGGTGAGGTCTACGTTATTGAAATAGCGTTGAGAAGGGAAGTTATCCACAAAAAAACGGCGGTTGATCGTGCCGTTCGGAGCAACATTGCTAAGAAAGAACACCCCGGTCTGCTGGCTTTCAAGATTTTCGTAGCTGAAGCGGTGGCGCAAGGTCCAATTATCATTGAATTCATGCGACCAGTTCACGCTGGCCAGCATGAACTCATTGCTGCGTTTTGTATAAGGTTCCGAAAGATTACGCTCGCGCGGTAACGGTGCGGGACGGTTGCCTATATTGGGAATGCCTGGTTCCAGAGAAAAATCGTCCTTTAAATATTCAAATTCGAAAGTGACTTGCGTGCGGGGATCGATATTCCAGCGCAGCACGGGTGCCACAAACACTCGCTCGTCCCCAACGAACTCCCGAAACGATTTCGAATCCTGATAAGCAAGGTTGAATCTATAGAGCAAAGTGTCGTCATTGGTAATCGGACCGGTGGCATCGAGCGTGGTACGATAAAAATCAAAAGAGCCGAACTGCTGCTGTAGTGAGTAATAAGGATTCGCCAACGGCTGTTTGGTCACGACGTTCATGATTCCCCCAGGCTCCGCTCGTCCGTAAAGAATCGATCCCGGACCTTTCAACACCTCGACGCTTTCCAGATTCGCCGTTTCTCGGCGATTGTTGCCGATTCTCTGAGTAAGCATCGGAGATAAAACACCGTTTCGATAGATCGTGTTATTTCTAAAGCCACGAATGATAAATTCGTCGCTACGGCCTTGCTCGCCTCCCGGCATTACGCCGCTGACGTTCTTCAGCGCGTCTTTCAAGCGTATAGCCTGTTGATCCTGTAAAACCTGCTTCGGCACGATTTGCACCGAAAACGGCGTTTCCATGATCGGCGTGTCTGTTTTGGTGGCCGTGCTGGCGCTAGTACGGTTGTAATCCGGATTGTAAGGATCAGTTGAATCATAAACCGCCTTCCCAGTCACCGTCACCGCTGGCATAGTCGTTGCCGATTGCGGTTCACTAACAGCCACCTTTTCCAGCGTAGCTTTGTTCTCACCAGTCATGCGGTAGTTGAGGCCGGTGCCTTGCAGCAAGATGTGTAGGGCTTGCTGCGGTGTGTAGTTGCCGTTAAGGTTGCTGGATAGGCAGTTTTTGGCCAGCTCTGCGGGATAGCCCACTTGCCAGTCGCTGCTACTGATAAAGGCGTTAATAGCGTCAGCCAGCGGTTGGGCGGGGATGTCAAAATGTAGTGGTCTAATAAAAAAG
>FSSH01007674.1_pt2 | contig 16557 bp, 20 predicted proteins | sample 1166101 | NCBI WGS metagenome assembly FSSH01 (sample SAMEA32972668, study PRJEB13176) | freshwater metagenome | biome: Drinking water system; feature: Biomass in drinking water that filtered by 0.45 um membrane; material: drinking water | place: USA | collected 2012-12-20 | depth 0 m | reverse complement strand
GATAGAGTCAGGTGGGAAAGGCAGCCGACCGGAGACCGGCTTTGGCTGCCTTTTCGCTGGGGTTAGTTGCAGTTCGGGTTGCCTTCACAGGCTTTCTTGTGAGCGTCCTGCGCTAGATCTTTTATGATTCTGTCGGCTTGCTTGGCCGCATCAATCGGCACTTGCAACTCCGGTGTCAGCCAGGTCTTAGCCAATGTCACCGATTTGACTTGCACCGCCAGTGCTTTCAGTTTGGCGTCGGCGCTCAAGTGAGTTTTCAGGGCATCAGCTGTTTCCGCCTGTACAGCTTCGACTGGTACGTAGCTGAGGCTGGTGGTTCCCTTTCCGAAGTCTGAGAAGCTTTGGGCGAGAGCAGCGTCCAGTGATTGAGAAAAGGGAGTGCTTCCGGTTTCCTTGATCGCCGCAGCCAGGGCATTGGCGTCCTGGGCACGAGTATAGGAAAGCTTGAGAATCACCGATACAGGCAGCCCCTCGCGGGTTTGTGCCTTCAGAACGGCAGAAGTGTGCATTGTCTCAGCGATAGGAATTACTTTGATTGATTCCCAGAAGGGAATGGCCAGGCGGGTGCCGGGTTGCAGAAGCTGGCTTGAATGGGAGCCATCCAGGCGGGTCACCAGTCCGACGGAATTTTCTTCGACATTTACTACGCCGCCGGTTTTGACGTAGCCGAAGGTGGCACCGCCAAGAAGCAGGATTGAAGCTAGTGCGATCGAGTAGCGATTAATCAGAAGAGACATAGATTACCTCGGCGTCTTACTCAATTAACAGTTGGGATTGTCTTTGCAGACTCCTCTTTGAATAGTGTCACCCAGTTGATTGACACGATTCCTGGCCCCTCTCAGGGCATCAATCGGAACCTGCAGAGCCGGTTCGTTCCATATTCGCTGCACATGTAGAGATTCCACTTGCACCGCCGGTGCTTTCGTTTGCAGATTTTGTCTGACCAGGGGCAAAAGTGCAGTTTCTATATCTACAGGGCGACCTACAACCGGCAGGAAGGTCTGTACGGAAGTGTTTCGCAGGTAGGACTGGAAGGCTGCTTCGAGAGCCTCTCTCACTACAGGCAGTGGCACGCCTCGATAGCGACCGTTGTAGAATGCTATCAGGGATGGGTTTTCTAGATCGAGGCGCGCTTGTGTCGCCACTTGAATTGTGACCTTGAAGCCGTCGGCCGTAACGCCGGAGAGCCTTATGCCATCGTTACCGGCCGGTACGGAGAAGGCTTCGGTCGGCACCAGAACGAGTTGCTCCAGGTAAGGAAGGACGGCTTTAGGACCAGGGGCAAGTATTCTTTGGTCGAAGTTGCCGGAGGCATTTCGGACCAATGCTACCTTCCCTTCGGGCACTACTAGAAGGCCGTTTGTGCCATGCCAGGTACTGAGAAAAAGGGTGAGGAAGAATAAGGCTAGCAACATTTTCCGGTTGCTCCGCTGGAAGAGCCTGGGCCAGATTTCTACCTGGGCATAGCGCGCAGACCTCTCGACTTGTCTATCGAGTTCTTGCACCAGGAGGTGCAACCAGAGCTTGGTGGTGCGTTCAATTTTGCTGCGCGCTTCCTGGGATATAACAGGTTCTTGGTTTTGTTCAGGCTTCTTGCCTGGGGTTTGACTGTTAGTGATGCTCCAGCGAATCATTAGTAAGATGACGGCTAGCCAGAAGAAGCCCTGGGGGGTGATTGTGCTGGCAAAGAGTGTGCTTCCCATTACGACCAGGATGGCGCAGGCAACCACCAGGGTGTTACGGAAACGCTTGAAGCCTACTTGCACGGAATGGAAGAGGGTCCAGGCAAATTGGCAGACAGCTATCCAGCCGATTTGCGAGATTAGACTGCTGCCACCCAGGGTCATTCCGATGGCTGTAACGAAAACCAGACCGATGATAAATCCTGTGGCCTTTTCGAGCCGGTCTCGGTTCGTCAGGAAGACGTAGCCCAAGACCAGCGCCACAGCGTATACAAGATAATCCATGGTGGACCTCGAGGTATATAAACAGAGATGCCTTGTGCTGCAACCGTTTCGTTACCTGATTCGCAGCCCATTTGGGCTACTGATGCACTCGGGACGCGGTGGTTGGCAGGCTTGGGCTAGGCAATGGTTTGAAAGTGCAGGGGAAATTCCTAAAGGATTAATGAAGGTGTATACCCGATTGTTAGCAAAAACAGTGGGCATCTGCCATGCGGGATCTGTGAGTCGTGCTTAGGAATTTAAGAACGGGGGTTGCCAGCTAGCGCAATCATCTATCATCCTTTTTCCTCTTCTTCACCATTTTCAGTTTGTAGCAGCGCTCCAGGTAGGCTCGGTTTCGCTCCAGGGGCGGGAGCCTAGACTGGTTTCTTTCAGTTGGATCTCGCTGCTCCAATGTTCCGGCCAGGAGACCTCCGCCCAGGGTCATGCAGATTAAGCCGGCTCCTCCGCCAGCGGCCCGCAGATCTTCCTGCCCGGGTTTTGGCTTGGTGACTGCTACGGTGAGGAAGGTTGTTAGTCCGATAGCAAAAATGATTGCACCATTTCGGCGCGCCTTTGAGGAAAGGCGTGGGGGAATAGACATGGTTTGGCCATAGGGTTGGTGTGCAGTGTGAAAATTGACTGGGAAAAAGGAGGACCAGTCTCGGTCCATAATAGGCCCGGGAGCGGTCCTCCTAAGTTGACAGAAGCGGGGTCTAGATGGATGCGACGAAAGCCTCTAAGACGAGGGCGCTCTTTTGACTGACATAACCTTCAGCAATAATCTCTTGAACTTGCTCCAGCAGGTCTTCGTCGGCGGAGATTTGCGCGTCGGTCTTTTCATGCTGAAGCTTGAGACCGTGACACTGATAGCAGCGACTGTGGCCGCAGTCAAAGGGGCGATTCTTGCGAAAGTAGCCGCCAGACGGGCGCTTGGCTCCGTAGAAGGCGGTATGCGCTTCATGGCGGGCTTGCATCAGTTGCAACTCGGCATGCCATCTTTTCATGGTGACTCCTGTTTGTTTCTCTGTTCGTGAACAAATGATAGGCCTTGCCAGTAACTCTTCGCTTCGGGGCGGGAGTTCTGTTAGGCAGGGGCTTCGTCGGCGAAGCCCCGCAATGAGTCTTTGGACTTTCTAGCGGCGTTTGCCTTTGCCGCCGGCACGGTCGATTGCTTTTTGCAGCACTTCGATATCGATGAGGTGCCGGGCTTCGTCACCCCAGACCTCAACTATGGCTGCTTGAGCAGTGTCGAGGGCCGCTTGCGCTTCCTGGAGCTTGCTCTGGAAGAGAAGCAGCGCTGAGAGGTTGCGCGCTGCCGATGCCACGGTGACGGCATCACCGTTTTCTAAGGCCATTTCCATGGCAATCTGAAAACGGCTTTGAGCGTGTTCGGCATTGTTGAAGTATTCTGTGCAGCCCAGGTTATTGATGACGTTAGCTCTCAGCAAGGGGAAGTCTGTTTGTTTTTCGGCCAACACTTCCAGAATGCGGTAGGAGTAACGGGATGCGTTTGTCAGGTCTTTCTCTCTCAGGTAACGCACACTGGTTGTGTAGAGTTCCATGAGAGAGCTTGTTTCCAATGGGGCTTTGAGGAATTTGCGGTTCCAACCCGGGGCGAGCCAGGTTGATGGATAGGCGGCATCAGGCATCAGGGGTTCGCGAGGCTCCGGTGCTTCATTGGAAGTTTCGCTGGAAGTGAAGGCGGCAATCAGGGTGATAAGTGGAATAGCCACAACTCCGGAGAAGAGAACGAGCATGATTGGGAAGTTTGTGATGTGCATAAATTTCACCGATAGAACGTTTACGGGATGTGTCCTTACCTGAAACATCTAGATGGCGATGTTTCTTCTGCGAGCATGTGTTTGACTGGATTATTGGATTTGTTTTCTGGTTTTTCGGGCGGCAGGTTGATAAGGACTTGATAGTTGCAGCCTAATCTTGAAATCGGCTCTCCAGTCAAGTTCTCGAGAGCGCTCCGGCTGCAGTTTTGGAAAAGTCGGAAAAATAATCCTGGCGTCGCTATCGTAATTGAATGCTTTGCGCGAACTGAAGTCCTTGGTTTCTTTTGGATTAGCGGCGTTTCATCTTTGCTCCTTGCNNCCGTGGAGATTCCAGCCTCTCGGTCAGAACAGCCTGCCTCATGATTGCGTTGCTCTTGATCAAGGATTCTGGTTGACTTGGGGTGTTAACCATGAATTCAATTTCTCACCAGAGTGTTTACCTTTCTGAAATCGCCTTACGCCCACTAAGTTTCATACCTGACCTGTTTCAATGCTCAGCTTTCCTGAGTGAAGGTAGAGACCGGTGGAAATTGACTCAGCTAAATTGATTTTTCTGGAGTTGCCATGGATGCCGAGTCCACGCGGGACACGCTCATGGAGGAACAGAAGTTAATCGAGGTCGGCGCTCGCGCCTATCTCGATGTGGAAACCCAACCCACCGTGCGAGTTAAGCTCCGCGACTTCATCGTTCTGTTCATTAAGAGTGAGAGTCTCGCTTCTTTTATTTACGGTTATATCTTGCTCCTGGCGGTGCTGGGAGTGTTCCGCTTGCCCTGGGTGGGAGTTTTGTTCAGTTTCTTCATCGAGTCGGTTGCCGCTGGATATTACTTGCGCATCATGCAAGAGGAAATTCACGGAGACGCTCATAAGCATCTGGCCGTCTGGCCAAGACTGAACCTCTCTGATCTGTTGCGCCTGTTTAAGCTTGGTCTTTTCACCAACCTGGTGCAGGTCGTGTACGCGCTCTTTGCTCTTTCGTTGAGCCTCCCACTTTTCTGTCTGGTCCTTCTGGCTGTGAACTCACCAGGTTCTGTGCCCGGTACGGAGACATCTTATCTGAGCCTTTTCCTGTCTTCTGCCTGCTTCACCATGCCCTTTTCCTTCTGGGTGATCATAGTTATGGCTCCCGTTGGGCTGGCGCGCTTTGCTCACAGTGGAGATTTGCGTGAAGCCTTCGACTTTGCCGCTATCTACCGAAGCATAATCTGGGGGTCCAGCTTGATTAAGCGCTCCGCCGGCATTTACTTTGCCGCCATACTGGCAAATGTTGGCATGATGAGTCTCAGCCCCGCTCTCATGAATGTGCTTGAGCCACTCATTGAGTTCAGTGCCATGGCCCTTGTTTGCCGGTTTAATGCCCGTTGGTACCGAGATGTTCTTCAGGCTGCCAGCGATTTGGAGAACCAGCCTGGTTCAGCGCCGGAACTCATTCTGGACGGTGATTCAGCGCCGTCGCAGGCTGAATTTGATGAAAGTAGAGAGCCGTGATTCTTATTCTCCGACGCGGTGCCTTTCCTGCAAGCGCCGCGTTCTAGCTTTATTCAGTTTTGATCGTTCGTGCTCAAGACAATTAGCCAAAATTACTCAGCCAAAATTATGAAAATTAACGACTCCAATCAAGTGCTTGTTTCAGGTCTCAATCCCGAGGCCTACCTGGTCAAGCAATTTGTTACCCTGCTCATACCTGATGCCCAGCTTTTCTTCGCTGCAGATGGGATTAACATGGCTTCACCGCAGGGCAAGTACGTTACTTGTCCCCTCGCTCGTTTGGCCCATGACTTGGGTAGTGGGGAGCGCGAAGCCGGGGACGATACCTTTTACGAAGCCGTTTCGTCTGCATTCTATGAACTGACGGAGGCTCTTCTCCAGGCTCCGGTTTACGGACTCAGTACTACCTTAGCCGGCAACGCCGGGCAGTTCGGTGTCTGGGAGGTTCTGACCGGGCTATTCAGCCTCTTGCCCGCCAACATTTCCCTCGCCAGTGAGAGTGGTGCATTCTGGCGTTTCGCCTGTGACAATTCCCAGCGCTTAAGTCAGTTGAGAAGCTTCATCTCTGAGGATTTGAGAATTCCCGTTGCAGCCGGCTCATCTTTGAAGGTAAGCGAGGTTCTGGTGCAGCTTGATGGCGCAATGTCCGCCATTGCCCTCTATTTTGGGGTGCTGGAACACTTTCGCCGCACTAATTGTTCAGTTGAAGGCAATGTTGCCTTACCGGTTCAACCTCTGTTGCATGAGGAGCGCCTACTGCATTATGCATCGGCTGCGGCTTTGCACATCCATGATGCCATTTCCGCCGCTTCTCAATGCTTTGTAGATAGCCTCCAACTGACTGATGCTGACGAAATCAAGCGTGCTTACGACTTTGCAAGCTCTGCTTTTGTAGCAGCTTTTCTTCAACCGTTTTATGTCATTGAAATCAAATAGTCGAGGTTGTCACATTCGTATGTCTAAACTGGTTCCTGAGACTATAGTTCGCGGCTGGTATCCAATTGGTGTCTCCTCCGACTTCCCAAGCCGCGAGAAACCTGTGGCGGTCAATCTCTGGGGGCGCAAACTGGCCGTTTACCGCGACTCACAAGAAAACCTAGTGGCAGTTAGCTCCGTTTGCCCTCATGTTGGTGCTTCCTTACTTCTCGGTGAAGTGCAGGGCAACGCTCTGATTTGTCCTTATCACCGCTGGGGGTTCGAGGCCGGAGTGTGCACCAGTGTGCCGGCCCAACCTGATCAAAGGGTGCCTACTCATGCCCTTTTGGAGAATTATCCGATACACGAAGATGCAAGCTCCAGCCTTGTCTGGCTTTATGTCGGAACGAGTTTTGCCGATGACTGCAAGCCGCCGGCAGTCCCATTTTTCGCCGATAAACGATTCCGCTGTGTAGTCGGCCAGAGTCTCTGGCAGGCGCCCCTGCCCCTGGTGGCGGAGAATCTGATGGACGTCGCTCACGTTCATGCCACCCATGCCTTTGGTGATTGCAGCTATAGCCGCGTTGAGCCCTATGAGGTGGTTCGCGGTGCCTGGGGCGGGAGCGCTCGGGTTGAGTATAAATTGTCTGAAACAGGCGCTCTCTTTATGCCGGGGGATCGTGTCACCAGAGCTGGTCTTACTCCCATTGAAGTAACCATGTTCTTTCCATCTGCCATACTGGTTCGCTTCCAGTCGGGGCAGTATGAACTTGCTGTTTTCACCGTCCTAACTCCTGAGACCAACAGCACTACGCGCTTGCGCTATTTCTTTTTCCGAAACTACTTCAATAAGGGTCCTGAATTGTACCTCAAGCTTGTGGATTTGTTTGCCTCGCTGAACATATTTCACATTCTCAAGGAAGACCAGCGAGTGGTGGAAACCATAGAGTTGGAAGGGCAGTTGCCTCGTATCACTTTGCGTTCGGACGCCTTCCCTGCTTTCTACCGAGAACTGTGGCGCAAGAACGGGCTTGCTGAAGTCGAGCCTGGTACTTGCATGGCGGCTTCCGGTAAACAACCCCTGCCATCGCTTATGCGTGGTCGGAATCCTGCATACGAGCGCTTCTGTGTGCGCTCTTTCCGGTGAGTTTCATAGCCAATTTATTGGGCGGGAGACATCCAAAGCGCTCCCGCCATTTTCTTTCTTTGGAGATACTGAAATGATTAACAGTTACGATTCCGGCCTTGGTCTGGCTGCTCTCATTCTGGCTGCACTCGGCTTTAAGTTCATGTTCCGCTACGCCAAATTCTGGGGACGGGAGCGGGTTCTCCGTAGCCATTATCTAAATGGTGCCGATGAGCAGCGGGCCGCCCGCAACTATAATATGGCCCGGGAGCTATTGCGACGCAACGAGTTTAATGGTGCTTTGCGCTATCTGCAGGAGGCTGAGCAGAATCTTGTCAGTTCCGGTATCCAGAATTTACCCTTGAGTGCTGGGATATTGGCTCAGCAAGCGCTCTGCTATCTGCGCGGCAGCATTGGTCCAAACTCTGAGCGGCAGGCCCTTGCTCTGGTGGAGCGGGCTTGTGACACGGCCGCTCTTTCCGGTCGCGACACGGTTAAACTCGACGCTCTCTTTGCTCGTGCTTCCGTGCGAAACGCTCTTGGTCTGACCAATGATTCGGAAGATGATTTGCGCGCCTGCATCGACCTGTCTCGCAAAATCTACGGCAAAGACTCGGAGCGGGAAGGTCGTCTTCTCAACAATCTGGCTCTGATTATGTTTCAGCATGGACAGTTGCAAGATGCGCTTGAGTGTTATCGCATGGCTCTGCCTATTCTGGAAAGTCATACAGGCCATGATAGTCATCTGACCCAGCAGGCTCGCGACGGGCAGGTGGAAGTGCTGAAGCGCTTGCATGGCTACTCCTGATGTCTCAATAACCATCTATCGAAAGTTCCAGCAAAATCTTCTCTGGAGACTGTCTATTATGAATGCAATGAAAACAGTTTGGTTGGCTGGTCCATCTCTTCTGCATATAAAGGATAAGCCTTTGCAGTTGACCTGTTTGAACCAGCCAGTAGTAATGTTTGATACGCAAGAAGGCCCGGCTTGCCTGCTTGATGTCTGTCCGCACCGGCACGCTGCTTTGTCCTTGGGGAAAGTAAGCAATGGTTGTCTGGCCTGTCCTCTGCATGGCTGGGAGTTTGATGGTTCCGGTGCTGTGAAGCGCATTCCCGCTCACGGGGAGCACAAACTTGGTGCTAAGTTTCAAACCCGGGCCGTTAGGACCATCAACGTAGGCGGCTGGGTCTTCATCGAGGCCGGGGTTGTCCTTGCAGACCAGACCTTGCAGTTCAAGATTGTGGATTCGGAGAATTATTCCGAGCCGGAATTCACTCCCGCCCCTGAGCCATTCTTTTTCCTGGAGCCTGGCTCCTGGCGCACTATCTACGGTGTCTATGATTGGCAGGCTGATTTCACTCGGGTGACGGCTAACGGTATCGATTTTTCACACTTGCCCTTTGTGCATCCCAAACAGTTCGGCAACCCTGAGCGTGCTGAAGTCGCTGCCTTTCGCCCTAGTCGCTTTGATGGTGGAGCCAGGGCTGAGCAGTTGCTTCTGCCGCCTGATAATTTTGTGCAGAAGGCGATGCAGTGGCTGGTCAAGCGCGGGCAGAAGCTGTCCGTCAAGGGAACCGTCTCTTTCCTTGTACCTAATTTGACGAGGCTCGATCTCGACCTTGGTTTGGGTGCAAAGATGGTAATCATTGATGCAAATGTTCCCACTGGGGAGGGCAGGACCCGTACTTATTGGGCGGCGCACCGCAACTTCCTCACAAACCCGCTCTGGGATTTCGAGTTCCGCTCCCAGACAACCAAGGTCTTCGATGCCGACCGCGCCGTTGTAGAGTCTCAACTTGGACCCATGCCTCTTTTCCCGAACGGTGAATTGTCTGTGGCCAGCGATGCCACTGAGCTTCAGTATCGAAGTCTATTGAGAAGTCTGGTGCACGGAGCTTAGTGTTCTGGTTAGCGCTGCCTGCTCTGGTGCTGATCACTCGTAGATTCACCATGGGCCAGGTTAGCGCCGACCGTCAGGTCGCTTGAGGCGGGCACTCTGCGCCGCATTGCAAAGATGAGTTCGGCAAGTGTCCGGGTTGCAAAGGGTGTCGCAATCTGGTTGTTTTGAGGTATCTCCTCGCATCGCCTACTCAGGAAAGTCCATCCAGCCAATTAGCAACCCTTCCGTATTTCCCTAGAGACCGCAGCAGATCTTTCTGTTGCGGTTTTTGACCGTTTGACAATCAGTGGTTGACGGTGACCTTGATTGTCTGTACGACCTGGCACGCAGCCTCTATCAAGTAATCACTTTTGCTATTTGAATCCAGGAGAGTAAGACCATGAAGTTAAAGCGAACTGGAAGTGGAGATGAGGGTTTCACCTTGATTGAATTACTAGTCTGCATCATTTTTGTTGGCGTAATTGTTGCAATGTTCTTTCCCGCAGCCTTTCGCCATCGTTCCTACTGTCCCCCGCCGGGGCGAGTTCCACGTCCTGCCCATTGTTTCGGACAGGCAAATCAGCACCAGGTGGCTTCCATCTCAGGTGCTGACCCTGTTAAGTCTGGAGAGTTGCTATGAAATTGCCAGTCAGGTCTATCCTTCTTGCGGCGGCGCTGCTCAGTTGCGGCATTTCTTTTGCCGCTCTAGCGGTCAGTCGCGTCAGTGTGCGTGTGCCAGTGGACCCAACCACCGGTCGCACCACGGAACAGAGCAATATTGTTAATCGCCTCACGGAAGATAACAGAACCGGTCACATTGCTCACTTTTACGTACTCAGTCCTGAGTCCGGTCAGGCTTTGATTTATTCTACAGTCAAGGGAAAGGTCACCTCCTCAGGTAAGCGCCTCACCCCCCGCACAACGATTGAGAAATACGACTGCGGGAAAGACTGTGTGCATTACGAAGGTCAAAGAGTAGTGATTGGCGGGGCCGAGTACATCACCACTGAGATTCTTCAGGATGACGGTACCTATGGCAACTCCGTGCCTTACCTTTATTGGTTCGATGCTCAGGGCCGATTTCACCAGCACTTCTTTACGGAAGGGCAGGTGATTCATATTAGCGCTCAGCCACTGGCGCAGACTTCGGCGGTCTTGAATGTGAGCCGCTAGGCGCATTTCGCTATCCATGTCCAAGTAGAAAACTCACGAGGTTACTATGAAATTCAATCGCTTACTTCTCAGCTTTTCCGGTCTGGTTGTTCTTGCTAATCTGGTCAGTTGCGGTTACACACCGGAACAGCCTAGCTCCACTTCCGGTGTGCAGAAGGTGAATGTGCAGGTAGCTGTTGATCCAACCACAGGTAAGACCATCGAGCAGTCAAACATTGAAAACCGTCTTTTGCTCGACAACAAGGTCGGTTCCATCAAGCACCTCTATATCATTGCCCCCACAAGTGGTCAGGTGCTAATTTATAGTACGGTCAAGGGCAAGGTTACTTCCTCAGGGAAGCGCCTTACGCCCAACACGATCAACGGCTCTACCTACGGTTTTCCGATCATGTTCGGCAGCGATAAGCATTACACCAGCGAGGTGCTGCAAGATGACGGCACCTATGGTACGTCTGCCGAATACATTTACTGGTTCGATTCTGCTGGTCGTTATCACCAGCATTACTTTACAGGGGGTCAGATAATTCATATATCTGACCAGCCTTTGAGCGTACCGAGTGTAGTTCTGAACCTTGAGCAAGTGAAGAAGTAGGTCATTCCAGTTTCGTTGCTCCATTGTCTTCGGCAACCACGGCCCACTGCGTGGTTGCCTCTGCCGTTTCTTCTTTTGTCAACATTCGCATTTAAGGACTAAACGTATGAGTCGTAACCTTAACAACTGGAACAATCTCGATCCCAACAATTCCAAAGGACCCATATCCTATATCTGGAAGGTCTTTCTCATCGTCGTGGTGGCAGGTTTGGGTATCGGTGCTGTCAACTTCGTTATCGGCTATGTTAATGACGGCGCCCAGGTGGTGCGGGAAGAGACTTCTCCCCGCGCTTTGCTCAATAAGTATGAGTGGTTCAAAGATGCCAGCGCTCAATTGGATGCCAAGAAAGCTAATATTGCCGCCCAGGAATTGCGACTGAAGGCTCTGACCGATGCCTATGTCGTGGAAGGCAAGGCACAACCTCGCTCCCAGTGGGCCCGCACCGATCTGGAATCTTTCAATCAGATTACTGCTGAGGTTTCTGGGTTGAAGGCTAGTTACAATGATCTGGCTGCCCAGTACAATGCCCAGATGGTGAAGATCAATTTTGCCTTCGCCAACGTAGGTCAGCTACCTCAAGGTGCAGCTAATCCTCTGCCCCGGGAGTATCGAGCTTATGAACAATAAACAGCTCAAGGGGGCTCATTAAGGACTAGACACCGCCGTTAACTGAAGCGGAAGAGCAGCGAATTTGGATTTGCTGCTCTTCTTTCCTTCAGGGCTTTATTTTTGAACAAGTAAAATAGACCGGTCGGCTAGTGGATGGCTACCAACTCCCGCCGGTTCCGTCCGTTTACATTCTTGCCTGATTGCGCAAGCTAAATGATCCGGGGTCCGGTAGTTGAGTGGCGATTAAGGACCAAAGTCGGTAGTTGCCTCACGTGCTAATGGAAATGAGCATCATGAGCTTTCATAATGGAGTCTCTCAAATTATTGCCCATCTTTTTCTAACAGGTTTTTCAACGGTTCAAAATAGTTGCAAGCGCTATTCCCACTCTCTCAACCACTCTGGTCATCTTGCTCGGCTGGTATGTATTTGTCACGTTGATTTGAGATACTCTCGAGTCACCCTTGCAGCAGTCACTGAACGACACCCCAAGTGCGTCAATTTTCTTTTTGTTTAGCATTATTCTTGGGGACATCGTCTCATGAAAGAACTTGATACCGCCGTGGTTACCGGCGTGGAAGCAGCAATTATGTTTGAAGATCTGGCCAGGTCAAATCTTCTCCTGGCTGCTCATAAAGCTGAGGAGTATTTGAATAGCAACTGTTTGCCTGATTTCGCCGGCTTTGCCGTTTCGGCATTCAACCTCAACTCTCGGACGAGCGTAGCGGCGCGCATAGTGCTCTTGTGCAAGAACCGTATTCGCATAGTTGTTTATCTCGAGCCGCCTTTCGAGGCGGCCAGGTAGCATCTGCTCTGCCTGAGATCATCTATCTGGTCCCGACTAGTCTCTAGCCGGGGCTTTACTCACATATCGCACATTTCTGAATGTTGCTGAAGCTATGAATAGCGAACAATTTCTTGTCCCCGAAGTGAATTGGAATAACTTCACTTCTAAACACGATGGTGCCTGGTCTGGTCGGAGCGCCGTTTTTGTCCCTTCCAAGTCTCATCTGGAAGCAACTCCCTTGAAGCGTAAGTTCATAATTGATGCCTCCGGTGCTAAGTTCAATCTCGACGCATATCGTCTTTCTGCCAATGTGATTCTGGCTAAGCCCCTGCAGCTTGAGCGAGAATCTGATTGCACCGCTTTTGGTATTGGTATGCCGGACGGGCAGTTTAGTGAGCCCGTCTTGAACAAAGTTATCGGCGTGTTTCTTGAGAGTGGCTGCGGTTCCTGGTTTCTTCCGGAGATTAGTGTGGCTGCCGGTTTGGTCGATTTCTGGTTCATGGTGGAGCCTGGGGTTCGGTTGCAACTGAGCGTACTTTACGGAGATAAGTACAAATTGACGAGCCTGGGTGCTGTCAAGGAGACTCGTCATGAACAGTCGGGCTTTTGGAGTGATGCCGCGCAGGGGGCCGACCTTGGTCTGCCTTGCGGTACTTATACCGGCAATCTCACCATGGTTGATGCGAAGCTGAGGCTAAGTAGTATTTCAGGTTTTTCCTTTGATCCCGGCGCCCTCATCTTTGAGACGCACAGAATCGGATACGTATTTGACAATGATGCATTTGTAATAGTGCCTGATTTGTTGCATTCGTTCCAGGCGCAGGTTCTGGAGGCTATGTACCAGATATCCCCGGAGCAGTTGCTCTATGCCCGTTGTCGGTACGATGAGTTTGGGCAGTTTCAAGACTTTTCTTCAGGACTTCTGCGACGCAGTCGGCAGGCAACTCTTAAGTTCTTTTCCTCTACCCAGACTCATTCGCTAGTGTGTGAGCCGGAGTTGGCGGTTTGTCGTTAGGAGCCCCAATGAATTAATTATGAACATATATTCCCTCTTTGAGTTCTACATCAGGGACGGCCTGCCCTGCACCGAGGGCCGGCGAATTGTAATTCGCCTTGATGAGGATAGAACTTTCTTTCTCTCCCGCAGGACTTTGCCGATTCTCCTTGATGAGGCAATACGCACGAATCTGAAGGAGCAGTTAGATGTTTTCACCGACGAGAAGGCGCTCGCGCTCTTCGAAGGTGAACGCCTGCCAGAACTGGAGTTTCTTCCCCTGCAGTCTGAAGAATTTCAGGTTGGTCGGATCTCTATTTTCGCTGTGATGCGCCGCTGGTTAGGGTGCAGTCATGCGCGCATCGTCCAACGGGGCAAACCGCTGCTCCTTGCCGAGGTGGTGAGCCCCTTTGAGTTGTTTCAAGTTGATCTCTGGGCCGACAGGGTGGCCCAGAGTACAGGGTTGTGCGTGGATTGGTACAGGGAGAGTGCCGACACTTCGGTCGTTCAGGTTAAGTACCTGGGAGAGGTCCCGGCTGAATTTCCGCCTGATCTTTTGAGTTCCTTCCCTGGCAAGATTCTCAAGCTCAGCCTTGAGTCTTAGTTGGTCATTTGCGTCAATGAAAACCTTAGTTTTAGGAGTTTCCTATGAGTTCCTGTTGTCACCGTTCTCCTTCCTCTTCCTCTTTCCCCGGCAGCGAGCTGACCGGCGATGTTTTGGTCACCATTAAGGCCGAATCTGCGGAGTTGGCCCTTGAGGCCGCTCTTGCCATCGATGGCTTTACCCTTGATACCAATGCCGGGGTTTTGCTGCTTGATGGTGATTTGTATCTTGCCTCAGGTGTCGCTCTCAAGCCCCTTCGTGGAGCTTCTGTGGTGGCCGTAGATCAAAACGTCACTATTCAACTTCCCGATCCAAGTTCGCCGGTGCAATAGCCCGGTTGAAATCTATTCCCCAACTGGAGGAAACATATGAATACTTCCGCTCCTGCGCTGACCTTGCAAGAGCCTGGTAATGGTCGGCTTGAGGTCTTCCCGCTGCCTCTGGAAGAAGCCCTTTTGGAGCAGCTCTTGACCGAAGTCTTCAGTCAGCACTGGCAGGAGGTGCAGTTTGGTATCTTAATTCAGGGCGCTGTTCTGGAGATTTCTCCCCCTTGTGCTCCTGATCTGGTGCGTCTTCTTGATGGTTATCTGACCGTTAGTTTCGGAGCAACCCACTTTCATGTTTGCATCGGGAACACCCGGGGTAGTCGGCGCTATCCGACCGCTGCCGAAGTGGCTGAGCAGCGAAAAGTCAGCCGGGCCGAACTTTATCGGCACCTGAACGACGGCGATGAGCCAATCTCCTGGGGGATCCGCCTGTTCAACGGACTTGACCAGCAGCAGCTGACCATCTTTCTTCCTAATCCCTTCCTCACCGCAAGTGGGCGTAGTCTCTCGCCTCCGGACTTTACCAAACTTGCCTTGTGGCAGCATCTACGTAGCAAGTACCTAGGTCTGCCTGAGCGGGACGAGAAAGACTATCTCGGCAAACGCTTTCAGCACTGCTGCAGTTAGTTCGTCCATTGCCATTTGAGGCTAATCTAGCTCATTCGTATCCAGGCTCGGCACCATCTCTTGCGTCCCGTCCTGGATACCTTCTTGATGTTCATTTGTACATTCTATAACTCTCATAAAGCCATGGAAAAATATTCTGCATTGATTGGTATCTTTGTGCAGCTCACGTTTTACGCCCTCTTGTTCGCCTTTCTCATCATGGGGCTGAAGAACATGCGGCAGCAAAGTCGCATTACGGACAGTCGAAACGGCCGGCATAAGCGCTTTAAGCCGGAGGATGGTAAGGTCACATTTGCCGATGTGGCCGGACTTGATGAGGTAAAAGAAGACATGCAGCGATTCGTCGGCTGCCTGTCGAACGCCGGTACACTTGTGGCACTGGGAGGAAAAGTACCCAGCGGTATTTTGCTGGTGGGCCCTCCCGGCACCGGTAAGACCCTTCTGGCCAAGGCCGTAGCGGGCGAAGCCGGCGTTCCCTTCTTCTACATTTCAGCTTCCGAGTTCGTGGAGATGTTTGTGGGAGTGGGAGCCGCCCGGGTGCGAGAACTGTTTAAGGCTGTGCGGGAGAGCGCTCCCTGTATTCTGTTTATTGACGAGATCGATGCGGTGGCTCAACATCGCGGCGCCGGAATAGGCTTTTCTAACGACGAGCGGGAGCAGACTATCAACCAGCTTTTGACTGAATTAGATGGGTTTGATGGTCGCGAAGGGGTGATTGTCATGGCCGCCACCAACCGCCCGGACAAGCTTGATCCTGCTATTTTGCGCCCCGGTCGTTTTGGTGATTTCAGTGTGACGGTGAATTTGCCTGATAAACAGGGGCGATTGGAGATTCTTCGCCTTTATGCCGGTAAGCTTAAACTTGCAGAGGATGTTGATCTGGAAGTGGTGGCACGCCACACCGCCGGTAGTAGCGGAGCCGACCTGGAGGCGATCATGAAGGTGCACGCCCCCATGAGTGCTGTGCGTCGTGATGAGAAAGCTGAAGCCATAACTCAAGCCGACCTGGACCGGGCCGTTTGGGCTCTGCAACTGGGCGGCGCCAATGAAAGCAAATCAAGACGTCAATCTGAAGCGGTGAAGCGCTTGATTGCCTATCATGAACTGGGTCATGCCTGTGTCAGCGAAGCTCTGTTTCGGCAGAATGCCGGTTGGAACAAGCTCTGGGGCGACCCAGTCTCCAAGATCACCATCATCGGAGCCGGTGGTGCCGGTGGTTATACTGCCACCATTCCTGAGGACGATCGTAGTTTCTATACGAAAGAACAGTTATTGGGGCAGGTTACTCTCGCTCTGGCCGGGAATCGGGCTGAGCATGTCTTTCTGTCTACCACTTCCACCGGTGCCGACAACGACTTCAAACGGGCCTATCAGATCGTGAAGAAGATGGTGACGCGCTGGGGAATGAGCGGTCTTGGCCCTATTTCTATCGGTGCCGATGAGCAGGATCCCTTCTTGGGTCGAGCTATGGCTACCGAACAGGGGTATGGACTGGGTGTGGAAAGTTCCAATCAGATCGATCGCGAGATCAAGAAGATTCTGGATGAGTGTCGGGAGCGGGCCGAGTCCATCCTCAATACGCCTGAGATGCGTAGCTTCATTAATGAGGTAATGGTGCCCTTCCTCCTTGAGCGTGAGACCATCCTGCGCGATGACTGGGTGCAAAAGTGGGATGAGCATTTCTCCGCTCTTTCCGCCTAAATGAAGGAC